>LXNI01001529.1_pt1 | contig 19439 bp, 17 predicted proteins | sample 809091 | NCBI WGS metagenome assembly LXNI01 (sample SAMN04870527, study PRJNA318959) | sponge metagenome | biome: 01000161; feature: marine sponge reef; material: water | host: Sarcotragus foetidus | place: Greece: Milos, Mediterranean Sea | collected 2013-05-29 | depth 5-7 m | reverse complement strand
TTTTTCGACATCAACACGCTGCCGGTGCTGCTGATTGAAAGTGTGGAAATCCTTCGCGACGGCGCGTCCGCCACCTACGGTTCTCAGGCGGTTGCGGGTGTCGCCAACATCGTCACCCGCAAGGGCTTTACCGGACTGGAGATCGCCGGCGGCTATCGCACCGCCAGCAACCAGGCATACGACTTGGCGTTCGCCTCCGGCCTGGAAACGTCGCGGGGTCATATCAGCCTCTACGGCGCCTGGCTCAGGCAGGATGAGAACTTTCGCACCGAGTTCGACTGGATGATTCCCCGGGCAATCGATCCGGACGGCGACGGCGACATCGTGGAGGGTTCCTTTGATTCGGGGCGAGGCTCGCCCGGAAGTTTTCGACGGGCCGTAGCCAACGCCGACGGCACCTACTCCCCTTATCAGGTCGGCGGCTTCGACACGCCCCGTTTCCCGGATCCCGATTGTCGCGCCGGCGGCGGCTTTCCGAGCGGTTCGCTGTGCCGGATGGATTTCTCGGACCAGCGCACTATGATCGCCGCCGAGCAGCGGGTGCAGTTCTTCACCGACGCCGAGTTCGAGCTGGCCCCAGGAGTCTCGCTGTTCTCGGAAATCGGCTATTCGGTCAACGAGGTCAAGGACCGCGTCGGCAACATGCTGCTGTTCCGCGGCAACGTGGAGCGCACCAACGAGTTCTTCGTGCCCGCGAATCATCCGTTCAATTTCTGGACCGATCCGGATGACGATGGCGTTCTGACATACGTGCCTCCGTCGGACTGGCTCCCGGAAGTGCACGAGGCCGTGCCGCTGGGGTATTTCGGCCGTCCGCTGGGCGCGGAGGCCGCCGGCGAGAATTCCGGCGACGAGCGGCGGGACTTCGAGAACTTCCGGGTGATGATCGGCTTCGATGCCGAATTGCCCGGCGGCTGGACCGGCGCGGGCCATCTTGCGCGGGCACGGACCGACCTTTCCGTCGACTCGGAGCGGCACTGGGTGGCGGTCGAGTTTGCGCGGGTCGTAGCCGAGGGGTTGTGGAACCCTTTCGGCACGCGCCTAGTCGCGCCGGACCTGGTGACGCCCAAGACCGTGGCCGGCGACGGGCTGCAGCCGGCACTGGCCGGCGCGCGGGCCGCCAACGATCCCGAGGTGCTGAGCCGGTTCCACAGCGTCCGGATGGAAGCGGCCAAGAGCGTGCAGGAAGTGCTGGAATTCGTGGCCACCGGCGACCTGTTCGAGTCGCGAGGCCAGCCGGTATCGCTGGCGGCCGGCGCGCACTATCGCCACCTGCATTACTCGTATCAGCCTGACCCGCTGAACGCCTCCGGCGAAGGTCCGCAGGAAATTCGCGACTTTGCCCGGGACGCGGATCAGCATGTGTGGGCGGTTTTCGCCGAGAGCCTGACGTATTTCGGCGACCGCGCCGAATTGCAGACCGCTGCCCGTCATGAGCGCTACGACCAGGCGGGCGGCACCACGGACCCCAAGATCGCGGCGCAGTTCTTTGCCAGCGACTGGCTCTCGCTGCGCGCATCCTGGGGCACGTCCTTTCAGGCGCCCAGCGTATTCCAGGCGGCCGGCAACACCAGTTCGCGCACGCTTACCGATCCCTTCCGCTTCGACGGACAGGGTGCGGGGCAATGCACGATCGGATCATCGGGCGAGATTTTGAACCGCGGCGACAACTTCGCCGTTGCCACGGTGCTGCGCGGAGGGGGCTTGAGGCCTCAGACGGCGCGGTCGGCCAATTTCGGCCTCTTGATGCGGCCCTTGGAGAATGCCGCCGTCAGCCTGGATTTCTGGACGCTGGACTACCGCAACGTCATTGCCCAGGGACGCAGTTTTCAGGCGATCGTCGACGATGACTGCCGCGACGACGGCCGGCATAACGACCCACGGGTGCAACGCGATTCCTCGGGTCAGCTCAGCGTGGTGACTACAGACTACGAGAACGTCGGGGCGGTGCGCAGCCGCGGCCTCGATATGAACGCCTACTACGACTTTTTCTCGTCAGCCGGCGAATTCCGTCTCAGCGCCGACGCCACCTTCCTGACCCGTTTCGACGTGGATTCCGCCGGCGAAGGATTTTCCGACCAGCTGGGCAACCGCAACGACAGCAACGGCTTTGCGCCCACCCCCGAATTGCGGCTCAATGTCGGCGTCGCCTGGCGCCGGGGAGCGCATGCTGCGGGACTGATTGTGCGCTACGTGGACTCGTACAGGAACGACGAAGTCGCGTCACTGCCGAAGATCGCATCCTGGACGACGCTGGACGCGAACTACAGCTACGTTCTGGAAGACCTGTTCGGGGGCGAGGCTACGCTATTCCTGGGCGCCCGCAACCTCACCGACAGGGACCCTCCGCCCTTACCCAGTGGCCAGCCCGGCGTTCACCGTCACAACCTCCGGCCGGGCTTCGACGGCTTCGTGCACGACATCAAGGGTCGCACGCTCTACGTCCGGTTCCGCTTCCGCCCCTGGGGCTAGTGTGCTGTCCCGCAAATAACTACCATAATTCGCGGCCCTTTTTCCTCCCCGGCTGCGTTGCTCCTCCTTATGTGGGGCCTGCCACAGCCTGCTAGAAGTTGTACGCCAACCGAATGCCGAAGGTCCGCGGGATGGGAGCGGAGACCCGGACTTCGTTCTTGTTGGGACCGGAGATAAAGGTGAACAGGTCAACGCCGAGGGCGCCCTGCAGGAATTCATCGTGGTCCAGGGCGTTCTGGACAAAGGCCTCGACCGAGAGAGTCGCACTGCGTACGCCGAAACGAACATTTACGTTTTCGTACGGCGACGTCTTCGCGATATTGGAAAAATCCGTATAGCGGCTGCCCTGGTGGGCCCAGTCAACGCGGCCGTACCAGTCCCAATCGCCCATCAGATTGTCCTCGTACTGGCCGGACACGGTCCAGGTGACCCGCGGCGCGCTGGGCAGTTCATTGCCGACCACGCCGTCGAAGCTGCCGTAAACCAGGTTGCAGTCTCCGCAAACGAAGGACTTCACCTCGGTATCGTTGAGGCCGTAGGTGGCGGCGAGCGTGAGGTTCTCGGTGGCCTGAAACTGGCCTTCGAACTCGATGCCCCGGAGTTCCGCCGTGCCGTTGTTGAGGACGATGTTGATCAAATTGGCGACGCCGTCGGCAACCACGGGAATGCTGTTGCCGACCTGGCCGTTCAGCCACTCATCGTAGTAGAGAGCCAGGGTGGTCCGGGCGCGGCCATCAAGCCATGTGGCCTTCCAGCCGATTTCGTAGTTGTCGAGCTTCTCCTCGAGAATATTGATTCCGGCCGTCGGCGCCACGGCCCTGAGCGCATCCAGCACGGCCGGACTTGCGCTGGCCAGCACCGCGTTGAAGCGTCCCGGGCGAAAACCGCGCGAATACAGCACGTAAACCGTCGAGTTGTCGGCGTACTTGTAGTCCAGCGAGATTCGCGGAGCGAAGCTCTTGAACGTCCCGCTGAAAATCAGCGGCGTTTCGGGTGGAAGCTGATTCACGCCGATCAGCGTATTCTCCGAGATCTTGTCCCATTGATAGCGGGCTTCGGCGCTCAGGGTCAGCTTGGGCGTGATATCGAAATAAGCGGCCCCGAACACAGCCGGCGTTTCCACCTCGCGCTCCACTATGGCCGATACGAAGAACGGTCCCACGATCAGGTTGCCGTAAACGGACTGGCCCGGGGAATACGCATCAAAGTAATTGACGCCCGCGACCCAGCGGAAGCGCTTGTCCTGGGGCGACGTGACGCGAAACTCCTGGCTGTAGTCCTCTTGCTCGTTCTGGATGTTCAGCGTGGTATTCCAGTCCGGGCGGACATCCGTGCGGCCCAGCACGCCGATGAACACCGGGGCGAACGGGTTGGCCCGTGAGCGGCCGTCGCGGTAGTTCAGGTCGATGACGTTCTGGTTCTTGTCGGTATGGAACGCCGTCAGCGAGGTGAAGGAATAACCCGACGAGTGCTCGAAGTCGATGCGCAGATTGGTCTGGAAGGCCTCGCGCCTCAGTCCCGGTTTCCGATGGAAATCGGGATCGAATACCAGCCAGTTGGGATTCGGATCGAACAGGGTTTTCTCGAGGATTGAATCGATCACCGTGTCGGCGGAAAAGGTCGCCGGATCCAGATCGCTCATGCTGGGCAGTTCGCCGCAAACATAGCCGAACGCGGCGCGCGAGCCCGGTTCCACCCCGGGGCGAAGCGGTGCGCTCAATGGATCGCAGCTGCCGTCGATATTGCCGCGGCCGTTGTAGGCATCCTGTTTGAGGGCAAACTGCGTGGCGGCCCAGTCCTCGTCCACGAAAAAATTCACGAACAGCTTCGCCTTGAGCGAGTCCGTAGGCGTGAAAACGATCGTAGTGGCAAGGGAATTGGTGGTGCGCTCGCCGAGTTCGTCCGACGCGTCGGCAAAGTTGTCGATGTATCCCCCCTGTCGCCAGCGCCGGCCGCTGACCCGCACGGACAGCTTGTCCTTGACGATCGGGCCCTCGACCATGACGTGCTGTTCGTTGGATCCGAAACTTGCAAAGTCGGCGGAAATCCGGCCGCCGAATTCATTGCCGGGTTCCTTCATTACGAAATTCAGGGCGCCGACGAAGGTGGACCGGCCGAAATACGCGCTCTGCGGGCCTTTCAGGATCTCGACGCGCTCGGTGTCGACAATGCTGGGCGAATAGCCGCCGACCACAGGGGCGCCGTCGATGAACAGCAAGCCGCCGGCGTTGATGCCCACATTGATGTTCAGGTACAGGCCCCGGAACACCAGGGCATTGGACGAACGGTCGTTGCGCCCCGAGCCGCCCTGCTGGTTGGTAAAGCTGAGACTGGGCGTATACAACTGGATGTCGGTCAGCTCCGCCATGTCGATGGACTCCAGTTCCTCGGCGGAGAAGGCCGTAATCGCCAGCGGCACTTCCATCAGGTTCTCTTCGACCTTTCGGGCCGTCACCACGATTTCTTCCAGCGCCAGTTCCTGCGCGCCGGCCGGAATGCCCGGCAGAACCAGTAAAGGCATCGCTGCGCCAACAGCCAATAGCGAAAAACGTCTCTTCATTTGTCCCCTCCAGGCAAGGCGGCCATGACAGTTGCCGCAAGCGAACGCCACGTCGCAGGCCTGCTTCAAGAGCCGCAGGCCAACCGACGCGACGCCAACAGAATAAACGAGATGCTACCCTTTGTCAGCTTTTGCCAATTCACTTTTGCCAATTCAGAGATATCCCTTGCTGAAGAGGAGTTTCAAACTGCCGAAACAGTCTATAAGCCGACGCAAGTTCAATTCGGCCGTTGGCCTGGCGTCGCTGGCCGCGGTCGTGCCGTTTGTTCATACGCGCCGCGCCAGGGCCCAGGAATCGGCCGACGTCGTGGTCATCGGATCCGGTCTTTCCGGTCTGAATGCCGCCTGGATACTCAGTGAAGCCGGCGCCGACGTGCTGGTGCTGGAAGGCAGCAACCGCATCGGCGGCCGTGTGTGGTCGGCGGACGAGAAATGGGTAACAAATGCCGGTGAGGTGCCGATCGAGCTGGGGGCATCCCAGGTGGGTCCTTCGTATGCCCGCGTCCTGTACGCCATCGACCGCCTTGACCTCCCAACGCTGAACGAGGACCGGACCGTGCTGCCGTTCGCCTATCACCTCGACGGCAGGCTCATAAAGGGGTCGGAATGGCGCGACTCTCCTCACAACAGGACGGTTGGTGACGAACGCGCAATCCCCGCCGAGCAGTTCGGACCGGTCATGCTGGCCAGGATCAATCCGTTAAAGGAACTGGACGACTGGCTGAGTCCGCGTTTCAGGGACTATGACGTCTCCATTCATGACCTGTTTGCGCGCCACGGGGTGTCGGAAGGCGGCATTCGGCTGGCGGGACATCAGTCCGATCTTCACGGCGTGTCCGCGCTGCGTCTCTTCCAGGAGCAGACCCGCGGATCGTTCGAAGCAAGGTTCGGTAGCGCCCTGGGCGAGGACGGCGAACCGCTTGAACACTGGCCGAAGAACCTTGCCGGCGGGACTATTGCCCTGCCCCGGGCAATGGCCGCGCAATTGCCGAGGGAAGTGCGGCTCGGTCAGCAGGTTACGGCGATAGAGATCGAAGCCGACGCGGTGGACTTGCGCACGCTGGACGGCGGCCGTTACCGCGCCAGGTTCGCCGTCGCAGCCACGCCGTTCACGGTACTGAGGGATGTTTCCATCTGGCCCCGCCCGCCGGGTCCGCAATTCCAGGCCATCGAGCGGCTCAATTACGCGGAAACCACCCGGGCTTTCTGCCGGATCAGGGAGCCCTTCTGGCAGGAGGACGGATACGAGCCGTCGCTGTTTTCCGATGGGGCGGTGCGGATGTTCTGGACCATCGACAATCACACCGGCGATGGGGAGCACCGGGGGATGTTCGTGCTGACGAACACCGCGGGCAAGCAGGTCGCCGCCCGCCCGCCGGAAAGCGCGGCCCGCTTCCTGATCGAGGAGATGGAGCGAATCCGGCCGGCATCACGCGGCCAGATCGAGATCCTTCGCTATCACTCCTGGGAACGCCAGCCGCTGCAGCGCGGCTGCAGCCCGATGTTCGCCCCCGGACAGGTTACGGCGTTCGCGAACGAGATGATCCTGCCGCACGGCCGCCTGCATTTCGCCGGCGAACATACCCGGCGCCTGGATTACGGCATGGAAGCGGCAATGGAAGCGGGGGAACGGGCGGCCCTGGAGATCCTCGATCGAATCTAGTGTCGGGACACGACACTGGCGCGATCGCCCGCGCGGGACCGGAACCGGATCAGCCCGTCGTCCTCGCGAGGACCATATCCCTCAGCGTGACCATCCCGGTAACGTTTCGCTCTTCATCCACCACCAGGGCCCGGTTCAGCCCCAGGCTTACCAGGTGGCGGGCGGCATAACGAACCAGCATGGTGGCCGGTAGCGACACGACCGGCTTGCTCATCACTTCGTAAACGTGAACGCGGTCCGGGGCACGGTTCCGGGCTATGACTTCGCGTGCGATGCCGGCAACATCGATAAGCCCGGCCTCATCGTCCGCGTCCCGGCGGTTTACGACCAGCGAGCTGATCGAGTTCTTGCGCATCATCGCGACCGCGTCGGCCACGGTGGCCAGTCCCTCGATGGTCTTGAGATCGCTGATCATCACTTCGCTCACGCGAATATTGCGTTTTTGGGTGCTCATATTTCCTCCTGCACTTCTTTCATGATGGCCGGCAACTGTGTGCCCAGACCCACGGCGTCCTCGACGGCAATCTGAAACGCGACGCCGGCGCCCGATTCGGCTTCAAACCGGCCCGCGTCCTGGATGCGCTCCAGTATTTCCCGCGCCCGCGCTTCCGCCACCATGAACAGCAGCACGTCCCGCCTGGACGTAAGCTCCAGCCCGAGAAAAGTCTTTTCGGGCTTCAGGCCCTCGCCGCGTACACTCGTGATGACCGTTGCGCCCGTCGCGCCGGCTTCGCGGGCGGCATTGATGATGCCGTCGGTCTTGTCGTCCGGCACCAAAGCGACAATAAGCTTCATATACATCGAAGGGTTCTCCTTGCTTAGTCGGTTTTCGGGCCCCGCAAACGGCCGATGACGGAAACAGCCATGGCGTAGCCGAGCACGGAAATAATGGGAAAAACGCTGGCGAATGCGATCAGGCCGAACCCGTCGATCAGCGGACTTCGGCCCGGCACCGAGGCGGCCAGCCCGAGTCCCAGAGCGGCCAGTACCGGGACCGTAACGGTGGAAGTGGTGACACCGCCGCTGTCATACGCCAGCGGGATGATGTTCCGGTTCGAACGAAAGGTCTGGGCGATGACCACGGCGTAGGCGCCGATGATGTACCAGGGCAGGGGCGTGCCGGTCACAATACGCAGGCAACCCAGCGCCACGCCGGCGGCCACGCCCACGGCCACCGCGATTCGCAGCCCGCGTGCAGCCACCGCGCCGCCCGAGACTTCTTCGGCCTTGAGCGAAACAGCGATCAGCGAGGGTTCCGCTACGGTTGTGGCAAAACCGACGGCGGCCGCAAATGCGTACACGACGAGATAATCGTCCCATCGGACAACGGCTACGGACGCGCCTTCGAGCGCGCCGGCAGTGAGTTGGACCGCCATGGTTTCCCCAATCGGGAACAGCGCCTCCTCCAGGCCCACCAGAAACAGCGTAAGGCCCATGAGGACGAACACGAAACCCAGAGCGGTCCGCCCCGGATTGGGCGGCGCGCGGCGCAACACTGCCGCCTGGAACAGGAACAGGACCACAATGATCGGCGCCACGTCGAACAGCGTCCCGAACGCCGTCGCAAGGAGCGTTGTCAAGAATTCCATCAGATCACCAGACCGTAGGCGAGCACGAAGATCATCGGCGTAAGGCTGGCGAATGCGATCAGGCCGAAACCGTCCAGCATCGGATCGCGGCCCTTGATCGACGACGCCAATCCCACTCCCAGCGCCGTGACCAGCGGGACCGTGATGGTGGAAGTGGTTACGCCGCCGGAGTCGTATGCCACGCCGATAATTTCATCCGGCGCGAACAGCGTCATCAGAGTAACCAGCGCGTAGCCGCCGATGATCAGATGGTGCAGGGGCCATCCCCTGAGAATGCGCAGTACGCCAAGCACGATCGCTGCGCCCACCGACAGGGCCACAACCATGCGTAATTGAAAGGCATACGTGCTGCGCGCGTCGTCGCTGTCGGCGATCGCTCCCGCCTCGGCCGCCACCTCCGCGGCCTTGTCGCCCACGGCCACCAGGGCGGGTTCCGCCACCGTGGCGCCAAATCCAAGGCAAAAGGCAAAGGCCAATAGCGCCACCGCGCTGCCCTTGTGCACGAAAGCATTCGCAATCGCCTCCCCCAGGGGAAACAGTCCCAGCTCCAGTCCCTGGATGAACAAGGCCAGCCCCAGCACAACGCATGCCAGCCCCAGGGCCACGCCGGCCAGGTTGGGGAACGGCTGCCGGATCACGACGATCTGGAAAAAGGCGATGACGATGATGATGGGCGCCAGGTCGCGCAACGCGTCCGCGAGCCGCCGCAAGATTGCTAAAAGAGTTCGGGACCCCATGCCTCAATGAGGACCATTCGAATGCGCCTGGTCGGAATCCTTGCTGTTTCGGGCGTGGCTAGCCCATCTTCATCGTTTCGAAGAAGGCCTTGTTGCGCTTGGTGTCGCGCATCTTGTCGATGAGGAATTCGGCGGCCGCCAGTTCGTCCATGGGGTGGAGCAGCTTGCGCAGGACCCAGATCTTCTGAATCTCGTCGTCTGCGGTAATCAGGTCTTCGCGCCGCGTGCCGGAGCGATTGATATTGATTGCGGGGAAGACACGCTTCTCGGAAATCCTGCGGTCGAGGTGAATCTCCGAGTTGCCGGTGCCCTTGAATTCCTCGTAAATCACCTCGTCCATCTTCGAGCCGGTATCGACCAGCGCGGTGGCGAGAATCGTCAGGCTGCCGCCTTCCTCGATCTTGCGAGCCGCGCCGAAAAAGCGCTTGGGCCGATGCAGCGCGTTGGCCTCCACGCCGCCGGACAGCACTCGCCCGGAGGAAGGCGTGACGGTGTTGTAGGCGCGCGCCAGTCGGGTGATCGAGTCCAGCAGGATGACCACGTCGCGCCGGTGTTCGGCCAGTCGCCGGGCCTTGTGCAGCACCATTTCAGCCACCTGCACGTGCCTTGTGGCCGGCTCGTCGAACGTGCTGGAGACCACTTCGCCGCGCACCGTGCGCTGCATTTCCGTGACCTCTTCGGGCCGTTCGTCGATCAGCAGGACGATCAGGAAGGTTTCCGGGTAGTTGGCGGCGATGGACTGGGCGATGTTCTGCAGCAGCATCGTCTTTCCGGCCTTGGGCGGCGACACGATCAGTCCGCGCTGGCCCTTGCCCACCGGCGCGGCCATGTCGATGATCCGCGAGGTCAGGTCCTCGGTGCTGCCGTTACCCTGTTCCAGCGAATAGCGTTCCTGCGGGAACAGCGGCGTGAGATTCTCGAACAGCACCTTGCCCTGGGAATTCTCGGGCGGCTCGAAATTGATCTTGTGGACTTTCAGCAGCGCGAAGTAGCGCTCGTTGTCCAGCGGCGGGCGAACCAGCGCCGCCAGCGTATCGCCGGTGCGCAGGTTGAAACGGCGGATCTGCCCGGGGGCAACGTAGATGTCGTCAGGCCCGGCCAGGTAGGACTCGTCCGCGGAGCGCAGGAACCCGAAGCCGTCCTGAAGGATTTCCAGCACCCCTTCGGCGTAGATCGACGCGCCCTCCGCGGCGTGAGCCTTGAGCACGGAGAAGATGATGTCCTGTTTGCGGGCCCGGGAGAGGCTCTCCAGCCCCAACTGGCGTCCCTGCTCCAGCACCTTGGCGGCCGGCAGCTTCTTGAACTCGCCCAGCTTGAGCACATGGCCGAGCTGTTCCAGTTGCTCGTCGGTGATGGTCTCCTCGACCGTAAAGACGCCTACGTCATCGTGATGTCGGCGGTCCCGGCGCCGCCCGCGCGGCGCAACGTTGGGGTTTCGGGGACGTGGCCCGCGGCCTCGCTGTCTTCCCGGGTTTCCGGCGTAATTTCTCACAGTTTTTCTTCCAGCATCCTCGTGATCTGTTGCCGCGGCTGCGCGCCGACAACCTGCATTTCCACCTGTCCGTTCTTGAACAGGATCAGCGTGGGAATGCTGCGCACGTTGTAGCGAAAGGCGGTCTGCTGGGCCTCGTCGACATTGAGCTTGACCACCTGCATTCGCCCTTCGTATTCGTCCGCAATCTGCTCCAGAACCGGCGCGACCATCTTGCAGGGACCGCACCACTCCGCCCAGAAATCAACCAGTACCGGGATTTCGTTGTCCAGCACGTTGGCCTGGAAATCGTCTTCCGCTACTTGGGTAACGCTCATATCAGGGTCTCCTCGAGACACATATGGAGAAGAAATATATAGACGAAGCCCCTCGCCTCGCCTGAAAAATTCCTGGCCCGCGTCGGTACTCTGCGAATGGTTCGAAAACGGCTGCTGCAGCTTGGAAAGGCCACGCGCCCCCGAACGATCTCGGGCGTGGCGAACATTCTACATGAAAATTTGCGCGCCGGGTTGGTGCCGCGGGGTGCTGGACACTAGAATACGCAACGTCGTAAAAGTCCGCACATTGTCCGAAGAACCCGTTTATTTCGACTCGCTGGAGCTGCCGCCGCCCTTGCGTGCGGGCATAAAGCGCGCCGGCTTCGAAACGCTGACACCGATACAGGCCATGGCCCTGCCGTTGCTGATGGCCGGCCGGGACGTGGCCGGGCAGGCCCAGACCGGCACCGGCAAGACGGCTGCGTTTCTGCTGGCGTTGTTCGACCGGCTGCTCAGAAGTCCTTCGCCGAAGCGGAGCAATATTTCGGCGCCGCGCGCGGTCGTCCTGGCGCCGACACGCGAACTGGCCCAGCAGATCGAGCGCGACGCGGTCCTGCTCGGAGGCGCCACGGGCCTGAGCATGATGGTGGTGTACGGAGGTGCGGCGTACAAGTCGCAGCGCGAACGCCTGGGCCGCGGCGTGGATCTGCTGATCGGCACTCCCGGAAGGCTGCTGGACTACTACCGTCAGGGCGTGTTTACCCTGGATGCGGTGGAAGCGATCGTGATCGACGAGGCCGACCGTATGTACGACCTCGGATTTATCCGCGACATCCGTTACGTGATGCGCCGCTTGCCGCCGCGCGAGAAGCGCCTGAGCATGCTGTTTTCCGCCACGCTGGGCTACCTGGTGCTGGAGCTGGCAACACAGCACCTGAACGAGCCGGAGATCGTGCGCATCGAGCCGGACAAGAAGGTGGTCGACGAAGTGGAGCAATGGCTTTACTACCCGGCCAGCAACGAGAAGGCGCCGCTTTTGGCTGCGCTGCTGGCGCAGGACGGGGTGGATCGCAGCATGGTATTCGTGAATACCCGCCGCGAGGCGGAACGCCTGGCGAACTGGCTGGACGCAAACGGTGTGAAGGCCAGCGCGATTTCCGGTGACGTTCCGCAGAGCAAACGCATGCGCATGCTCAAGGAATTCCATGATGGCGACCTGCCGGTGCTCGTCGCAACTGACGTGGCCTCCCGGGGCCTGCACGTGCCCGACGTCACCCACGTCTTCAACTACGATCTGCCGCAGAACCCGGAGGACTATGTGCATCGCATCGGGCGCACGGCGCGCGCCGGCGAGATGGGGCAGGCGGTGAGTTTCGCCTGCGAGCACTATGCCTACTCGCTGCCTGAAATCCAGGAATTCATCGGCCATAGCATCGAGGGCGGTTCCATTGATCCGGAACTGCTCAAACCGTATATCAACGCGCCGCCGCCGCACGCGCATGGCTCGAAGAAGCGCCATTCCTCCAGGCCGAGACACGCCGCCCGCGGGCGGCGCCGTCGCTAGCCCCGGGATGAGTGGAGATCTGTCCGGCCTGATCAATCCTGCTGTCGGGCTGGCGAGGGAAGCGGGGCAACTTATTCTTGCGCTGTTCCGGTCCACAGAACTTGGCATCAACTACAAGTCCGACCGCACACCTGTCACCGAAGCGGATCAAGCCGCGCACAAGCATATCGTTGCGGGCTTGAAGCGTCTCACCCCCGAGGTGCCGGTGCTATCGGAAGAATCCGGCGCCGATATGCACGACAGCCGCCGGTCGGATTGGGATTCGCACTGGCTGGTGGACCCCCTGGACGGGACAAAGGAGTTCATTCGCGGCGGTGAGGAATTCACGGTGAACATCGCGCTCATCCACGTGGACCGCCCGGTGCTGGGCGTGGTGTACGCGCCGGCCACGGGGGAGATGTACTTCGCTTGCGAGGGCGGCGGCGCATTCTTTGTTGCGCCGCAATCCGATGCCGCCGAAAAGATGACCGTTCGCCGCCCGCCGCCGGATCCGTTGCGGGTGCTGGCCAGCCGTTCGCATGCCGCCTCGGCGGTGGAGCTGTACGTAAGCGCCATGGGCGTGACGCGCCGCCGCGCCGTGGCCAGTTCGCTGAAGTTCTGCCTGATCGCCCGCGGCGAGGCGGACGTCTATCCGCGCATGGGACCCACCTCCGAGTGGGACACGGCGGCCGGGCAGGTGGTCCTGGAGTGCGCCGGCGGCGCGGTGATCGACCTTTCCGGCCGTCCCTTCCGCTACCGCAAACAATCCACCCTGAACCCCCCGTTCATTGCCTGCGGCGACCCCTCCCACGACTGGCTGCAGTACCTCCCCTAATACGGGAGCGAAGGCTAGTCCGCCCAGGCGAGGACGTCGGGTATGTAGCGGCGGGCTTCCGTCAGGTAGGCGTCGGTCAGTTCGTTAAAGCCCCGGGTCTTGCGGCCCACGGCGTGCCATACGGCGTGTCCCGGCTGTTCGGGCATGTCGAGGAAGCGTTGCCAGGGGGCCAGATATACCGAGGAGAAAACGGCTTCCAGCCGGCCGGGGCCGGGATCGTTCAACGCAGGAATGTCAACCACCGTGGAGCCGTGCTCCGCCAGCGGTATCGGGCGCTGCTCCGGGTAATCGCGCGAGCCGGTCATCAGCAGCTTGTCGCCGCTGCGCACCCAGTTCAGGTCCAGCGCCACCGTTTCGCCTCCCTCTGCCGGTGTTTCCGAAATGCGGCCTTCGGCGTCGGGCTCGAGAATGACGTGTGATCCGATGATGTTGGGCTCCACCTGATTTATCTGTCCGGTGAAGGGATTGCGGTACTGCCTGCCGTTGAGGATTTCGCCCGTTTCCGGGTCCTTGAACACGGTCATCACCTTCGACCAGACTTCATAGCGGTCCTCGTCCAGGCGCACGAAACGCTTGGTCTCGCAGCCCTCGGCGGCGAACAGGACCTTCGGATTCTGATCGGGCGTTACCGCCATGTACACGCCGCTCCACCACCACGGCGCGATGCCTCCGTCCCGATCGCAGCGCACCCGCACGAAATTGCGGAACAGGTGCTCGGGCGTTTCCGCCCAGGCATCGCTCAGGTCTTCTGCGGACGAGCCTTCGTCGAGTACGGGAACGCCCTCGTTCCCTGGAGCGTCGCTGCCGGGAGCGCAGGACGCGGCGGCGATTCCGGCGAGCGCCAGGGCGGACCCTCCCAGGACTTCGCGGCGGGTGATTTCGCGGTTGGCTTCGGGCATCGGCATTTCCTCGGGTTCGTGGGGCGCTTATAGTAGCGCGGCGCAAACGAGACGCTCCATGCACGAACGGGCCCCTTTCCATATCAAGGCGCTGCACGGGTTCACCGGTTCGGTGGGGAACCTGGTGTTCGTGGTGTTCGAGCTGTTCGTGCTGTTCTTCTACCAGCGCGTGGTGGGGCTGGACGGGCGACTTGTCGGGCTGGCCATTTTCATCAGCCTGGTGGTGGATGCCTTGACCGATCCCATCATCGGCGACTGGTCGGACCGCCTGCGGGCCCGGTTCGGTCGTCGACACACGATGATGTTCGGCTCCGTGATACCGATGGGACTGTTCTTCTTCCTGCAGTTCGTCCCGCCGGTCGGCCTTTCCCAGCAGGGCCTGTTCCTGTGGCTTCTTGTGATGTCGGTCGGCGCACGCGTCATGCTGACCTTCTTCGACGCACCGGCGGCGGCGGTTACCGCGGAAATCGCCGTTCGCCCCGCCGACCGCGCCGAGATGGGCATTTACCGCCAGGTGGCGGGACTTCTTGCCTACCTGGGCGTTCTCTACCTTGCCTTCAGCGTTTTCTTCAACGCGACTGACGCGCACCCCGTGGGGCAGGAGAATCCCGCGGCCTACGCACCCTTTGGCGCCGTGGCGGCGATCGCGCTTATGGTGTTCATGACCGTGGCTTCGGCGGGAACCTACCGCCACATACGCCGTTTCGAGAGCAGTCTGCCGGCGCCTGCCAGGGCCCGATTCGATTGGGCCAAGACGTTTCGGGCCTGGGGCGATCTGATCTTCAGGGTGCATAATACCCGCGCGCTGTTCTGGGGCCTGTTGCTGGCCACGACCATGGGTTCGTGCTTCCGTTCGCTGAACCTCCATTTCGGGCCGTATCTGTGGGGATTGACCACCGACCAGATGCAGGCCTGGCAGCAAGCGGTTCCCTACGGGATGCTGGCGGCCGCCATCGGCGCGCGCTTCATCGTTACGCGCACCGAGCCGAAATACCTGTATCTGACGGGCTACACGATTCTGCTTACCGCCTACGTGGCGCCCCTGTTCCTTACGCTGTTGGGGTGGCTGCCGGAGTTTGCCAGCGGCGGGCTCGCCGACGTTCTGTTCGGATTTCAGTTGGCCGCCGGCCTGGGCGCGGGCCTGCTGATGATCTGTTCGCTGATCATGTTCGCCGAGACCACCGACGAGTACCGGTTCGTTCGCAATGTTTCGCGCACGGCCCTGATCCTCGGGCTGATTACCTTCGGCAACAAGCTCGCCAGCGGGCTGGGGAAGGTGGTCTCGGGCTGGATCCTGGAGTGGGTGGATTTCCCGGACGTGAAGTCGGGCGTTGAGGTGAGCCCCCAGGTGGCGAGCGATCTGGCGCTGTATGCCGGGGTGTTTTGCGCCATCGCCGGGCTGGCGGGCTTGGCGGTTCTGTCCACCTTCCGCCTGACACGCGCGCGCCATGCCGAAATCGTCGCCGGATTGCGCGAACGGGACCGGCGGGCGCAGACTGAAGCCGCGCGGGGATAGCAGGCCATGCCGGTACTTACTTCCGAACAGATCCTGCGGGCCGCCCAGCGTTTCGACAAGGCCGAACGGACACGGCGGCAGGTGCGCCCGCTAACGTTTGACTATCCGGAAATGGACATGGCCGACGCGCACGCCGTGCAGGACGCCTGGGTTGACATGAAGCTGGAGCGCGGCGCGCGGGTCCGGGGACGCAAGATCGGGCTGACTTCCAAAGCCATGCAGCGGGCCATGAACATCGACGAGCCGGACTATGGGACGCTGCTGGACGACATGTTCTTCGAGGACGGGGCAGAGATCGAGACGGCGAGTTTTCTCGATCCAAAGGTGGAAGTGGAGATCGCCTTCGTACTGAAGGAGTCTCTTGAAGGCCTGGAAGTGACCGTGGAGGAAGTCCTTGCCGCCACTGAACGGGTTTATCCGTCCCTGGAGTTGATCGCCGCGCGCAGCTACCGGCTTGATCCCGAGTCCGGCCGCACCCGGACCGTTGTGGATACTATCGCCGACAACGCTGCTTCCGCGGGTGTGGTGCTGGGGCGCAGGGGCTTCGATCCTGCTGCAGTGGACCTGCCCTGGGCGGGCGGCCTGCTGTACCGCAACGGTGCAATCGAAGAGACCGGGCTGGCGGCTGCGGTCATGGGGCACCCGGCCAACGGCGTTTGCTGGCTGGCGCGCAGGTTCGCCGCGCACGGTATCGCCCTGCAGCCGGGCGACGTAATCCTGAGCGGATCCTTTACGCGGCCGGTAGCGGCCCGCGCCGGCGACGATTTTCTGGCAGACTTCGGCCCCCTGGGCCGGATCGGCTGCCGATTCGTATAGAGAGGGACGATGAAGTTACCTGAAAATGGATTCAAGCGCGCTCTGAGTGAAGACGGCGTGCAATTTGGACTGTGGCTGGCCCTCGCGTCCCCCGTGGCCGCGGAACTGTGTGCATGCGCCGGTTTCGACTGGCTGCTTCTCGACGGCGAGCATGGGGCCGACGATTTTCGCTCGATTTATTCGCAATTGCAGGCCATCGAAGGCAGCGGGACGCCGGCCATCGTGAGGCTGGCGGACGACGATCCGGTTCGCATCAAGCGCTACCTCGACATGGGCGTGCAGTCCCTGCTGATCCCCATGGTGGACACGGCGGAACAGGCGGAGAGGCTGGTTGCCTCCGTGCGCTACCCGCCGCGCGGCATCCGCGGTCTGGCCACTTCGATTACCCGTGCCTCGCGCTGGACGCAAATCGAGGATTACGCCCGGCAGGCCGAGCAGCAGATTTGCCTTATCGTGCAGGCGGAGACCGTTACTGCGATAGACAACCTGAAGGCCATCGCAGCGGTGGACGGCGTGGATTCGGTTTTTGTCGGACCATCGGACCTGTCGGCATCCATGGGCTACCTGGGCCAGCCGGGTCATCCCGATGTGCAGGCCGTGATCGCCCAGGCCCTGCGGGACATCGCGGCCCTGGGCAAGGCGCCGGGAACGCTCGCGGGGTCGCCGGAGGCGATCCGCACGCACGCCGGCAACGGAGCGAAGTTCCTCGGGATCGGCAGCGATACGGCGCTGCTGGTTTCCGGGTCGCGGGCTGTGCTTTCCTCAGCTTCCGGCTGAAAGGAAAGCCCGGAAGAGGGCCCGTATTTCGTCAAGCGCCTCGGTCAGCGAATGCCCTGCATCGAGAAGATGCAGCCGCGCATGGTTGGCGCGGGCAAAGTCTATGCTCCACTGGACCGGCACGATGTCGTCCTGCCAGCCGTGCACGATGAACGCCGGGGCGGACACGGTGTCCTGCAGTTTCGGCCAGCCGGGAACGGCCAGGGCGGGCGCCATGAGGAACAATCCGACCGCAGGCTGTTGCTGAGCAGCGGATACGGCCACGTAGCCGCCCATGCTGCTGCCCACCAGCAGAAAATCCCCGCCTGAATCACGCATCCGCTCGACCAGTCTGGCGGCGCGTTCCCCGGGATCGGGCATGCCCCGGTAGTCGATCGAATCCGCTTCAATACCGGCGTCGCGGGCGTCCTGCGCCAGCGCCGTAATCTTGGTTCCCCAGGGGCCGCTCTCCTGGCCGTGCGAAAACAGAACGACGCGGCGCTTGCTCACCCGCACTCCACCGGCGTTTCAGGCAAGCGGTCCTGATCGAAGAACTCCCGCAGCATGCCACCGGCAATTGACGGGTATGCATCCAGGAATCCGTGTCCCCAGCCGGGCAGGTTCACCATTCCGCCGTTACGGATCAGCTCCGGCGCGCGGGCACTCTGGTCCCAAAGGTCGTCCTCCGGGTTCAGGACCAGCAGCGGGACCTTGAGGGCCGGCATCCTCTTCCACAGGGGATAGTTGAACGCGGCCCGGTGGCCCCACCAGTACTTGTCGCCGCCGCGCAGGGATTCAGTAAAGATGGCCGCCGCCTTTTCCAGGGAATGGTGATGCCTATGCCAACCGATAAAGCCTGTCCAGCGCCTGACCAGGTGCGAACCGTCTTCGGCTATTGGCTTGGGGGCATACAGGCTTCGAAACTCCTTGAGCTCCTCGTCGGTGAACAGCGGGGCCGAGATCATGACCACATGACGCACCTGGCCGGGCCTCCGCAGTCCCAGTTCCACGGCCGTTTTGGAGCCCGTGTGGTAGCCCAGCAGGTCAATCTGCTCCAGGCCGAGCTGATCGACAACCGCCTCCATGGCGTCGGCGTAGTCCTCGATCTCAGGCGGCTCCGGGGGCGCGTCGGAGGCGCCGAAGCCCGGCGTGTCGGGTGCAACTGCAATTCGGTCGCGTCCCAGTTCGCCCAGCAGGCTCTCGAACACCAGGCCGGAATTGGGGCTCATGTGAAAGCACATCACCGGGCGGCCGGAGGCGGCCGATTCAGGTTGGGCCACGCGCAGGTGTATCTGCCCGTGGGGTCCGTCTAAATAAATTTTGCGGATCATCTCACCTCTCCTTGTCGGCAAGTACTAACGCCGGCGTCCCCGGGAGCGAAGGCGTCTCGCCTTCGCACAGGGCGGGACGCCCTCGCCCAAAATTCTTTGCTCACGAGCGGTCACCGACCACAGGGTAGAGGGGCTCGCCCCAATCTTCGTCGGGATTCTCGATCAACAGGTGTATTACGCGCGGGGTCAAATCTCCCAGGATTGCGTACCCGTCACGGATCTGGTCCCTGTTCACGCTGCCCTTCCATGTGGCCCCGCCATGCACGAGTTGATTGCGAAGCGTGTAAAGACGCGCGAGCACAATCGCAAGCACCAAGGCCGTCTGTTTCCGGTCGCCCAGCGCCTTGTGCGCCTTTTTCCTGGCCCCGTCAAAACTTCGTTTCCATTGTTCCTCGGAAATCCTTCCGTTATGAAAGTCCCAGAAAGGCTGAAACACGAAGGGATTTTCCAGAAGCATGCGCACCGGGCCGGAAAACCTCGTCCAGACCAGGTCGTAAAGCAGACTGTCAGGGTCTATCGACACCAGGCGCCTCAGGAAGCGGTCCAGGATCGATTGCTCCGTCGCGCCATCGCGCTGGAGTTCGTCGGCGTAGGCGGCGTTCAGCGAAATCCACAAGAAAATGAACCTGGCGTCGTCATCGTCCTCGCAGAGTTCAGCCCGTTTCAGCCAACTCAAGGCGCGGTGAACGCGCAGGCTCAATCTGCCAGAGCGATCCTGCGTGAGGTGTTCGGCCTGGGCCTTGAGCGTGGCGTGATCGAAGTTCATGTTTCGTGCAAGCACCGTTCCCCGGGGCATCTTAGGATAAGGCCGACGCTGGTGCGAACGGACGGGCGTCTGACCTGCGAGAGTCCTGTTGCGGACAAATAGAAGTGTCCGGTTTAAGAGCACATGAAGTGTCCGGTTTGGAGTTTACCCTGACGGGGGTTGCGCGCTCCCCGTGAAGGGAGCGTAGCGACCGGAGCGGGGAGCGCG
>LXNI01001528.1_pt1 | contig 19443 bp, 15 predicted proteins | sample 809091 | NCBI WGS metagenome assembly LXNI01 (sample SAMN04870527, study PRJNA318959) | sponge metagenome | biome: 01000161; feature: marine sponge reef; material: water | host: Sarcotragus foetidus | place: Greece: Milos, Mediterranean Sea | collected 2013-05-29 | depth 5-7 m | reverse complement strand
CCGTGTCGCTTCCAAATCTCATCTCTTCCACGATCTGCCAGCCCTCATCCGGTGCCCAGAGGGGCTGATCAGTATTCCGTACTACGATCTCATCGGAGGAAAGCGTATCGATTGTGCCAGACGATCCGTCGGAAACATCGAAGCGCGCAGAGTCGCATCCGAATACAAGCAATAGACATGTCAAGACAGGGAGAACAGTGGCTATGGGAGTAGTAGACTGCATGGCTATTGGAGTAGTAAGCGGACGGCTGCGTGAGGGAAGTTTGGATGATTACACGGGCTATGGTTGAAAAAAGCGTAGCGCCGAAGTCAGGTAACATTTGGCATTCGTGATTACTTGTAGGTACGTCCTATCTGATGTTGTGTTACACACGTTCAAAAGGGGTGACTTGTAGGGCACGGAATTGGTCCATGTGTTTGAGTGGTTTCAGTCGTGGCTCCGCATCTTTCAGTACCATGGCGACCCAACGATGGCATTGATCTAAATTGACCCAGCGCTTGATCCTGCGCAAGGACTCGTTGATCTGGCTGTTGAGGAGTTCCATGATGTTCGTGGTCCGCAAACTGCAGCGAAAATCCTTGCCCTCTAATCGGTGCAGCGTTAAGGTCTCCTCCATGCCTTCTACCAGGCTTCGGGCGGCCTAGGTTACCCCTCGGTCTACAATTCTCCCAGATCAACGTCAGATCCACGGTTCCAAATCAACGTCTGATTCTCGCACGCTTTTTCTTTTTCGGGATCTTCGGGTTCTTGCACTCTCAGAGCGCCGGGCCGATGCGCTCACGATCTTTGATCGGCTCCCAGCCCAGGATGCGCAGGATGCTTGCCAGTTCCGCGCAATCTTTTGCGGTTAAAATGCGGCCACGTATCCCCAGTCTCCGGCTTCCAGCACGATGAAGTACTTCCAGCATGGGGGGCTCGATCCCGTTGGACCTTGTGAGCCCCTTAGCGATCAGTGTGATTTTGGAAGTTCAACTAAAGGTTTACTAGCACTCCGTATAGATGGCTTCAGCTCGCTCGATTAGCCTCTCTATTGCATTCAAGCCCTGCTGCCAGAAGGCAGGATCCTGCAAATCTACACCCATGCGACCAACAAGCGTATGTGGCCAGTCTGACCCACCCGCACGCATAAGCTCAATGTACTGGGCAGGAAATGCATCAGGAGACTCTAAGTAGCGGGCATACAGGGCCAATACCAACAGCTCACCAAATGCATAAGCGTACACGTAACCTGGCGTATGCAAAAAATGTGGGATATAGCTCCACCAACGGCGATAATTGTCAGTCAGTGTCACGCTGTCCCCAAACATCGCTGATTGGGTTGATATCCAGTGCTCTGCAAATGCATCTGCAGACAATTCTCCCTGTTCACGCCTTGCAGTATGGATCGCGTCCTCAAAGCGATTCATGGCAACTTGGCGGAAAACTGTCGCCATAGTATCGTCGATCTTGCCAACCAGTAGCGCCAACACATTATGTGGATCAGACTCCTCCGCCAGCAAACGCTGAAAAGTGAGCATCTCGCCGAAAACAGAGGCGGTTTCAGCTGTAGTTAGCGGAGTACCGGCCTGCAAATACCCCTGTCCTCTCGAAAGGAATTGATGCACACCGTGCCCTAATTCGTGTGCAAGGGTTTGTACATCACGTGCGCGTCCGGTGTAGTTCAGCAGGACATACGGATGTGCACTAGGTACCGCGCCATGGCTGAATGCCCCACCCTGCTTACCCTCCCTTACGGGCGCATCAATCCATTTTTCCTTAAAGAAGCGTTCGGCAATCTGGGCCAGGAGCGGGTGGAATTCCCCATAACTTTCCAGAGTTATGTGCTTTGCCTCATCCCACGAATAATGCGCATCACTATCGCCGACAGGAGCGTACCGATCATAGTCATAAAGTGGGCTCAGATCGAGAATTTTGCTTTTAAGATTATAGAAGCGAGCAACCAGATCATAGCGGCTTATCACAGCCTCTATCAAGGCCTCTGCTGTGTCATCGGCGATCTCGTTGCTGAGGTTACGGGATTTGAGCCAGTGCGGCAGCTTCCTCATCCGGTCGCTTGCAGCTTTGTCAGCCAGAAGCGTGTTAAAAATAAAAGTAAGTGTGTGTTCTCTCGAAGCAAGACCTTTCGTAAAGCTGGTAGCTGCTTCCTTACGTAATTCCCGATCCTGCCCGTGCAGTTTTGCAAGTATGTGCTCCTGGGACAGCTCTTCTCCATGCAGCTTGAAGCGCATCCGGCTAGTGGTTTCGGTGAAATAGCGCATCCATGCAGACCTACCCGTCACCTGTGTTTCTGCGAGCACTTGCTCTTCCGGTTCGGACAAGATATAACCCTTGAACAGCCGCTCACACTCCAAGAAATGGCGATATGCAGCAAGCATCTCATCTTTCATTAGTGCCTCAGCTTGCTCGTTCTCCACCTTCATCCACTCCAAGCCAAGGAACAAAAGAATCTTTCCAATTTGTGTGCATGCCTCGCGTACGTGTTGCAGGAGCGCTCCGCGTTCCGGATTATGCGTAGCAGTTGCCCAGTGCAGGTAAGCATAAGTCATTGCCCGGCCAGATTGCTCTTGAAGCTGCTCGTACTCAGCAAGTGCTTTTTGTAACTGGGTAGCCTCAAGGCCTGCTATTCGCCCCCGCCAAGTCTCAGCAAAAGTCGCAGCAGCGCCCTGCAATGCTGTTAAGTCCTGCCGTAAAGCAGGCTCATTATCGTACAGATGTGTCAAGTCCCAGTGTACATTCTCTGCACCGGTCGGTCGATTGCTCATGTGTCAAGTGAAAAAGGCGCCGATAGAACCTTAAATCTTGCCAATTGTTGTAGAAAACCGTGTAGCCTTTTAGATACCCCCATGTCATACCAATCAATTGACTCTACTGATGGGCTCCAAGATGCCCTCAATCAATCTCAATCAGAGCCGATCGCACTCTTCAAGCACAGCAACACTTGTGATCTATCCGCCATGGCAAAGCAGGAAATGGCCACAGTTGATATTCCTGTTTTTGAGCTTGTAGTTCAAACTGCACGCCCCCTATCTAACCACATAGAAGCCCATTTTGGAATTCGACACGAATCTCCACAAGTAATTCTGCTTCATCAAGGCAACCCAATATTCGATGCATCTCATCGGGCTGTGACCGCAGATAACATTCATTCTGCTATCGAGCCCCTACTGGCCTCTTGAGATTTGCGACCTGCTTACTGGTCCTTGCTACCTGCATAACATGCAATCCTCCTGAGCAGGGAGTTGTACAGGGAGAATCTGTACAACCAGCCCCCGACTTCACGCTGGAAATACTCGGGGGAGATTCATTGCGATTATCCTCATTAAAGGGGCGCACCGTTCTCTTGAACTTCTGGGCCACGTGGTGCACTCCCTGCCTTCAGGAAATGCCCCTGTTAGCTCAGCTGCACAATAAATGGGAGCCACACGGCATCACGGTTCTTGGAATATCCCTGGACCATGAGGATAATGAAGTCGTGACCCATTATACCAAAAGGCTATCAATACCCTATCCAATCCTCCTTGGCAGCGACTCGGTCGCAACTGCGTACAATGTAGCTGCACTACCTACTACATACGTGATTGACGCAAATGGCATGATTACGAGCCATATCATTGGCCTCGTAAACATAGAGGAGCTCGAAGCAGTCCTGCCGATCCAGCTAAAAGCCCCAGTTCGATAGAACAGTTACGCTTGCAGGTTTGCAACTGGATCTTTTAGCCCGAGCTTTGTGCGTACTGCTGATTTTATCAGTTCATACTCCTCAGGATTATCCCTGAGCCACCTTTTTGCCTGCTCCCGCCCCTGTCCTATCCTCATGTCTCCATAGCCGTACCACGAACCGCTCTTAGCAATAAGATCAAAGCTCACCGCCAGATCTACGAGCTCTCCCGCTGACGAGATTCCCTCTCCATACACGATATCGAATTCAGCCTTGCGGAAAGGTGGTGCTACTTTGTTCTTAACAACTTTTACACGCGTCCGATTACCAACAACCTCTGTTCCGCTCTTGATAGCACCAATACGACGAATATCCAGTCTGACCGAACTGTAGAATTTGAGGGCTTTCCCACCTGGTGTGGTTTCTGGGTTCCCAAACATAACCCCGATTTTCTCTCGGAGCTGGTTTATAAAGATCAACACGGCCTTCGAGCGGCTGATTATCCCGGTCAGTTTCCGTAATGCCTGGCTCATTAGGCGAGCCTGCAGCCCCACATGAGCGTCACCCATATCGCCCTGGATTTCGGCTGAGGGTACCAGCGCCGCTACAGAGTCAACTACAATCAGATCAAGTGCACCACTTCTGACCAGTGTCTCACAGATGTTCAATGCCTGCTCTCCCGTATCCGGCTGGGACATCAGCAATTGGTCAATATCTACCCCTAATTGCTCTGCATAAGAGGGATCGAACGCATGTTCTGCGTCAATGAATGCACATTGTCCACCCAGTTTCTGTGCTTCGGCTAGGCAATGTATCGACAATGTGGTCTTTCCCGAGGATTCGGGCCCAAATATTTCTATTACCCGACCGCGCGGGATTCCCCCTACACCAAGGGCAGCATCCAGTGCAATGGATCCCGTCGGAATAGCTTCCACCTGTACAGGCGGTGCATCTCCCATCCGCATGATCGATCCCTTGCCATGCTGCTTTTCGATCTCTTTGATTGCAAGATCCAGTGCCCGTTTCTTTGGGTTTCTCTTTTCGGCCATGACCTTCTTCTCGTGGTTGCTCCCAATAATACAACACTTACGGTTGATACAGCTAAAAGTCTTGTTACGATTGTAACAAGATCTGACGCATAAAATTCAGCGCAGCAATTGCGCTTTTGTCCTTATTACGTTGACGATCCCGCCCAAATTGATGTTTGATGGTCCGGGCGTCATAGTCGTCTGCGTATCCAATCCAAACCGTGCCAACCGGTTTTTCATCAGTTCCCCCTGAGGGGCCCGCAATTCCTGTCACAGACAGGCCCAAATCACTCCCCAGACGCGCACGTACGCCTTCTGCCATTTGTATAGCAACAGGTTCGCTAACAGCACCGAACTGTTTTAGCACATCACTGTCAACACTCAGCTGATGTTGTTTAACCATATTTGAATATGCCACCACACCACCCGCAACATAACTTGACGCCCCTGGAACGTTCGTTAACTTATGCAACACCAAACCGCCTGTACAGCTCTCAGCAACTGCAACGGTAAGACTACGACGCTTTAGCAGATCACCCAGAGCGCCTTCCAGTGTATCATTGTCACAGCCATAAACCGCCGCTCCAAGCTTTGCACGAACCTGCCTCTCCGCTGCGTCCAGGCGGTTACTGGCCTCTTTTCCCGTGACTGTCAGCCTTATTCGGACGCCGTGTAATCTGGGCAGATACGCTACAACAATATCTGGATCCAGTAGATGAGATACGGCTTCAACCTGCCGTTGGATCTCAGTTTCCCCTACCCCTGCGGTTTGGAGCGTACGTTGCGCAATTGCTGTGCGGCCACTCAAGGCACGAACCCGAGGGATCACATGCTCAAAAAAAATCGCCTTCATCTCATGAGGTACCCCAGGCAGGAGGACAACTATACTCCCGTTTTCTCCTTGATACCATAAGCCAGGAGCTGTTCCCTTAGAATTAGGCAGCACCTCAAATCCGTCTGGAACACTGGCAACACGCTCAGAACCAGCAGGCACATCCCGGCCGAACAAGGCAAATCGACGTTTAATTGCGGCAAGCACCGTAGTATCTACTCTGAGATGCGATCCTATCAATGCTGCAGCGGCCTCCCTGCTAACATCGTCAGGGGTAGGTCCTAGACCACCTGTTAACAGGGTTAGTCGACCATGACGCATACCCTCATCGAGCGCCCCCCTTATGGCCTCCTTATCGTCACCAACAGTCAATGAACGCATAACGGGGATGCCAAGCCGTGTCAACTCTGCCGCAAGATATGCAGCATTCGTATCGAGGACCTGGCCTATGAGGAGCTCTTCACCTACTGTTACGATGCTCGCGGTGAGCTTTGTCACTCCACTTCCCTCCAATTTTGAAGCGTCCACGCTTGATAGCTGTTACGCCATTCCCGCAGTGATTCTACTGTTTCGGGACCCCAGTGTCCAATCTCAAGCCCCGCGGCCAACAGCATGTCAAAACTGGTCAGTGTTACGAGCGGGGATCCTCTGTCCTCAAACCGTTCGGCAACGCCGTCCAATTGATACGTGAAGATTGCCAGAGTAACTACTGGCATTAAGCCGGTGGCATTCTTTATGGCCTCGACAGCCTGAATAGCTGAAAGACCTGTAGCAACCAAGTCCTCAATCATTAGAACCCTTGTCCCTTCCGCCAAGTGCCCCTCAATTTGGTTTTGGTGACCATGACCTTTCGGCTCCGGTCGAACATAAACCAAGGGAAGAGATAGGCGATCAGCCAAGAACGCAGCGTGAGCGATTCCGGCTGTTGCCACGCCGGCCACGCAGTCAAATTCGAGTCCCGAAGCTTTTTCAGCAAATCCGTCCGTCAGCATTCTACGAACCTCCGGATACGAAAGCGTGAGACGATTGTCACAGTAAAACGGTGACAACATTCCAGAGGCCCAAACAAACGGCTCTCCATCCGAAACGGCTGCTGCCCCAATCTTCAGTAGCTCTCGAGCTACTCGGAACGAAATAGGTCGTGCTTGCTTTGTTATTTTTCTCAACTCTTTTGTTGGATATAAAATAGCCCCGTCAAACCCGTCACGAAGACCACAAGGATGATGAATCCGTGCATAAACCACCCTTCCAACAATTCACCAGCAAACGGCCCCGTACTGAATATATGACGTAATACGAGCAATAATAAGAATAAACCTAAAAATACCAATTGTAATGCAGTCTTAGCCTTGGCAGCGCGCATAGTGCGAAGAGACCTTCCACCAGCCTCGGCGACCATACGCAACGCAGTCACCAGCACGTCACGCAAGACAATTATACCGACTGCCCACCAAGGTACTTGTTGCGGATACAACCAAGCCAATGCGAAAAAGGTACCCAGTACCAGTACCTTGTCTGCCATGGGATCAAGGAAGCGTCCCAGTCGACTTTGCATTTTCAGTGCACGGGCAACATAGCCGTCCGCAAAATCTGACAGCGCCCCAAGAATAAACAGGACAAAGGCAAGCGACTGCGACCACATCGTTTCTCGAAAAAGACAAACGATGAGTAAAGGGGTGACCACAATGCGAAATATCGTAATGGCATTGGGTATGGACCGCATGGCGCAACTGCACAGAATTCCCCATTGTACCTGAATCATTGTCGTGCGTTCATGGCCAGATACGGCCATAACTGACGCAGAAACGTGCCATTCTGTCCGATTACGGTAATGGCCGGATTGTTGTTTACTACGGTTGTGTTCACAACAGTTTACAACCAACACCCACAAAAAGAAATGAGCAAGATTATTGGGATCGATCTGGGAACAACAAACTCAGTAGTCGCTGTCCTGGAAGGAGGCGAACCCAAGGTCATCGAAAACACTGAAGGCGGACGCACGACTCCGTCGGTCGTGGCTTTCAAAAAAGACGGTGAACGACTTGCCGGAGGCCCTGCTAAAAGGCAGGCGGTAACCAACGCCGAGAACACCATCTTCTCTATCAAGCGCTTTATGGGCCGAAGCTATTCTGAGGTACCGAGTGAGCTCAAGACCGTTCCGTATAAGGTTATAAAAGGAGAAGGCGGAACAGCCCGTGTAAGCATTGAGGATAAGACCTACACGCCGCAGGAAATTTCGGCAATGGTCTTGCAGAAGCTTAAGAGCACTGCAGAAGATTATCTGGGAGAAAAAGTCACGGAAGCGGTCATCACTGTACCTGCCTACTATAATGACGCCCAGCGGAAAGCAACGAAAGAAGCGGGCCAGATCGCTGGCTTGCAGGTCCGGAGAATCATCAACGAGCCTACTGCGGCTGCACTCGCTTACGGCCTCGGGAAGCAGCAGGAAGATCGCACGATTGCGGTATACGACCTCGGGGGAGGAACCTACGATATCTCCATCCTTGAGCTTGGAGGCGGTGTCTTTGAAGTAAAGTCAACGAATGGCGATACGCATCTCGGTGGTGATGATTTTGATCAGCAGCTTATCAACTATCTCGCCGACTCATTCCTTCAGTCTGAGGGCGTAGATCTGCGTGCTGACAAAATGGCACTCCAGCGCCTGAAAGAAGCTGCAGAGAAAGCTAAAATAGAGCTCTCAAGCAGCACCCAAACCTCGATCAATTTGCCGTTCATTACTGCAACCGCTGACGGTCCGAAGCACTTGACCGACACGCTCTCACGCTCAAAGTTCGAGCAGTTGATCGGCCACCTGGTACGACGTACTGTCGCTCCAATGGAAAAAGCCTTAAAGGATGCCAAACTCAATCGGGATCAGATCGACGAGGTGATCCTGGTTGGCGGTTCTACGAGGATTCCACTTGTGCAAGAGACCGTTAACAAATTCTTCGGCAAAACACCGAACAGGTCTGTTAATCCAGATGAGGTCGTGGCTATGGGCGCGGCTATCCAAGGCGGTGTCTTGTCCCAGGATATCAGTGATGTATTGCTTCTCGACGTAACACCGCTGAATTTGGGAATCGAAACCCTGGGTGGAGTTATGACAACGCTAATTGAGGCAAACACAACGATTCCAACACGGAAGCAGGAGATGTTCTCAACTGCGGCGGATAACCAGCCCTCGGTAGAGATCCATGTACTGCAGGGTAACCGGGATCTGGCACTTCACAATCGGACTATCGGCAAATTTCACCTGCATGAAATCCCTCCGGCAAGGCGCGGGGTACCGCAAATAGAAGTTGCCTTTGATATCGACGCAGACGGAATACTGAATGTGAGTGCGAAGGACAAAGCTACGGGCAAAGAACAATCCATACGCATTGAAGCCTCTAGCGGACTCTCGGAGAGTGAGATTGAGGAAATGAAACAGCAGGCCAAAGAAAATGCAGCCGAGGATAAAAAGCGGAGAGACGAGATTGAACTGCTCAATAAGGCGGATACCCTGATTTATACTTCCAAAAACAACCTCTCTGAGTACGGAGACAAACTTTCCGACGAGAAAAAAGCAAAGATTACTTCTGCGCTGGAGCGTCTGGAAAGCTTGCATCAATCCTCGGATTTTGGGGAACTGGAGAGTGGTATTGATCAGCTCAACCAAGCCTGGGCAGACGCAAGTCAAGAGATGTATGCTGCACAGCAAGCGGAAGCGCAGGAAGCTACCGAAGCTACATCAGACAACGGACAGGCCTCCGAGGAAGATGTGATCGATGATGCTGATTTTGAGATTGTTGATGAGGAGGATAAGTAGCCCTCAGACATCGTTAGGATAGAACAGCCGCCGAGCAGTGGTGGAAGTGATCTCCGCCACCTCGGCGGCTGTGCAGTTGTTTATCTCGGCAATCTTTTCGGCAACCAGTGTTACCCTGGCCGGCTCATTACGGCGTCCCCTGTAAGGGACTGGCGTCATATAGGGTGCATCTGTTTCGAGTACGACCTGACTCAACGGAACATCGCGTAGCATATCCGCAACACCGGAGTTCTTGAAGGTTACCGCGCCGCCTACACCCAGTAGAAAACCCAGTCCTGCTGCGGCTTCCGGTAACCAGTCCGGGCCCGTAAAGCAGTGGAATATTCCACGTGCGCGCCCATTATCAAATGGAGGTAGTTCCTGCTCAAGTATACGGACGGCATCACGGTGGGCATTGTCTCGGTGCTGCTTATCCCGCAAGTGTATGATCAAAGGCAGGCCCGTCTCCATAGATAACCGAATATGACGAGCAAAAAAATCGGGTTGCCTTTTGTCGTAGTACTTATCCCAGTAATAATCAAGTCCGCATTCTCCCACCGCAACCACTTGGGGGACTTCGCACAGTTGTGTGATTTCGTCAAAATCACCGTCTGCCGCCTCTGGAATATGCGTTGGATGAATGGCGGCCATTGCTCGGAGGTTGTCGTACTGTGCACATAAGTTGAGAGCGAGATGTACTGATTGCACGTCCACAGCAGGTAAGAAGATTTCCCCTACCCCAGCCTCATGTGCTCGCGTAAGGACAATATCCAGGTCGTCTGTAAAGCGACCATCATACATGTGTGCGTGCGTGTCAATTAGCATGTGATTATCAGTTATTGATTAGAGGTTTAAGGTATTTAGCAGCAAATACTAATGACAATACTATGAGTGCAGGTACCGCACAATCTCTGGATAACTACAACCAAGAACCCTCCGCGAGATATTCCGGCCTTAGGAAATCACTTAAATCCGTACCTTGGATCTTCACATTCTCAACAGAACTTTGATCAAACATGATCTGGAATAAACTAAACAAGCATGCTGACCTGGGACTACTCATATTTCGGGTGGGATTTGGACTCGGCATGTTGATCTTCCACGGCTGGGGGAAACTCACCGGCGGCCCTGAAGCATGGGCTAACGTTGGCGGGGCTATGGAGGTCCTTGGTATTGGCTTCGGACACACATTCTTTGGGTTCCTTGCAGCCCTGACCGAATCAGTCGGTGCAATCTGTATTGTGCTTGGACTATTCTATCGCCCGGCAATAACTGCAGTAGGATTTACCATGCTCGTGGCAGTCCTGATGCACATTACTACTGGACAGGGAAGCCCTGCACATGCCTTCAAAAACCTGTTTATCTGTGCAGGCATGTTACTGGTTGGCCCAGGTAAATACAGCCTGGATTCCAGACTCGGAGGAAAAATTACAGGAGCTGCTGCAGTATTTGTACTGATCTTACTCCTCGTTCCTAGCAGTACGATTGCACAACACAGCACCGTGCATGATGAACTGACGCTTCAGAGCGAGATCCTGGATTCAGAACGAAAATACGCGGTCTATCTGCCACCGGACTACCATACAAGTGAGCGTAGTTATCCGGTTCTCTACCTGCTGCATGGTGCAGGAGATGATCAGACTGGCTGGGTTCAGTTTGGCGAAGTCCGTCATATTGCGGACAAAGCAATTCGAGCGGGAAAGGCGACACCAATGGTGATCGTAATGCCAGATGCGAATACCGAAGTTCGCGGCTATTTCAATGATGTGAGCAACACATGGCGGTACGAAGACTTCTTTTTCGAGGAGCTGATGCCCCACGTAGAAGAACGGTTTCGGATCAAGTCCCAGAAACGCTATCGTGCGGTTGCTGGACTCTCAATGGGAGGTGGAGGCTCTTTCATGTATGCGCTTCATCGTCCTGAACTCTTTTCCTCTGCTGCTCCACTGAGTGCCTGGGTTGGTCCCGGCTCGGTTGAAGAGTACAAGAACGTTATGGCACGATGGGGTAACGATCTGTCAGATATTTCAGAGGAGGAAATTGAGGCCTATGTGAAACAGCATAATGCGGTAGAACTGATCCGTTCGTTACCGGCAGAGGACATCAGATCGGTCCGATGGTTCATTGACTGTGGTGACGATGATTTTCTGTATGAAGGCAACTCGCTGGCCCACATAGAATTGCGGAAACGAGAGATTCCGCATGAATTCCGCATCCGGGACGGTGGACACACGTGGACCTACTGGCGCGAGAGTCTGCCCGTAGTGCTTCACTTTGTTTCTCAAGCCTTCCACCAATACTAAAAATCCCTGGGCCATGTTTCGGCCGATAAAGTGGCTCGCCTTATTGCGCGCCGCAGTTGTGGTCTGCGTACTGTTTCAGCTCACGCCAGCGGAATCTTGGGCCCAATCTGTTGAGACTGACTCCCCTTTTCTTCCAACAAGGCTCACAGAATCTATTGATATAGACGGATTTGTTAACGATCCGGCGTGGGAGGAGGTTGACCCATTGCCTCTTGTCATGTACGAACCCGTATTCAGAGGTGAGCTGTCTGAGCGAACGGATATTCGTATTGCCTATGACGATCAATACCTGTATCTGGGGGCAAATCTGTATGACAGTAATCCAGCCGGGATCCGAGCTAACTCCATGTACAGGGATCTGTACAGCGGTGATGACACCGTCAGTCTCATTTTGGATACATTCAATGACCGTCAAAATGGACTGTGGTTCTTTACCAACCCAAACGGAATTCGTGCGGATATGGCCATTTCGAACGATTTGGAGGGAATTGGAGGAGACCCCTTTGGAACAGTCATTAATTCAAGCTGGAACACCTTTTGGGACGTGGCTGCCCAGGTGACAGATATGGGCTGGTCCGTTGAAATGCGGATACCTTTTACCAGTCTAGGTTTCCAAGCCGAACAGGGTGTGGTGGAAATGGGCTTTTCAGTGTCACGTCAGATTACAAGGAAAAACGAAACCTATATATATCCTGCAATACCACCGAATTGGAACTTGGCCTACGCCAAACCCAGCCAACTCGGCCGTATTCAATTGCGTGACGTACATGCAGGTCGCCCAGTGTATATCACGCCCTATGTGTCAGGCGGAGGCAGTACGGAAGCTAACCTCATAGAAGACGAATCCAGGTATGAACACCAATCACACTGGACCGGAGATCTAGGAGGTGATGTGAAATACAACCTCACCAACAATCTCACACTGGACCTAACCGTCAATACAGACTTTGCACAAGCGGAAGCGGATGACGAACAAGTCAACCTAACACGTTTCTCCCTCTTCTTCCCCGAAAAGCGCAGATTCTTTCAAGAGCGTGCGGGGATCTTTGATTTCCGAACCTCGGGACGGTTCGACAGACTCTTCAATACACGTCAAATTGGTCTTTACGAGGGAGAAACTGTCCCTATATATGGGGGATTACGTCTCGTGGGCCGCGTTGGTAACTGGGATGTAGGGGCTATTAACATGCAAACAGCCGCGGCACATGGAAATCCATCTGAGAACTTTGGTATCTATCGCCTACGTAAACAGATATTCAATCCCAATTCGTACGTGGGGAGCATGGTCACTACACGGATTGCATCGAATGGGTACTGGAATTTTGTGTACGGTCTTGATAGCCAGATAAAAGTAGGCAACCGGGAGTACCTCGAATTCAAATGGGCACAAGTGTTTGATGAGGCCTTTCCCGATATTTCACTTCGAAACAACAGCTTTGCTCGCGCGCGTATTGAGCGGCGTACCGAAATCGGACTTTCATATATTTTGTCATCGACTTGGGGGGGACCCAATTTTGAGCCCGGAATGGGCTTTGTCTCACGTACCGGTTTCATCCAGCCACTCATCGTATTCGGCTACGGCTGGTTTGCAAGCGAGGCCTCTAGGGTTCTGTCTATGCGTCCACGTGTCGTACTTACACAGTTCCGGCGTGACTCAGATCGCAGTATCGAAAGCGGCGCCTATTGGTTTAGCTGGTTCCTTTCGATGAAATCGGGAGCGTATCATACGTTTGAGCTTCAAGCACGTACGGAAGATATACTTGAAGCCATAGAATTCCCCGAAGACACCGAAGTGCCTATCGGGAAATACAATTTCTATAACCTTGGATGGGAGTATATGGCGCAGAATGGACGACTTTTGCGTGTGGACGGGGCTGCATCGATCGGGAGCTTTTACGATGGTACCAATATTGAAATTCAGGCAGAGCCTACTTGGAACCTGTCGCGTCATCTAGAGCTTGGGGCAACCTATCAATTTAATCGTGTACGATTCCCGGACAGAGGACAGGCCTTTTTTGTTCACATCGCCCGCATTCGAACACAGATTGGTTTTTCGACACAAGCCAGCATTAATGCCTTCCTGCAGTACAATACTGCATCTGATGTAGTGTCAGCGAATATTCGCTTCCGATACAACTTCCGTGAGGGAAATGACCTCTGGATTGTGTATAATGAAGGACGTAACACTGACCGCCTGAGCAATGATCCAGAGCTGCCATTCCTGGATGGTCGAAGAGTACTTATGAAGTACACCTATACATTTATTCGCTAATCCCTGTAGAACAGCCATGAACCTATCCTGGATGCACGGCTTACGCCCTACGCTAAGCTTATTACTGCTCGTGTTGATGAGCACGCCATCGACTCTAGCCCAGAATCGACGAAGTACCCCCCTTCCAGAGGGACATGCAAAAGAACTTGTGGAGCAGGCATGTACTACATCATGCCACTCGGCCAATACGATCACTCGATCCGGGTTTGATGGCGTAGAGATGTGGCGTTCTGTGCAGGAGTCAATGATTCAGTTACCTGAATCGGAGGCAGCCAGCATCGCTGAGTACCTGGCTGAACACTTCCCCGCACGCGAAGATCGGAAACCAACACTGGTTGATGGACCAGTTGAAATAGAAATTCAGGAATGGATTGTGCCTACGCTTGGACAACGCTCGCGAGATCCAATTGAAGCACCGGACGGATCCATTTGGTGGACCGGAATGTGGGCAAGCCTAGTGGGAAGACTTGATCCCATTACTGGCATCATGGAAGAATACCCCCTACCTCCTGAAGCAAGACCTCACAGCATCGTTCCGGATGAGGATGGCTTTATCTGGTACACTGGGAACAGTAACGGTACGATTGGAAAGCTTGATCCAGCAACAGGCGAGATCACTGAGTACCCAACCGAAGCAGGTGACCCACATACGGCAGTTTTTCATCCGAATGGCAACCTGTACTTCACTTCCCAACGAGCAGCAATGCTGGGAAGACTGAACCCGGTTACCGGTGAGCTCATAGAAATATCTACGGAGCCAAGGCCTTATGGCATCATCGTGGCCCAGGACGAAACTGTATGGATTGCCTACAATGGCACCAACAAACTCGGAGCCTTGGATCCAGAATCAATGGAGGTTCAATACTACACTGTGCCTGATCCAGACACGCGCATTCGTCGACTTGGCATTGATTCAAAGGGGATTATCTGGTTTGTGAATTCTTCGAAGGGACGGATTGGTCGTCTTGATCCTGCAACCGGTGAAATCAAGGAGTGGGAGTCACCAAGCGGCCCACGTTCTCATCCGTATTCCTTGGCGGTGATCAATGATAAAATCTGGTACAATGAATCTGCCATGCGCCCTGATGCTTTGGTTCGTTTCGATCCCGAAACAGAATCTTTCCAGAGTTGGGCTATTCCCAGTGGTGTGGGAATCATCCGACATGTATGGGTTACGCGCGAAAACAAGCTACTCATTCACCAGAGCAGTTCCAACCGTGTAGGCCTGGTAACCATTAAGGATCTTGCTAATTAGGGAGGAGTAAAGGATAATGTTAGTCACGGATATAATTCCCATTAGAAAGCACTGACCGTAGGGCAGATCTACCAGTAGACTGCGGCTTCTTGATTTTCGGGTATTTTTTCTGCCAGGTGTACATCTGGGCAATTTGGAGTGATCTGCTCTCATTGTGAGGCATCGTAAGCTGCGATGCCGGGGCTAGTGAGGGATTTCATACATCCAGAGAGGATAACGAATCATGAATATGAGATACTGGATCGTTGCGTTGACGTTTGCGCTGTCTGCGTCCGCTGCAGGACAGCCAATTTGGACGATTACAGAGGCAGCAGAACACGGTCTTCCGGTATTTTCACCGGACGGCACGCAGCTGGCTTCTCGGACAGCGGACCAAACGATTCGTCTGTGGGATGTAGCCACGGGGCAGCAGTTGCGACTCTTTAAAGGGCATACAGGTAGTATTACTTCCTTGGTATTTTCACCGGACGGCACGCAACTGGCTTCTGGATCATGGGACGAAACGATCCGTCTGTGGGATGTGGCCACAGGGCAGGAGGTGCGACGCTTCGAAGGGCATAGATATGGGATTCGTTCCGTAGCATTTTCACCGGACGGCACGCAGCTGGCTTCTGGGTCAGGGTATTCGAGCGGATCAGGCCATAAGATCCGTCTGTGGGATGTGGCCATGGGACAGGAGGTGCGACACTTCGAAGGACATAGAGGTTGGATTAATTCCGTAGTATTTTCACCGGACGGCACGCAGCTGGCTTCTGGGTCACATGACAATACGACTCGTCTGTGGGATGTAGCCACGGGACAGGAGTTGCGACGCTTCGAAGGGCTTACAGGTGATGTTAATTCCGTGGCATTTTCACCGGACGGCACACAACTGGCTTCTGGATCAGGGGACTGGAGTATCCGTCTGTGGGATGTGTCCACGGGACAGCAGTTGCGACGCTTCGACGCGCATACACGTTGGGTTCTTTCCGTAGCATTTTCACCGGACGGCACACAGTTGGCTTCTGGATCAGGGGACCATACGATCCGTCTGTGGGATGTAGCCACGGGGCGGACGCTGCAACGCTTCGTAGGACATACACATTGGGTTAATTCCGTGGCATTTTCCCCAGACGGCTCGCAGCTGGCTTCTGGTGCAAGGGACGGGAGTCTCCGTCTGTGGGATGTAGCCACGGGGCAGGAAATGCGACGCTTCTTCGACGGGCATACACGTCAGGTTAATTCCGTGGTATTTTCTCCAGATGACACACAGCTGGCTTCTGGATCATGGGACAATACGATCCGTCTGTGGGATGTGGCCACAGGGCAGGAGGTGCGGCGCTTCGAAGGGCATACACATGATGTTTATTCCGTGGCATTTTCACCGGACGGCACGCAGCTGGCCTCTGGGTCACATGACAAAACGATCCGTCTGTGGGATGTGGCCACGGGGCAGGAGGTGCGGCGCTTCGAAGGGCATACACGTTGGGTTAATTCCGTAGTATTTTCACCGGACGGCATGCAATTGGCTTCTGGATCATGGGACAGTACGATCCGTCTGTGGGATGTAGCCACGGGACAGGAGGTGCAACGCTTCGAAGAGCATACACGTTGGGTTATTTCCGTAGTATTTTCACCGGACGGCACGCAGTTGGCTTCTGGGTCAGATGACAATACGATCCGTCTGTGGGATGTGGCCACGGGGCAGGAGGTACGATGCTTCGAAGGGCATATATATGGGGTGGCTTCTGTAGTATTTTCACCGGACGGCACGCTACTGGCTTCTGGGTCAAAAGACGAGACGATTCGTCTGTGGGATGTGGCCACGGGACAGGAGATGAGACGCTTTGAAGGGCTTAGATATGGATATGGGGTTAGTTCCGTAGTATTTTCACCGGACGGCACGCAGCTGGTTTCTGGATCGTTGGACAATACGATCCGTCTATGGGATGTAGCCACGGGACAGGAGATAGACCGTCTGGATCATGGATACCCTGTTTACTCTATAGCCATTTCCCGGAATGAACACTTCATCGCATCGGCTGGACGAACAGCACTCAGTTTATGGGATGCCACGGCCACAGCATTGGAGACGGTACCCCCCTCAAGTTCAGAGATCCCGGCGACCTTTACGCATTACCCGAATCCCGCGGGAGCATTCACCACGATCGAATACACGCTTTCGAAAGTGAGCCAAGTCCAGCTGTCAGTCCATGATCTTCTTGGACGTGAGGTGGTCAATGTACTGAATGCGGCGCGGGCGGCTGGTTCCCACAGTCTGCAGCTAGCCACCGGACAGCTTTCAGGAGGGATGTATTTTCTGCGGCTCATCACCGATGACAGGCAGGTGACACGACCGTTAATCGTACGCTGATCTGGAATTGGAGTGATCTGCTCTCATTGTGAGGCATCGTAAGCTGCGATGCCGGGGCTTGGTAAGGGATTTCATACATCCAGAGAGGATAACGAATCATGAATATGAGATACGGGATCGTTGCGTTAACGTTTACGCTGTCTGCGTCCGCTGTAGGACAGGCTATTTGGACGATTGAAGAGGCAGGACACACTTCGATTGTTCGTTCAGTGGCATTTTCACCGGACGGCACGCTGCTGGCTTCTGGGTCAGATGACCATACCATCCGTCTATGGGATGTAGCCACGGGACAGGAGGTGCGACGCTTTGAAGGGCATACAAGTAGTGTTTTTTTTGTAGTATTTTCACCGGACGGCACACAGCTGGCTTCTGGATCAGGGGACCAAACGATTCGTCTGTGGGATGTAGCCACGGGGCAGGAGGTGCGACGCTTTGAAGGGCATGCAGGGGGTGTTAGTTCCGTAGTATTTTCACCGGACGGCACGCTGCTGGCTTCTGGGTCATATGACTGGACTCACCGTCTGTGGGATGTGGCCACGGGACAGGAGGTGCGACGCTTTGAAGGACATACAGATGATGTTTATTCCGTGGCATTTTCGCCGGACGGCACGCAGCTGGCTTCTGGATCATCGGCTTCCAGGTCAGCGGACAATGCGATTCGTCTGTGGGATGTAGCCACGGGACAGGAGGTGCGACGCTTCGAAGGGCATACACGTTGGGTTGAGTCCGTAGTATTTTCGCCGGACGGCACGCAGCTGGCTTCTGGGTCAGGGGACCATACGATCCGTCTATGGGATGTAGCCACCGGGCAACCACTGCAACGCTTCGTAGGGCATACAAGTTGGGTTTTTTTCGTGGTATTTTCACCGGACGGCACGCAGCTAGTTTCTGGATCACGGGACAATACGATCCGTCTGTGGGATGTAGCCACGGGGCAGGAGATGCGACGCTTTGAAGGGCATACAAGTTGGGTTTATTCCGTAGTATTTTCACCGGACGGCACGCAGCTGGCTTCTGGATCAGGGGACCGTAGTATCCGTCTGTGGGATGTAGCCACGGGACAGGAAGTGCGGCGCATCAGGAGCCACACAGCTTGGATTAATTCCGTAGTTTTTTCTCCAGATGACACACAGCTGGCTTCTGGGTCATATGACTGGAGTCTCCGTCTGTGGGATTTGGCCACGGGACAGACGGTGCGACGCTTTGAAGGGCATACAGATGATGTTACTTCCGTAGTATTTTCACCGAGCGGCATGCAGCTGGCTTCTGGATCACGGGACCAAACGATCCGTCTGTGGGATGTAGCCACGGGACAGGAGGTGCGTCGCTTTGAAGGGCATACAAGAGTTGTTTATTCCGTGGCATTTTCACCGGACGGCTCGCAACTGGCTTCTGGATCATGGAACGATAGGATCCGTCTGTGGGATGTAGCCACGGGGCAGGACGTGCGACGCTTCGAAGGGCTTACAGGTCTGGTTAAGTCCGTGATATTTTCACCGGACGGCTCGCAGCTGGCTTTTGGATCATCGGACGATACGATCCATCTGTTGGATGTGGCCACGGGGCAAGAGTTGCGGCGCTTCGAAGGGCATACAAATAATATTAATTCCGTAGTATTTTCACCGGACGGCACGCAGTTGGCTTCTGGATCATGGGATCATACGATTCGTCTGTGGGATGTGGCCACGGGACAGACGGTGCGACGCTTTGAAGGGCATACATATGACGTTACTTCCGTAGTATTTTCACCGGACGGCACGCAGCTGGCTTCGGCTGGGGCATATGACAATACAATCCGTCTGTGGGATATAGCCACGGGACAGGAGATAGACCAGCTGGATCATGGATACCCTGTTATCTCTATAGCCATTTCCCGGAATGAACGCTTCATCGCATCGGCTGGAGCAACAGCATTCCGTTTATGGGATGCCACGGCCACAGCATTGGAGACGGT
>LXNI01001527.1_pt1 | contig 19470 bp, 3 predicted proteins | sample 809091 | NCBI WGS metagenome assembly LXNI01 (sample SAMN04870527, study PRJNA318959) | sponge metagenome | biome: 01000161; feature: marine sponge reef; material: water | host: Sarcotragus foetidus | place: Greece: Milos, Mediterranean Sea | collected 2013-05-29 | depth 5-7 m | reverse complement strand
CAGGCTTCAACCTTTTCCCATTCCGATGGCGGTCGGGAATAAGGCCAAACCCTGAGTATCGCCCTGAATCATTCAATTTCATCAATGCGCAGCAGAATTAAAATGAATAAATTATGTTTAATTGGATAAACAGCATGTTTTTACCATGACTTTTGTATAAAACATGCCTGAAATGCTATCGCTGGCGCGGTATTTCACCATTTCAGCAGGCCGCGCACCCTGAATTCGGGCGCAGCATTCAAAGAGACTCTTTCATTTTCGGGCGTGCTTCCCTCCAGGTTCAAAAGAAAACGCCTGCCCGTCTGAAAATTGAACCCCAGAAGGACGCCGCTGCGGCCCCGGTCGGAGTAAGCAACGCCCGCGTACGGAGTCATAACCCCGGCGCCGCCCGACGCAGAGAACCCGTAGCCCATCTCCCCTTCCACGCGCAGGGGCCGATCGTAGAAATGAGCCATGGGCAGGCCCGTTACGGGCTGGCGCATCCCCATCGTCTGCGATCCGCCAAATCCCGTCTGCGATCCGCCGAACCCCATTGGCGGAGCGATGCGCCACGACTGTGAAAGGTTGAACGAGGCGCCGAGGGGCGAGGATGGGTCGGGATCGAAAGCAATGAGGCCGGAGGCGCCCCACTGGTCGAAGCCCATCGCTTCATCGGACATCAACCCGCGCATCCCGGCTTGCATGCGCAGGCCCAGCGATTTGTTCGAATAGCCCAAGCCGCCGCCCAGCTCCACATCCGTATCTCCCGCTGCGCGCGCCGCTTCGTTGCCGGATAAGGAAAAACTGGCGTACGGCGCGGTCACGCCGTGCTCGCCGAACGCCGTAAACCCGTAGTCGAACCGGCCGTCAAGACGCAGCGAGCGATCAGTGCCGTCGTCAGCGTTTCGAAAACCCGCCAGACCCGACACCGTCTCGCGAGACCAGAGCGCATGCATACCGCCGCTCGTGGCAAACGAGCCCGCACCCCAGAAGGGCGTAAGGCGCAGCGACGGACCCAGGGCCGAAGAAGGCGAACGATCGAACAGAATCGTACCCGATACGCCCCACTCTTCGAAATCGCTGTCTTCATGCGCCAGCAGGCCGTGCATATCCACCTGCGCGCTCAAACCCCATCCGGGATGCGCAAAGCCAAGGCCCCCGGCGACGTCCAGACCCATCCCCTCCTCGGCGTCGCCTCCGTCGCGACGCACGCCCAACTGCACCTTCGGAACAAGGGATGCGCGCTCACCCATGCGCAGGATATAGGAACTCTCCAGAGACAGACGCAGCCGATGCACCGTCGCAGAAACCTTCGAAAGCGCACTCGAAGAACCAAGCCTGGAACGAAGAAGCATCGCGTCGGTCTGCCACGACAACCCGAACCCATCCGAAGATCCGGCAGACACGATATCGCCGCTCATGCCTACGGAACCGAGCGCCATGGCAAGAGACGAGGAGGAGGATGCGGATGCGGAAGCAAGCGAATCCCCCGTCAAACGCAGCGAACCGCCGCCGAGGCCGCCCGTGCCCCACACCCGCAAACGGTCCGTAATCTTGTACCGGGCGTACGGGTAAATGCCCGTAAGCGACGCCGACAACGCAAGGCTATCCCTGCCGGCTATCCGGTAGGCCCCCTCGCTTTCGCTACGGGAAACCGCAAAGCCGCGCAACCAGCCGGAGACGCTGTGATCGATGCCGACGGTCCCCGACATAACGTCTCCGGTGATATCCGCGCCCGCCTCGCTGCCGCCGAACCGGGAGAACGAACCTTGTCCCCACATTCCGTAGGAGCTTCCCGAATCCGTTTCTCTTGCATACCGGAAGGCACTCCGCGAGAGCGCATCCCGCAACGTCAGGTTCCTGTACCGACTTGCCGCAGCATTAAGGCCCGGGGAGATCCCGTACGAGTTTGCCGAACGCACACTGCTGTCGCCGCTGCCGCGATTGCCGTTGCCGCCGCCAAGCGAGGAAGTCGTATAATCCTGCGAAGCGCTCCAGAGCGCCGAAGCGCCGGACAAGACCATATCCGATCCCGCCCGTGCAGGCGAATCCCCGGACATAGCCATACCCGGCTGTGCATGCGAAGCGCCGAATGTAATGCGCCGGCCAGCAATGGAAACCTCCGCGCCAGAGGCGCCCCGGTCCATGCGATCGATACTCTCCATGCGGTTCTCCACAGAAGAAAGAAGGTGATCCGCGCCCACGCGGCTATAACGAGCGAGCCAGGCCGACACGTCCACACGACCGCTTTCGTCGATTACCCGGACCGCCACATCGGAAATCGTCACCGCGCCGTAATCCCCGCCAGCCGCCTTGTGGCTCAGCATCGCCGTATCGTCCTCGCGGTCGAGGTCCTCGGCAGCGGACACCGTAATTTCCTGCTTCGCCTCCCAGTTCTCGGAGGTGAAGGACAAGGACAGGGGCGCTATTGTCACATCCGGATCGCCCGTAACGACCATGTCTATCGTAATCGGCTCTGTCGGCGCCGACGTCAGGGATATCCCGTACGTTGCGCTGCCGCCCTCCGGAACCGTCAACTCCGTCGTCGTCACCGTCACGCCACGCTCGTCGTCATCCATGATCGTATTGACGACGGTTGTCGTAGCACCGCCCTCCGCAAAGACCGCATGGACCGCATCGCTCAGCGTCAGAAAAAAGGTCTCTTCCTCCTCGTCGAACATATCGTTCACGATCAGCGCCTGCACCGTCTTGCTCGTCTCCCCCGGACTAAAAACCAGCGTACCGTCCACCGCCTCATAGTCCTGCCCGGCTACGGCCCTGTCGTCCGAGGTGGCGTACGACACCCGGACGGTCAGCGTATGCGCCTGATCCAGCGCCACGGTCAGGGACATCGTATTCTCTCCTTCCATGGCGTAGCCGGGCGCAACCGAAATCGTCACCGTCGTGGTGTCGTCGTCCATTACCGTCACGATCATATCGGGGGCCGTCACGCCGTCGTAACCCCTGCCGCTTGCCGTATGAAAGAGCGTCGCGGCATCGTCGTCCGCATCGTCGTCATGGCCTGCCGTCACCGTCACAGGCTGAGTTGCACTCCAGTTGTCCGGCGTGAACGTAAGAGAAGAAGGCGACACGTCCACATCCGGGTCTCCTGCGTCCGTTACGGCCACCGTTACCGTCTCTAACGGCTGCGTCTCAAGCGCCACCTCGTAGATTGCGCTGCTCCCCTCCGTGACGGTCAGGGTTGCCGGCAGCACAATGCCCGCCTCGTCGTTGTCCGACTCGGTCGCCGTAACCGAAGAGGCTGTCACGCCCGCATAGTCCCCGCCCGATACGGCATGAGTGATCGTTGCGGTCCCGTTCTCGGCGTCCGCATCCTCGGCCGCCGATACCGTGACCTCCTGCGCCGCAAACCAATCGTCCGGCGTGAACGTGAGCGAGCCGGGCAGTACCGTAATATCCGCATCCGAACCCGTAGCCAGCGAAGGCGCAATCGTTACGTCCTCCGAAGGCTGCGTGTCGAGAACTATGGTATACGTCGTGCTGGCCCCCTCCGCAACCGTTAATTCCGTCGGCGCTACCGTCACGCCCGCCTCGTCGTTGTCCGACTCGGTTACCGTAACTGACGAAGCCGTTACGTCCGCGTAATTCCCGCCGCTTACCCCGTGTTCTATCGTCGCCGCGCCGTTTATCGCATCGTCGTCCTCGGCGGCCGACACCGTCACCTCCTGCGCCACAGACCAATCGTCCGGCGTAAAGACGAGAGAGGTTGGATGCACCCCGATATCCGCATCCGAACCCGACGCCAGCGAAGGCGTCACCGTCACGTCGCCGGTGGGCTGCGTGTTCAGAACCACCTCATACGTCGCACTCGCCCCCTCGGTAACCGTCAATGTCATCGGAGATACCGTAACGCCCACCGCATCGTTGTCCGCTTCCGTAGCAATAACGTCCGAAGCAGTTACGCCTGCGTAGTCCGCCCCGGCCACGGCGTGTGCTATCGTCGCCGCGCCGTTTATCGCGTCCACATCCTCGGCCGCCGACACGGTTACCGTCTGCGGTTCGTTCCAGTTGGACGGAGTAAACGTGAGCGATCCGGCGCTTATCGCAATGTCCGCATCCGAGCCCGCAGCCAGCGAGGGCGTCACGGTCACGTCGCCGGTGGGCCGCGTGTCGAGAACCACCTCGTACGTCGCGGTCGCCCCCTCGGTAATCGTCAGCATCGTCGGAGATACCGTTACACCCGGCGGGTCCTTTGTCGTCTCCGTGTCATTATCCGCTTCCGTTACCGTCACGTCCGAAGCGGTTACGCCTGCGTAGTCCGCCCCGGCCACGGCATGTGCTATCGTCGCCGAGCCGTTCGCCGTGTCGTCGTCCTCGGCGGCACGCACCGTCACCGTCTGCGCCAAAGACCAGTTCGACGGCGTGAACGTGAGCGCGCCGCCGCTTACCGTAATATCCGCATCCGAACCCGAAGCCAGCGAAGGCCTCACCGTCACGTCGCCGGTGGGCTGCGTGTTCAGCACCACCTCGTATGTCGCGCTGGCCCCCTCGGTAATCGTCAGCGTCGTCGGAGATATTCTAACGCCCGGCGCATCGTTGTCCGCTTCCGTTACCGTTACGTCCGAAGCGGTTACGCTCGCATAGTCCGCCCCGGCGACGGCATGTTCTATCGTCGCGCTACCGGGCGCCGTGTCGTCGTCCTCTGCGGCATGCACCGTCACGGTCTGCGGCTCGTTCCAGTCCGACGCAGTGAAGGCGAGGGCCGCCGAAGATGCAAGCGTTATGTCTGCGTCAGAGCCTGTCGAAAGCGACGGCGTCACCGTCACGTCGCCGGTAGGCTCCGAGGTCAGCACCACCGTGTAGCTCCCCTCGCCGCCCTCCGGAACGCTCAGCGCCGTAGTCGAAAACATTACCCCCGCTTCGTCGTCGTCAATGATCGTAACGTCGGCGCTGGCCGGGCTCCCGCTTGTTACGCCCTCGGGCAGCGTCCCGAAATTGATCGTCACCGTCTCGTCGCCCCCGGCTATGTCGTCGTCGGTCGTCGTAAAGACGATACTCTTCTCCAGGTCGCCTGCGTTGAAGGTCACCTCCGACGGTATCGCATAGTCGTCCGAGGCGGGCGCAATGTGCAAAGGGATCGTCACCTCCCGCTCGGGGTCCGCGCTCAGCTTCACCGTTACGGACACGCTCTCGCCTTCGTTCACCGTGTAGGCGCCGGCCCCGAACGACGCCGATACCGACGGGGCTGCGCTGGTAATCCTCCTGGTCGCCGGACTCGTAAGAGGGCCTTCCGACATCCCCTTATCGTCGATGAAACTTACCTCGACCCTGAGGGAATTCCCCGCATCCGCCGCCACCGGCGTGTATGTGCTGCTCGCAGATATATCCGTCTCGGTCCCGCCGCGGGTCTTGCGGATCCACCGGTAGGTATAGGCATAGCCCGCCTCGCCATTTTCGGCCTTCGTCTTGCCGTCGTTGTCCGTGAGGTCGCTTGTGTCTACGGTCAGCGTCTCGCCGACCCGGGGCGTGCCCCGTATCCAGGGCCAGCCGCTGGCGGGCGAGTTGCCGTCGCCGAACTTCAGGCTCACCGTCATCTTCTGGCCTTCGATCATGTTGAGGCCGGAGGGATATGGATAGATATAATTTCCTAAGTCATTGTCCATCACATTAACAGAGTTTCCTAAGTGAACACTCCCCACATACCAACTATCCCTGTCCGCCGTGAACGCGGTCCCTCCCAGATTGAAGACCGTCCCGTTCGGCACAGCCTCGCCGTCGGCGAAGGCTATATACACAGAGGAAGAGGAGCCCACGCCTGTATACCTTCCCTCTATGTTCATATGACGGACCGTATAGGTGGCGTCGCCATAGGCAATGGTCGCATTACTGAGTTCCCCCCAGTATTCATTACTGAGTTCCCCCAGGTATCCACCTTCTTCATATCGAGGCCGATATCCGAGATAGAACACATCCAGATCGTTGAAAGGGTATTCCCCGAATCCCACCGTCATCTCCGCGCACCAGTCGTGGTCCGAGGGGCAGGCCGTCTTCGCCGCTACGATCCCTATCCTCGGGTAGCCCCGCGATGGATAGGCATCGCTGGTAACCGCCTCGGCATTGCCCGCACCGTCTGTGAAACTCACTTTCACCTTGATCTTCTTGCCCACGTCCGCCGCTACCGGCGAGTACGTGCTGCTCGTGGCGTTGGAGATGTCGGTTTCGTCGTTGCCATCCACGAGGATCCACTGGTAGCTGAACGCGCCCAGCCCGTTTGCGTCCGCAATACCGCTCGTGTTCGCGGTCATGGTCTCCCCCACCTGTGGCGGGCCGGAGATCGTCGGCTTGCCGGTGGCGTTCTGCGCCTGCGCGTTCGGTGCGAACAGTACAGCCAGTGCGGGCAGTACGACCAGTGCGAACAGCCCTGCCGCTACACGGCCGACCCCGGGGGCTGTGGAGCAGATAAGAAATTCTCCGGATCTCTCATTTTTCTCCCTCCGTTTTTTGATAGATAGCATAAGGATACCCTGCAAGGGGGCAACGGCAGGAAAATTTTTGAGGCTTATGTACAAAGGTCGACAGGCCTCAACCTGCCGTGTGCCTATCGACCTACCTCTCGCTGGTCAGCTTGCGCAGACAGCGCATGGCGGTGAATGAATGGCGGTCGGGAGAAGGCCAAAACCCTGAGTATCGCCCTGAATCATTCAATTTCATCAATGCCCAGCAGAATTAAAATGGACACAGCATATCTAATTGTCTCGACAGCATGTTTTTAACATGACTTTTAAGTACAAAATGCCTCTGAAACGCTATCGCTGGCACTGCCCCGCATGATCGGATCCCGACTTTTCCATTGAGTGAAGGGAATCCGGGGCGAGGCGGGGAAATCTGAGCCGGGGCAGGGCGATTAACGAGTGAGGCCGAAGCGAGGGGCGTTCCGGGCCCTAATGATCCGTTTTTACTCCTTTTGAGTAGTTTCTATACCTTTTCGGTATAATTTCTCTCCTTTTTATGGGTGGTTTTTACTCAAAATGGTGAATTGCAGGCGCAGCGACGCTACGCGAACGAAGGGCGGGGCGAAGGGCGGCCACCCTGCACGTATATACCAAAAAGTCATGATATAAACATATTATTTGGTCTATTAAACATGTTCTGTCCATTTTAATTCTGCTGCATATTGCTGAAATTAAACGATTCATAAATAATGCCTGGGCTTGACCCCTGCCCGGACGAATCGGGGAAGGGGGTTTTGGTTTATAGAGGCTTTCGCTGGCCGATCGCTTGTATAGACTCGTCTCCCGGCGGCGACGGGCGCGTACGGCCATGCCGGGCGGCGGATGAGATCATTGCAGCAAAGGACGCCTTGACGAGAAATATGTGTTTGCGCGCAAACGTCTGTGACGCCGGCTTGTTACCTCGTATAAGCAGCCGGATATCCTCCAGCGCCATAGCCGGGCGCATGGCGTGCCTGCTTGCCGCCGCGTTGCTGACCAGTGCATCCTGGGCGTCTTTTGCGCATGCTCAGGTGATCGAGGAAGGCGGGTTTCCTGTGAAGGGCGGGGATGTTTGGAGCGAGCCGTTTTCCTTGTCTTGTCCGTCTCTCCTTGTTGCAGGGGCAGGCGAATCGCTTCCGATGCCGTGTACTGCGACGGCGGCGCCCAAGGAGGGCGTTCGCTACGAGTGGGCGTCGGAGTCGGGCAATGGGCTCCGGCTTCTCAGCGCTCCGGACGAGTTATCGCCGCTGTTCACGGCGCCGGAGACGGATACGCAGTACGCATACCGGTTGACGGCAACGGGTGCGGGCGTGTATGCCACCGTTTCGGTGACGGTCAGGGTGCAAGGCGCTTCGGGAGAAACGGCCGGAGGGCCCGGCTTGCTGGAGGACTGCGATCCTTTGGCGATTCCCGACGAACCGGGGAAAGGTTGCGCAGAAGACAGGGGGCCGGTTCCGTTCGGGATCGGTTTTGAGGAGGAAGGAGATTTTCTTTTTCCAGAAGCGCCGGGTCTGCCCGATCCGGGCAGCGGGTTGGATAGCCGGACGCCCCCTCGTCTGGAGTGTCCCGTGGCGGTGTTTCTGGATGAGCTCGAGACGGGACAGGTCGAGTGTCATGCCTGGGACGCATCGGGGGAGGAATATCTGGACTTCGCGTGGGAGCCTGTAGGAAGCACGACGCGGGACTATCTGAACAATCCCCGATTGTTTCCGGAGGACGCCCCGAACCCGTTGGTAGTCGCTCCGGAGACGCCGGTATACGAAACGCTGGAGTCGTTCCATTCGGGAGAAACGACGTTTCGGTACCGGTACCGCTTGACGGCGACCTCCCGCGCGACGGGTTTGTGGTCGAGCGAGGAAGTGGAGGTGTACGTATCGAGCAGTCGTCCGGGCGTGTATTGTCCCCTGGAGATCGTGGTGGCAGAGGGCGAGACGGTTTCGCTCGATTGCGAGGGGGTGGATCCGCTGTCGGCTCGCATGGATTACGACGAGGAAGCCGCGTCGGTGCAATGGGAGTGGGAAGGGCTGTGGGGAACGGGCACGGATGCGCTGGAGGCGACGCACCTGTCGGCTCCCTTGTTTACGGCGCCGGCGGGCAGCGCGGGCAAGGAGTTCCATTACATAGCGAGTATGACGACGTCGGCGTCGGGGGCGCCCCGCACGGCGCGCAGAAAAGTGACGGTCAGGGTCGCCGACGAAGAGGAAAGAACGCAGGACGCCTCGGCGCCCGGCTCGTCTCCTCTGGATTTTACAATAACCTGCGAGGACGATGCGTATACCGAGGATGGGTTTCTATATATGAGGCATGAGAAGACGGCCAGTTTCGTTCTGGACTGCGAAGCGTCCGGCGGGCCGGACGGGGTCGAGCCGACGTATGCGTGGACAGGGTCTCGGAAAGCGATGTTCCTCTTGAGCGATCCGGATATTCGCAATCCGATGTTCCACGTACCGCGACTGTTTACTTTCGTAGTCGACACCTACAAGTACACGCTTACGGCGTCGGCAGGGGATGGATGGGATACCGAGGCGAAGGTAACAGTAGAGGTGTATAACCCCGCTATGCCACTTGTTTTTGTCCAGCCATCCTACGAGATAAACGAAGGGACGCCCAATTTCACCATGAACAATATTATACCGGAGGGGGGGCCGAGCCTTTCCCAGTTCAGTTTCGAATGGACGGGGAACGAGGATGCTTTGGCGCTTTTGAGTGAAACGGGGGTCCATGATCCGGAATTCCGCGTGCCGGAGAATGTAGACAGCGACACAACGTACGAATACAAGTTCACGACCCGGATATACGGTAACGATGCAAGCAGCGACATTACGGTGACGGTGGTGGACATAGGTCTTCCGCCTCCTGTCGTTACGTGTAACGACCCCGATCCGGTCTACGAGGGCGCGGAGGACGATGTTACTCTGGACTGTTCGGTGGAGAACGAGCCGTCGGGGGCTTCGTATGCGTGGACGCCTCTGGGCAGCACGTCGGATACGGCCTTATTGAGCCCTGATACCATTCTGCAACCGACGTTTGCTGTTCCGGCCAATGTCGATGCGGACACGGAGTACACGTACATGGTTATGCTGTCGGCTGCCGGCGTCGACGCCGTTTATGGCTATGTGACCGTGACGGTGCTGAACAAGCCTGATATTCTTGCCGTTTGCGATGGCAATCCGTACGAAGCGTACGAGGGAGGCGATAACCTTCGTCTGGACTGTAATGGATTGAGGGCTCCTGCGGGTTCCGAGTATGCGTACGAATGGACGGCGCGGGGGAACGCATCGGATATGTCGATGCTCAGCGCAACGGACATCGCCTCCCCCATGTTTACCGTGCCCGATGAGATAGACGGGGACGAGACCTACAAGTACACGCTTACGGTGAGGGCGGAGAATGCGGAACCCGGAACGGCGAGCGTAAACGTGACGGTGCTGAACAAGGAGCCGCTTGCGGTTTCGTGTACGGATCCGGATGCGGTCTACGAGGGCTCTACGGACGTCGATCTGGACTGTTCGGTGGAGGACGAGCCGTCGGGGGCTTCGTATGTGTGGGAAGGGACGGACATTGCAGTCCGGTTGAGGGGCGCGAACGGCCCGACCCCGACATTTGACGTTCCGGCCAATGTCGATGCGGACACGGAGTACGAATACACGCTTACGGTCCGCGCGGAGAATGCGGATCCCGGAACGGCGAGAGTAACCGTGACCGTGCTGAACAAGCCTGCGATTCTTGTCGTTTGCGATGACAATCCGTACGAAGCGTACGAGGGAGACGATGACCTTGGCCTGGACTGCGATGGATCGGGGGCGCCGCAGGGGTCTTCGTACGAGTATTCATGGACGCCGCGCGGCGATACGCCGGACATATCGTTGTTGCTTCGCGCGGACGAGGTGGAGAACGTTTTTCTCGTGCCGGACGAGGTGGACGAGACCACGACCTACGAATACCTATTGACCGTCTCGGCGGAGAATGCGGAGAACGGCACAGCCCGGGTGTCGGTGACCGTGCTGAACAAGCCTGATATTCTGCTCGCGTGCGCGGACCCGGATCCGGTGTACGAAGGCTCGGATAATATCGCGTTCGATTGCAAGGCGTCGGGGGCGCCGGGCGACGATCCCGAGTATGCGTACGTCTGGACGGCGCGGGGGAACGCATCGGATATGTCGATGCTCAGCGCTATGGACATCGCCTCGCCCATGTTTACCGTGCCCGATGAAGTAGACGAGACCACGACATACGAATACCTGTTGACGGTCAGTCTGGAGAATGCGGAAAACGCAACGAAAGAGGTAACCGTAACGGTGCTGAACAAGGAACCGCTTGCGCTCGTCTGTACGGATGCCTACGAGGCGTACGAAGGCTCGGAAGATATTACTCTGGACTGCGAGGCGTCGGGGGCGCCGGGCGACACCCCGCAGTATGCGTACGCCTGGACGGCGCAGGGAAACACATCGGATGCGGCGCTGCTCAGCGCAACGGACATAGCCTCCCCCGCTTTTTACGTGCCGGACGAAGTAGACGAGACCACGACGTACGAATACCTGCTGACAACCCGTGCGGAGAATGCGGAAGACGGCACGGCCAAGGTGTCGGTGACCGTGCTGAACAAGGAGCCGCTTGCGCTCGTCTGTACGGATGCCTACGAGGCGTACGAGGGCTCGGAAGACATCGCTCTGGACTGCGAGGCGTCGGGGGCGCCGGGCGACACCCCGCAGTATGCGTACGTCTGGACGGCCCAAGGCGACACGCCGGATACGTCGCTGCTCAGCGCAACGGACATTGCTTCACCGACCTTCTACGTGCCAAATGATCTGGATGCGACGACGACCTACGAATACCTGCTGACAACCCGTGCGGAGAATGCGGAAGACGGCACGGCCGAGGTATCGGTGACCGTGCTGAACAAGGAGCCGATTGCGCTCGTCTGTACGGATGCCTACGAGGCGTACGAAGGCTCGGAAGACATTACTCTGGACTGCGAGGCGTCGGGGGCGCCGGGCGACAACCCGCAGTATACGTACGCCTGGACGGCCCAAGGCGACACGCCGGACACGTCGCTGCTCAGCGATACGCACAGAGCTGCGCCTGCATTTTACGTGCCGGATACTATAGATGTTACAACGACCTACGAATACCTGCTGACGGCCAGTGCGGAGAATGCGGAAAACGGCACGGCGGAAGTGTCGGTAACCGTGCTGAAGAAGGAGCCGCTTTCCCTGGTCCCCGACGCAATAGCCGGTCAGGTTTATGTCTTTATAGTAGGCGAGTTTGTGGCAGGCGAAACTATCGCGGATATCCCTCTTCCGGAAGCCATGGGCGGCCTAGCCCCCTATACCTATACGCTGACGCCGGCATTGCCCGAGGGACTTATGTTTGACAATCCGACGCGGACCATCTCCGGAACGCCCCTGAAGGTAAGTCCCCGGACGGAGTACGCCTGGCAAGTTGTCGACGCCAACGCAGAGACAATGGGGATTGCGTTTTTCATAGAGGTCATAGAGGTGACATCTGTGGAAGAGCCCGCTTCTGCGCCCGTAGCGGAATCGTTGTCTCTGGGCGTAACGGTAAGCGCCTCGTCCCTGGATTTTGGCGTGCAATTGGCGGATACGCAGGCATCGCTCGACCCGATGACCGATCGGATATCCACCTACCTGTCGGGGCCGTACCACGGGGGCCGCGTGACGCTTTCGCCGGACGGCAGCGAAGCGCTCGGCGAAAACGGGGAGATGGATTTGTCCATCGAGCTGGTTTCTCCGGTCACGCTCCGGCGCGAGGGGGATGTCGAGGCGGGTACGATCGATCTTTTGCCGCAGTGGTCCCTTACCGAATCGTGCGAGCAGTTGTCGTCTCATGAGATAGGCGCCCTGTATACGGAGATGACGCTTTCGGAGGACGCCTGTCGCCTGCTGCGCTTCGGAGGCACGCTGGACCTTACGGGTGCGCTTCCGGGGCGGTATGCGGGAAGTATAGACCTCATTCTTCGTTCGGGCGAGCGCGAGGAGACGCACTCGGTGGGGGTAAGCGCAACGGTTCTTCCCTCGGAGCCGGTCATCACAATCGGTCCGGGGGGCGTGCGTTTCAGCGCATCGCGGGAGCTTTTTGCGGGCTTGACCGAGGCGCAGAACCTGAGCATCTATCCTCAAGTGGCGTTTTTGACCGGGGAGGCGCCCCACGGCGCGTTCGAGCTCTCGAATTCGTCGCTTATCCCGCTGGAAATATCCGTGTCGGCGCGTTTCGGGTATACGGAGGCGACGGAAGAGGGCCGCGAGGTAACGGTCGAGGATGTTTCGGCGTCGCGCCTTGGCGATTTGTCCGGGGTAGTGGACATGCATCCGGACGTGCTGGTCTTGCAGCCCGGCGAGAAGGAGCTGGTCCGGTACGGGGTGAAGGAAGAGGCGCTTGCGGCAATGGTCGAGACGGGCTACGCGGCGTTTTTCCATGTGACGTCCGAGCCGCATCGGTATGCTCGTACGGATCGCATGCCGGAGGAGGTTACGGGAGGGAAGACGGCCCGGGTGACGATGCGCGTACCGGGAGTGTTTGTACCTGGCGAAGAGGCTTCGCAGCTGCGCGCTACGCTGCTATCGATATCGCGTACGGGCTCGCTGTCTGCGACGTTTTTGCTGGAGACGGCGGATCATCCGTTTGCGGGCGAGGTGGTGGCGTACGACGGGGACGGTCGCGAACTGGGCCGCCGGGAGACATTGGTGTACACGCGCAGCCGGGTGCGCGTGCCATTGGATCGCATACCCGAGGAAGGGGCTGTGTTTTTGCGTTTTTCGCCGAGGGGATCGGGCCGGGCGCCCGAGCCGGCGTCCGTCGAGTGGGATGCGCCGCTCGGATACATAGAGGGAGAGATAGGGAGATAAATGAGAAATGAGAGATGAGATGTTCGGGAAATTTCTTACCCGCTGCGCAGTTGCCGGCGTCTGCCGTGTAGCGGCGGGGCTCGTCCTTGCGCTCGCCACGCTTTTCGCTTCGCCCGCGCAGGCGCAGAGCAATTCCCCGGCTACCGGCAAGCCTGTCGTTTCCGGCCCGCCGCAGGTGGAAGAGACCCTGACCGCGAACACGAGCAACATCGCGGACGCAAACGGCCTGGGGGCGTTCAGCTACCAGTGGATTCGGAAAGACGGCGGGACCGAAACGGACATCCCCGACGCCACGAACAACACGTACTCGCCGGTAGCGGCGGACGTGGGCAAAAAGATCAAGGTAAAGGTGAGTTTCACGGACGGCGCGGGCAATGCCGAGGCGGTCGCCAGCGACGCCTATCCCTCGCGGGCCTACCCGGCCAATGGCGATGAGATCGTGGCAGCGAAGGCGCCCTGCCCCGCAGACAACGACTGGTGCGCGGAGATGACGGTGGGGTACGGGGAAAGCCGGTACTCTTACCACTACGGATTCGCGCCCCGGTCGAACGCAGATGGGCACTTGGGAACGCTCAGCAACAGGGATGTAGCCTATGGCGACAGAACCTTTACGGTCCAACGGATCGAACTCCTTGACTTTGGTGGAAACGACTCCCCCGTGCGAGTGGGTTTTACCGACGGCGAACGCGTGCCCGACGGGACGGTCTTCAACCTGGGCGGGACCACCCTCACGGCCAACAGCAGTAGCTGGTATGAGAATAATTCGGGCGTAGGAACGTATGGCTTCACGTACCCGCCCGGTTTCAGCATGGTCGAAGGCCAAAAGATGACGGTGAGCATACGGTTTCCCGCCAGCGCCACCGCCGCGACCGGTCAGCCGTCGATAACGGGCGCGCCGCAGGTCGGCGGGACCCTGACCGCAAACACCGGCGACATCCAGGACAGCGACGGCCTGGGCGCGTTCAGTTACCAGTGGATCCGGATGGACGGCGGCGTCGCAACGAACATCTCCGGCGCCACGAGTAGCACATACTCGCCGGTTACAGCGGACATCGGCAAGCGCATCAAGGTGAAGGTGAGCTTCACGGACGGCGCGGACAATGCCGAGGCGGTCACCAGCGACGCCTATCCCGCAAGGGGCTACCCGTGGCATGCTATTGCAATCGTCGCGGCGAAGACCGCCTGCCCCGCAGACAGCGACTGGTGCGCGGAATTGACGGTGGAATACGGAGAATTCGGGGATCCTCCGATAGAATTCTACTACGGATTCACGCCCCGAAGAGTATATCGAGCGGATGACGCAGCCGGATACTGGGGGGCGCTCAGCAACAGGGTTTTTGCCTACGGCGACTCAAGCTTGACCTTCCGGCGGCTGGGGATCACCGATAAGAGGTCTATCTTCGTGTATGCGGGTTTCAACGACAATAAAAGCGTACCGGACGGAACAGTCTTCAATTACGGCGGGACCACGTTTACGGCGGACAGCGATATTTTTTATTTCGACACGTTTGGGATAGGACAGTACGTCTTTGCATATCGCTCCGGCTTCAGCATGGTCGAAGGCCAGAAGATGACGGTGAGCGTGACGTTTCCCGACGATGACGACAACGACGACAACACCGACGACGACAACACCGACGACGACAACACCGACGACGACAACACCGACGACGACAACACCGACGACACCGACGACGACGACAACGACAGCACCGACCACATCAACTCGCCCGCGACCGGTCAGCCATCGGTAGCAGGCACGGCGCAGGTGGACGAGACGTTGACGGCCTCGACAAGCGGCATTTCCGACGCGGACGGCAAAACGAAGGCCGAAAACGGCGATGCGGGCTATGCCTATACGTACCAGTGGATACAGGTGGCGCCCGGCGGGGCCGAGACGGACATATCCGAGAACGGCGCAAGCAACACATATACGCCGGTGGAGGCCGATATCGGCGCGCGTCTTAAGGTCCGGGTTGGTTTCACCGACGACGCGGACACGGAGGAGGGGCCCCTTACCAGTTCGGTGACAGGGACGGTCGTCGCCAGCGATCCGGCGGTATCGGTATCGGCATCGTTCGGGGCCGGCGCCTACACGGTGAACGAGGGCGAGAGCGTGGACGTAACGGCCAAGCTGAGCGCTGCGCCCGAGCAGGAGGTGACGATCCCTTTGCAGGGCACGCCCGTCTCGGACGACTACGCGATACCGTCCGAGGTGACCTTCGCTGCAGGCGACCTGGAGAAAACCATTGTCTTTACGGCGACCGGCGACGACATAGCCGGGGGCGACAAGACGGTAACGATCGGTTTCGGGATCTTGCCCGAGGGCGTAACGGGCGGCAGCCCGGCAAGCGCCGACGTCACGATTGTCGACGACGATGGGGAGAGCGTACAACCACCCGTACAACCACCCGTACAACCGCCCGTACAACCGCCCGTACAACCGCCAACGAACACGATCGCCAATGCGCCGGAAAACCTGCGCGCCACGGTCGGCAACGCGCAGGTGACGTTGCGTTGGGATGCGCCGGACGATGACGGCGGCGCCGCCATCACCGGCTACGTTTACCGGAAAAAAGCAGGCGATGGGGTCTTTGGCGACTATACGGACATTCCGGATAGCGGTCCCGGCGGCGCAAACGCGCGCAGCTACACGCTCAGGGGCCTGACAAACGGCCATGCGTACACCTTCCGGGTGCATGCGGTGAACGGCGTCGGCATGGGGCAGGCCGCGGAGGTGGCCGTGACGTTGCCTGAGGCGACAAGCGCAGAAAGCGAGGAAATCCCGACGGAGGTGGCGCTCCTTGGTAACTACCCGAATCCGTTCAACCCGCACACGACGATACGCTATACGTTGCCGAAGGCGGGCGAAGCGCGGCTTGCGGTGTACGACCTGATCGGCCACGAGGTGGCGGTGCTTGTCGACGAACCGAAACCCGCAGGCCGTCACACGGTGCGCTTCGATGCGGCGGACCTGCCCAGCGGACTCTATATCTACCGGTTGCAGGCCGGAGGCAAAATCGTTACGCGTTCCATGATGCTGGTGAAGTAGGACGGCGTGGTCGATCGTCCCTGGGCGGCCTGTTTCCGGCCTCACCCGTTCATCGCCCCGATCCGGATCGGCTCAGTTCGATGGAAAAGTCGGCGTCCGACCATGCGGGCCGCGCCGACAACAGCGTTCCGGAAGCGTCCCGGAAGCGTTCTGGAAGCGTCCCGGAAGCGTCCCGACACGCTATATGGCCAAAAATCACGATTAAAACATAATATTTTATCAATTAATCATGTTTTGTTCATTTTAATTCTGCTGCGTATTGATGAAATTTAGTAGCCCATAATACGGCGCATAATTAATGCCTGGGGCTTGGGCCCCTTCCCGGTCGCTATCAGCCATCGGAAAGAGGCTTGCATACGTTGGCCGAATCGTGTCAACGCCAGCCCGCAGCACACCCTTCGTTGAGAGGCACGCGGCAGGTTGAGACCTGTCAACCTTTGCATACACGTCCCGAATTTTCCTGCCGTTGCCCCCACCCCCCTTTGAACAGGCTATGATATCTATTGAAAAACGGAAAAAGAGCGATAAAAAATCCGGAGCATTTCTTACCCGCTGCGCCGCCGGCGTCCGCCGTGTAGCGGCAGGGTTATTCGCATTCGCCGCACTCGCCACACTCGCCGCGCCGAACGCCGAGGCGCAGAACGTTACCGGCAAACCGACGATCCCGGGCGCGGCGCAGGCAGCCATCACGTCGAATGATCGGGCAAACCCTGCGCCGACCGGGAGCAGGAGCGACCCGATTTTCGAAAGCGCCAGGACGGACGGCACCGATATCGTACTTACCTTCAGCGAAGACATCTTCCTCAGTCCGCTGGTGAATTATGTCAAGGAAGTATACAACGTTCCTTTCGACTATTTCGTGCGAGCGGTGTTCGATGTGACCATCAACGGCCATCAGAGTTCTTTGCTCGACGGATACGGTCTTTCGGGCTCCAAGCTCACCTTGTTTTCGGCATACCCGATGTTTAGCGACGACGAGGTACGCATAGCCTACGACAACATATTCGCCCAAAATTCGGGCGGGATTTTCGTGGACGCGGACGGGAATACGGTCCCGTTCTTCTCCTACGCGACGGTGCAGAATAACGAAGGGGCAGGGAGCTCCGTTTTAACCGATGGGTTGGTGCTGGACACAGGAGGGACAGACCCCACGGAGATCGCAATAGAGGAAGACAACACCGGAACGTTTACTATAACTCTTGCTTCCGAGCCGTCGGACACGGTAACGGTAAAAAACAGCGCATTTATTGCCGTGCGGGTATCGCCCGACGAATTTACGTTCACGCCGGATAACTGGGATGAACCCCAAACAGTGACGATATCCACTACGGGCGACAGTGATTCTATCGACGCCTGGGCGGTCGTATTCAGTTTCATCGACGGCGACGCCAACTCGTTCAGGTTTGTCAAGGTGCTTATAGAGGACAATGAGGAGGAGCTTGTCGTATCCGGAGATGAATCGGTCGAATACGCAGAGAACGGGACTTCTTCCGTAGCCTCCTACTCGGTGTCCGATGCGGGCGGCGAGACGGTCTCCTGGAGACTGTTCAGGGAAGATAGCGACGACTTCACCATTAGCGCCGCCGGAGAGCTCGCTTTCATAACGCCGCCCGACTACGATAATCCTGCAGACGCCGACCGCGATAACGTATACCGGATAGCGGTAGAGGCCTCTAACGGGCAGGGTACGGGCGTGCTCCTGGACGTACGGATCACCGTCACGGAGGCGCAGGCCGTGTACGTGACGATTACCGAAACCTTGTCGGTGGCCGAGGATGCGGGCAATGCGCAGCTGACGCTGGAGTTAAGCGAAGCGCATTCCGACCCGGTGACGGTGGACTGGACTACCTCCGACGGCACGGCGACCGGAGGCAGCGACTACGTCGCAGACAACGGGACCGTGAATTTTGCGGCCAATGAGACGCAGAAGACCATTGACGTCGCAATTACCGACGACGCGCTGGACGAGAACGACGAAACGTTTACCGTAACGCTGTCGAACCCGTCGAACGCCGAACCGGGTACGGCTACAACGACGACGGTGACTATCGTAGACAACAATCCGACACCGACGGTGACGCTCTCGCTCTCGGATGCGTCGATCGGTGAAAACGGGGGCGTGGCGACGGTGACGGCCAGTCTCAGCGGCGCTTCGAGTGCGCCGACGACGGTGACGGTGTCGACGGCGGAAAGCGCGGATTACTCGCTCAGTACGAACAAGGTGCTGACGATACCGGCGGAACAGGAGACCAGCACGGGCACGGTGACCGTCACGGCGATCGACAACAAGGTGGACGCGGCGGACAAAACGGTGAGCGTAAAGGGTGTGGCGAGCAACGCCGTAGGGGCGACCGATCCGGCGGACATCGCGCTCACGATCGAGGACGACGATGTACGCGGCGTAACGATAGCTCCGACGACGCTGACCATTACGGAAGGAGCCAGCCAAACGTACGAGGTGACGCTGGACACGCAGCCCACCGGCGACGTGACGGTGACGCCTTCGCTGGCGACGGGATCGGATGCGGACGTGACGCTCGCCTCTTCGGCGGCCCTCACCTTTACGTCGTCGGACTGGAACGAGGCGCAGGAGGTGACGGTGAACGCAGCGGAGGACAACGACACGGCGCACGGTGAGGCGACGATAGAGCATGTCGTGGGAGGCGCGGACTACGCCGCCGTAACCGCTTCGGACGTTACGGCGACGGAAGCGGACAACGATACGCCCGGCGTGGCGATATCTCCAACGACCCTGCCGATCGCCGAGGGGACCAGCCAAACGTACGAGGTGGTGCTGAACACGCAGCCCACCGGCGACGTGACCGTAACGCCCTCGCTGGCGACAGGATCGGACGAGGACGTAACGCTTGCGTCTGCGGAAGCGCTCACCTTCACCACGTCGGACTGGAATATGGCGCAGACCGTGACGGTGAACGCAGCGGAGGACAACGACACGGCGCACGGCGAGGCGACGATAGAACATGCCGTAGCGGGGGCGGACTACGCCGGCGTAACCGCTTCGGAGGTTACGGTAACGGAAGCGGACAACGATACGCCCGGCGTAACGATAGCTCCGACGACGCTGACCATTACGGAAGGAGCCAGCCAAACGTACGAGGTG
>LXNI01001526.1_pt1 | contig 19494 bp, 16 predicted proteins | sample 809091 | NCBI WGS metagenome assembly LXNI01 (sample SAMN04870527, study PRJNA318959) | sponge metagenome | biome: 01000161; feature: marine sponge reef; material: water | host: Sarcotragus foetidus | place: Greece: Milos, Mediterranean Sea | collected 2013-05-29 | depth 5-7 m | reverse complement strand
GCCGAGTGAGACGCTGGCGGTCGGTGACGGCGCCAATGACCTCGCCATGCTGGCTGCGGCCGGCCTCGGCGTCGCCTTCCATGCCAAGCCCGCCGTGGCCGCCCGGGCGCGCATCCGGGTGGATTTGGCCGGATGCGCGGCCCTGCTCTATCTGCAGGGCTATATGCGCGCCGAATTCGCAGCCTGACCGCCGTCAATTCGCCTGCTGCTTCAGGAACGCCGGGATATTGAGCTGCTCATCGTCCTCGTCCGGCGCCGGCACCGCGCCGCCGATGCTCATATCCAGAACCGAGGCCTCCTTGGCCTCTTCCTCGGCGTTCCGGCCCAGGATGCCGGGCAGGCCGAAGAAGCGCCGGCGCGGCGCCGCCGGCGGCGTTTCGGGCTTGGTGGCGGCCGGCGGCGCGCCGAACAGCTGTGTGCGGCGCGGCGCCGCCGCCCCGGCCGGTTCGAAGGCGGCCTTGTTGCCGAAAACGGTTTTCCGCGTCGGCGTGGCGTCCGCCTCTTCCTTGCCGGCCTCCGGAGCGTCCGCGGCCACCTCTTCCGGTTGCTCCGGAGCGTCGGGCCCCGCGTCCTGCGCAACCTCCTCGCCGCCGGCTTCCGCCGCTGCCGCGTCCTCGGCCGCTTCGTCATAGACCTCCGCCGGTTCTTCCTCCTCGGCGGCCGCCCCGGCGGCTCTGGCATGCGGAACGGCAGGATCTGTCGTGCGCTTGATTTCGGAATCGATTCCCGTTGCGACCACCGAGACGCGCATCCGGTTGTTCATGCTTTCGTCGAGCGTCGAGCCGAACACGATATTGGCGTTTTCGTCCACTTCCTGCTTGATGCGCTCCGCGGCCTCGTCCACTTCCATAAGGCCCATGTCGAAACCGCCGGTGATGTTGATGAGCACCGCCTGCGCGCCCTGCATGGAGGTATCGTCCAGAAGCGGGTTGTCGATGGCGGCCTCGGCGGCCTTGATGGCGCGGTCCTCGCCTTCGGCCTCGCCGGTGCCCATCATCGCCTTGCCCATCTCGCGCATGACGGAACGGATGTCGGCGAAGTCCAGATTGACGAGACCCGGCTTAATCATGAGGTCGGTCATGCCCCGGACGCCGGATTGCAGCACCTCGTCCGCCATCTGGAAGGCCTCGGCGAGCGTCGTGCGCGGGTCCGCGACCTGGAAGAGATTCTGGTTCGGAATGACGATCAGCGTATCGACGAACTTGGCTAGCTCCTCGATGCCGTTCTCGGCGGCGCGCATCCGCCGCGTGCCCTCGAAAGTGAACGGCTTGGTGACGACGCCGACGGCCAGTACGCCGCGCTCCCGCGCCGCCCGCGCGATCACCGGCGCCGCGCCCGTGCCGGTGCCGCCGCCCATGCCGGCGGTAATGAAGAGCATGTGAGTGTCGTCGATCTCGGTCATGACCTCATCAAGCGCCTCTTCGGCGGCCGCCCGGCCGATATCCGGTTCGGCGCCTGCGCCCAGGCCGTTGGTGAGGTTGGCGCCGAGCCGGATCCGGTTTGGCGCATCCGACAGGCCGAGCGCCTGCGCGTCAGTATTGGCGACCACGAACTCGACGCCCTGGAGGTCCGAGCGGATCATGTTGTTGACCGCATTGCCCCCGGCGCCGCCGACCCCGATGACGGTAATTCGTGGCCTCGTCTCGGCATAGTCCGGCGGGGAGTGGAAATTGATCGTGCTCATCGGAATCTCCTTGTATGGACCTCGTGTTGGCTCCGGTTTCCGTGTCAGATGTGCTGGCGCATCCACGCGCCCAGGCGTGCGAACATGTGGGTCGGGGCAGGCGCCAGACCGGATGTCGCGCCCGCCGCCGCCGCCTGTCCGTCGCGGGCATGGACGAGCAGGCCGGCGCAGGCGGCATAGGCGGGACCGGCCCGCGAATCGGCGATGCGGAAGGCCGGTCCAACGCTTCCGGTCCGGACCTGGCGTTCGAGTATGAGTTCGCCAAGCCGGGCGGCCCCGACCAACTGGCTGGCGCCGCCTGTCACTACGATCCGCCGTCCCGCTTCCCGGCCGGCATAGGTCTCGTCCAGACGGGCCCGAATGCGCTCGAAGGTCTGTTCCGTTCGCGGGGTGACGATCTGCGTCAGATAGGGGGGCACGGTGTGCCGCCCGTTTTTCCGGTAGGTCTCTTCCGGATTGGGGATTTGCAGCGGATCCGTTTCAAAGGGCGAGCCGCTGAGGCAGCTCGCCTCCTTGACCTTAATTGCCTCGGCTTCGCGAAAACCGAGCGAAAACGCATAGGCGACATCTTCGGTGAGGCGCGCGCCGCCCTTCTTCAACACGTCCACAAAGGTCACGCCGCGACTGTTGAAGACCGCGATGCCGGTGGTCCCGCCCCCCATATCCGCAACGGCGATGCCGAGCTCGCGATCCTCCTCGCTGAGCACCGCCAGGCCCGCCGCATAGGGCGCAGGCAGCATTTCGACCACCTCGACATGCGCCGCCCTGACGCAAGCCTCCAGATTGGCGATCGGACCGGCTTCGGCGGTGATTGCGTGGAGGTCGATACCGATGCGGTTGCCATACATGCCGAGCGGGTTGTCGATGCCGCCCACGCCGTCCACCATGTAATCCAGCGGCCGGGCCAGCAGTAGTCGGCGGTCCTCGTCGTCAATTCGGGCATAGGCGGCGTCCTGGATCTCACGAATATCGGCAGCGACGATCCGCGGTCCGGCAACCGGAAGTTCGACGCGTATGCGCTGGCTGGCGGGCCGGCCGCCGCTGGTCGCGACATAGATCTGCTGGACCTCGACGCTCGCCATGCGCTCGGCCTGGGCAATCGCTGCGGCGATCGCCTGGGACGCGGCGCTGATATCGACGACGGCTCCCTCCACAATGCCGTGCGAGGCGCGGTCGCCGATGCCGATGACATCGTAGCGCCCCTCTTCCTGCACCCGAGCGATGAAGCAGCAGATTTTTGTGCTGCCGACATCCAGCGCTGTGACAATGCTCTCCCGCGCCATGTCTTCAGCTCCGTTCCGCAATGTTTTTTCCGGCCATGCGCAGGACCATCCGGCCATCGAACCGCATGTCGATATGGGCGATATCGCCATCCAGAAGCCGCCGTTCGCGATCGATTTGCGCGAGCCGGGCCCAGGCGGCCTCGGCGCCCTCTTCCGGCAGCTTGATCTCGATCCACCAGTCCAGATGCACGTTCCAGCGCCGCCCGGATACAAAGGAAAGCCCCGTGATGCGGCGGGCGAGGCCGGGTTCCTGGCGCAACATGGCGAGCATGGCGGGAACGGCCGCGCCGGCGCCGGCGCCGCGGATCACGGGCAGACCCCGATAAACGCGCGGATCAACGCCCGGAATGGCGTGGCCTGTGGTGTCGACAACCGTGAAATCCTGTCCCCGGTCCCAGATCGCCAGCGTCTCCCGTTCGGTCAGGCGAACGACGAGCGTGTCGGGAAGCGCCCGCTCGACTTTCGCCTCCTTCACCCATGGCAGCGCCTCGATGCGCGCCCGCACGACCCGGATGTCCACCCCGAGGATGGGCGCGCCACGGACCGCTCCGACAGCGTTCCCGACGTCGTCGCGAGTGGTCCGCTTCGTGCCGTTGGCCGTGACATCGCGGACTTCGAAACCGACGCGGGCGGACAGGGCGAGGGCTCGGTCCGCGGCGGCGCCCGCAAGGCGAGCGGTCCATTCCGTCTCGGCCGCGCGGAAGATTGCGACTGTCGCTGCGGCGCACAGAAACAGCGCCGCCACGCGCTGAAATCGCCGCCGCCGCGCCCAGGATCTCAGGAATCGCATTGCGCCGCCTCCGTCATCAGTTGCACGAGGCTCGGGAAATCAATGCCGGCATGGGCGGCGATTTCCGGCACCAGGGAGAGCGGCGTCAGACCCGGCTGGGTGTTGACCTCCAGCAGGTAAAGCCCGCCGCCCTGCTCGTCATAGCGGAAGTCGGCGCGGGTGACCGACCGGCAGCCGAGCGCCGAATGGGCGCGCTCGGCCATGGCGCAGGCATGAGCCGCCACCCCGTCTTCGACCGGCGCCGGGATCAGATGATCGGCGCGCGCTTCGGTATATTTCGTGTCGTAGTCGTAGAAGCCCCGATAGGGGCGGATTTCGAGCAGGCCGAGCGCCCGGCCGTCAATCACGGCCACAGTGAGTTCACGCCCCGGAATGTAGCGCTCGACCAGCGCCTTCGTGCCGAAGGGCCAGGTCTCTGTCGTGAGGGGGACGGCGTTGGAGCCTTCCTCGACGATGATGACGCCGACGCTCGAACCTTCCGAGACCGGCTTGACCACATAGGGCGCCGGCATGGCGTCATGAGCGTTCTCGCAGGGCACCACCCTGCCTTCCGGCACCGCGATGCCGGCCGTGCGGAAAACGGCCTTTGACGCCGCCTTGTCCATGGCGAGCGCGGACGCGCGAAGGCCGGAATGGGTATAGGGAATGCCCATGAGTTCGAGCAGGCCCTGTATGCAGCCATCCTCGCCGAAGCGGCCGTGAAGGGCGTTGAACGCAGCATCGGGAGCGGGCGTCAGACGCTCCGCCAAGGCCGGAATGTCGGCCCCCACATCGATGGGATAGACCGAGTAGCCGCGCGTCGCGAGCGCCTCGCACACGGCCTGACCCGTGGTCAGCGAGACCTCGCGTTCGGCGGACACGCCGCCCATGAGCACAGCCACCCTGTTCATGCTGGAGGCGCTCCCCGGCGTCCGACGCGCTCGATCTCCCAGTCAAGGCCGACACCTGTGGCGGCGAGCACGCGCGCGCGCACATCCTCGGCAAGGTCTTCCAGGTCAGCGGCGCTCGCCGATCCGGTGTTCACCAGGAAATTGCAGTGCATCTCGGAAACCATCGCGCCGCCGCGCCTGAGCCCCCGACAGCCGGCGCGGTCGATCAGCTCCCAGGCCCTGGCGCCGGCCGGATTGCGGAAGGTGGACCCGCCCGTGCGCGTGCGGATCGGCTGGCTCGCTTCGCGGGCGGCGGCGATATCGGCTATCGCAGCGCGCACCTCCTCGGGAGGGCGCGTGACGCCCCGGAAGCGCGCGGAGAGGAAAATCCGGTCCTTCCCGAGCGCGTTGCCCCGGTAGCGGAAGCCGAAATCCGTTTTGAAAAGGCGCTCGATTTCGCCCCGGCGCGTCATGGCATCAGCGTCGATCAGCACATCCGCGGTTTCGTATCCATAGGCGCCGGCATTCATGGCGAGCGCGCCACCGACCGTGCCCGGCACACCAGAAAGGAATTCGAGCCCTCCGAGCCCGGCATCCGCGGCGGCGCGGGCGACATTGGCAGAGAGCGCGGCCGCTCCGGCGACAACCGTCTCGCCCTCGGCGCGGATATCAGCGAAGCCGCGCCCCAGCCGCAGCACAAGCCCGTCTATGCCGCCGTCCCGCACCAGCGTGTTGGAGGCAACGCCCAAAACCGTCAGCGGCACCTCTTCGGGGAGTGCCGCCAGCAGGATCCGCAAGTCGGCCCTGTCCACGGGGCGGGCCATGGCTTCCGCCGGACCGCCGACCCGGAACCAGGTAATCCGGTCGAGCGGGGCCGAGGGGATCACGCGTCCGCGAATGCAGGGCAGGGGGAAACGCGGCGTCATTTCCGTGCCTCCCGGAGCGTGTCCGGCAGGGCATGCGCCCAGGCTGTGATCGAGCCTGCGCCGAGACAGATGATGGTGTCGCCGGGGGCGGCCCAGGAGCCGGCGCAGGCCGCCAGGTCGTCAGGGCCGTCTATGGCCGCTACATCCCGGTGTCCGCCAGCGCGGGCGGCGGCCACCAGCGCATCCCGGTTCGCGCCTGCAATCGGCGCCTCGCCGGCGGCATAGACCGGCGCGATCAACACCTTGTCCGCTTCGGAAAAACACTGCGCAAAATCGTCGAGCAGGGCGCTCAGGCGCGTATAGCGGTGGGGCTGCATGACCGCCATGACCCGTCCGCACCCGGCCAGGCGGGCGGTGGCGAGCACGGCGGCGATTTCGGTCGGATGGTGGGCATAGTCGTCGATGATCCGCACGCCATCGACCTCGCCGGCAAGCGTGAACCGGCGCTGGACGCCCCGGAACTCCGCGAGCGCGCGGCGAATGGCGCCCTCCGGCAGGCCGAGGAGATGGCCAACCGAAACGGCGGCGAGCGCGTTCTCCGCATTGTGGCGGCCGGGCACACCGACCCTGAGGCCCTCGATTTCAATACGCCCAGACACGTCGAGTCGGCTGCCCGTGGGTCCCAGAGCCAGACTGGCGCCGCGAATGTTGGCATCGGGCGCGAATCCGTAGCGCAGCACCGGCCGCCGGCATCGCGCCGCCAGACGGCGCGAGCCTTCATTGTCCACCGACAGGATGGCGCTGCCAAAGGGCGGCACCGAGTCCGCGAACCGAACGAAGCACGCCTCGATCTCGTCGAGGCCGCGATAATGCTCCATATGCTCGGCTTCGATATTGGTTATGACGGCCAGCACCGCCGGCAGGTTGAGGAAGGACCGGTCACTTTCATCCGCCTCGACCACCGCCCAGGGACCGCCGCCCAGCTTCGCATTGGAGCCAAGGCCTTCGAGAACGCCCCCGTTCACCACCGTCGGATCGAGGCCGCCGGCTTCGAGGACGGCTGCGATCATGGCGGTGGTTGTGGTCTTGCCATGGGTGCCGGACACCGCGATCGGCCATGAGAGCGAAGCGACGACCGCAAGCGCCTCGGAGCGGTGCAGCACCGGAAGGCCGCGCCGGTGCGCCTCCCGGCGTTCCGGATTGTCCTCGGGGACGGCGGTCGAGACGATGATGGCCGCCGCCTCGCCAAGATTGGCCGCGTCATGGCCGATCCGGACTGTCAGGCCAAGCGTCTCCAGCCGCGCCGTATTCGCGCTTGCAACGGCGTCGCTGCCGCTCACCGCGCAACCCAGCCGGTGCAGCAGTTCGGCGATGCCGCTCATGCCTATGCCGCCGATGCCGACGAAATGGAGCGGCCCGAAGGGGAGGGGGAGCGGCCTCATGACCCAGCCTCCCGCACTTCCGAGAGGACGAAGTCCGCAAGCGCATCGGCCGCATCCGGCCGGCCGAATTGCCGGGCGCCGGACGCCGCGCAGGCAAGTCGTTCGGGCTCCGCCAGGCAGGTTTCGACGAGCTGGCGCAGCCGGTCGGGCGTGAAATCCCGATCCGGGAGCAGCCAGCCGCCGCCCGCCTCGACAATGGCCCGGGCGTTCGCGCTCTGATGGTCGTCGGTGGCATGGGGGTAGGGAGCGAAGATGGCCGGCCGGCCTGCGGCGGCGAGTTCGGCCACGGTGGAGGCGCCGGCCCGGGCAATGACCAGATGCGCCGCGCCGAGCGCGGCCGCCATGTCCTCGATGAAAGACTCCAGAACCGCTTCCATGCCTTGGCGGCGATAGCCGTCGCGGGCGCGCGCCAGGTCTTCCGCGCGGCATTGCTGGCGAACCGCGATGCGGCCGGCGAGAGGACTGAGCGCTTCCGGCAGCACATCCGAAAACAGGCGCGCGCCCTGGCTACCGCCGAATATCAGGAGGCGCAGCGGCTCGTCCGGCTCTGGCGGCGCGTAAGGCCGGCTGCGAAGCGCCGCGATTTCCGGCCTGACCGGATTGCCGACCAGGCGGTCGCCCATGCCGGGATAGCTGGCGGCGACCTTGACCCTGCCGCGCGCCAACAGCCGGTTGGTCCGGCCCAGCAGGGCGTTCTGTTCGTGCAGCACGGTGGTGAGGCCCAGCCATCGCGCCGCCAGCATGGTCGGCGCAGACGGGTAGCCGCCAAAGCCGACGACGGCGCGCGAGCGCGTCCTGGCGAGCACCTTGCGGGCGTCGAACACGCCGAGCCCGAGTTGCAGGAGGCCGCGCAGGCTGCGGGGCGGCCCGGCGCGGATGGTATGCATCGGCGTCTCGCCGGCGAAGGCGACGCCGCGCCTGTCGGTAATGGCGACGGCCGCCTCGCCCCGCGCGGCGAGGCAGGCGGCGAAGGCGCGGGCGGGAAAGACATGGCCCCCGGTGCCGCCGGCGGCGATGGCGATGGGGCCGGCCATCACAGCACCTCCGCCTGCCCGTTCCGGCGCCGGTTGAGGGCCAGCACCAGGCCGAGCGTGATCGAGGCGGCGAACAGCGACGAGCCGCCATAGCTGAGGAAGGGCAGGGTCGTGCCCTTGGTCGGGATGACTTCGAGCGCCGACGCCATGTTGATGAACGCCTGGAGGCCGAAGCCCGCGAGCAGGCCGGCAACGGCCAGGAAGGCGAATAGGTTCTCTTCCGCCATGAGCCGGAATGCGCCCCGGCAGACGACCAGGCCGTAGAGCGCGACCACGGCGATGCAGGCCAGCAGACCGAATTCCTCGCCCAGCACCGCGAAAATGAAGTCCGCATGCGCGTCCGGCAGGGTTTCCTTGACCGTGCCCTCGCCGGGGCCCTGCCCGATCAGCCGGCCCTGCTTGAAGGATTCGAGCGACCTGCCGATCTGGTAGCGGTCGCTGCCGACGCCGCTCACGAAGGCATCGACGCGGTCGGAAACATGGCTGAAGCGGAAATAGGCCCCGACTCCCAAAAGGCCGGCTGCCAGAACGAGGCCGCCAAGCACCGGAAGCGGCATACCGGCGAGAACGAACTGCCCGAACCAGACCGAGACGATCATGAAGGTCATGCCGACATCGGGCTGCGTCAGCAGCGCGGCGCAGACCGTGGCAAGCAGCGCCGCCGCAATCCAGGGCGCGCGCGAGCCGACGACAATGCGGTAATGCGCAAACAGCCAGGCGGTTACGACCGCCATGCCCGGCTTCAGGAATTCCGAAGGTTGCAGGCTCATGAAGCCAAATGACAGCCAGCGCTGCGCGCCCTTCGCTTCCGAACCGACAAATCCCGTTGCCAGGGTCAGCAACAGGGCGCCAGCGCATATCAGGCAGGCGGCCTGGAGGACCTGGACCGGGTTGAGCAGGGCGCAGCCGGCCATGGCGGCAAGGGCCAGGGGCAGGAACACGGCGTGCTTGAGCAGGAAGTGGAAACGGGGGGCGCCGTGAAGCTCGGCGACGGCCGGCCCGGCCGTCGCGATCAGAACGATGCCGAAAATGACCAGAGCCGCGACGCTGCCCACGGTCACGCGGTCCACCGTCCAGACCCATTGAGCGGTCCAGCTCCGGTCGGTGCGGGGCAAGAGGCTCATGCCGCGCCTCCCCCGAGCCCGCGCACGCCCGCGCGAAAGGCCTCGCCGCGCGCCTCGAAACTCTCCCACTGGTCGAAAGAGGCCGCCGCCGGCGCGAGCAGCACGACGTCGCCGGGCCGGGCGTCGCGATGGGCGGCCGCCAGCGCCGCGTCGAGATCGCCCAGGCACTCACAGGCGGCATGGCCGGCGAGCGCCGCTGCGAACGGGGTTTGCGACGCCCCGATGAGATAGGCCTTCGCGATCCGCCCGAACCAGGGCCGGAGGGCGTCGAGGTCGTCCGTCTTCGCTTCGCCGCCCGCGATCCAGCGCACGCGCTCGAAGCTGGCGAGCGCAAAGGCCGCCGAGTCCGGGTTGGTCGCCTTGCTGTCGTTCACATAACGCACGCCGGCGATGTCGCCGACGGTTTCCATGCGGTGCGGCAGGCCCCGGAAGCCGCCCAAGGCCTCGCGCGCGTCGTTGCCGTCGATGCCGAGCGCGCCGAGCGCGGCCAGCGCGGCGGCGGCATTGCGCCGGTTATGGAGGCCGGGCAGCCCGGGCAGCGCAGGCCCGTCATCCCCGATCGCGATGACAGGCCGCCCGCCCGCCCGCAGGCGCTGCGCCAGCCGGCGACACCACGGGTCGCTGCCGCCGATGACGGCCGCGGCCCGGTTCTCGAAGATGCGCGCCTTGTCGGCGGCGTAGCCGTGCATCCCGCCATGCCGATCGAGATGGTCGGGGCCGATATTGAGCAGCAGCGCGACATCGAGGGCCGGGCGCGGCATCAGCGCGAGCTGGTAGGAGGACAACTCTAGGACATAGACGCCGTCCGGACCGAGGGCCGGCAGGCCCAGCGCGGCCGGTCCGAGATTGCCGCCGAGCGCATGCGGCAGCCCCAGCCTGTCGAGCGCATGTCCGATCAGGGCTGTCACGGTAGATTTACCGTTGGTGCCCGTGACCCCGACAAACCGGCGGCCGGGCATGGCCTCGATCAGCAGCGAGATGTCCGCAACCGGCCGGACGCGGGCCGCCGCCGCCCGAACCGCCAGGGGATGCGGCCGCGGGTGGAGATGCGGGATGCCCGGGCTCCAGACCAGCCGGTCGAGGCCGGTAGCATCGAAGGGCCGCCCCTCGTCGAATTCCCGGCGCAGCTCTTCGCGGTCGTCCCAGACATGGAGATGCGCGCCGGCGGCCGCCAGCGCCGTCGCCGCCGCCCGCCCGGACCGCCCGAGCCCCACAACGCCCACTTCGGCGCCGCGATATGCTGGCAGGGGGATCATCGCAGCTTCAGCGTTGCGAGCCCGGCCAGCGCGAGCACGACGGCGATGATCCAGAAGCGGATCACGATGGTCGGCTCTTTCCAGCCCTTCTGCTCGAAATGGTGGTGCAACGGCGCCATGCGGAACACGCGCTTGCCGGTAAGCTTGAACGAGGCCACCTGCACGATGACCGAGACGGCTTCGAGCACGAACAGCCCGCCCACAATGGCGAGCACCAGCTCGTGCTTGGTGATGACCGCGACCGAACCCAGCGTGCCGCCGCAGGCGAGCGAGCCCGTATCGCCCATGAACACCATGGCCGGCGGGGCGTTGTACCAGAGGAAGCCGAGAGAGGCGCCCACCAGCGCGCCCAGCAGCACGGACAGCTCGCCGGCGCCGGGCACCGGATGGATCTGCAGATATTCCGCGAATACCGTGTGGCCCGTGAGATAGGCGATGAGGCCGAAGCATCCGGCGGCGATCATGACCGGCACGATCGCGAGGCCGTCGAGCCCGTCTGTGAGATTGACCGCGTTGGACGCTCCGGTCATCACCAGCACGGCGAAGGGCACGGCAAGCCATCCGAGATCGATCACCAGGTTCTTGAACATCGGGACGGTGAGCCCATAGCCGAGCGGCGCGCCGGCAATCTCGGCCGCTGCAATGGCCGCCGCCGCGCTGACGGCCACCTGGACTGCGAGCTTCGTCTTGCCGGGCAGGCCGCGGCTGCTGCGGCGCGCGAGCTTCAGCCAGTCGTCCGCAAAGCCCACAAGCCCGAAACAGAGCGTTACCGCCAGCACGATCCACACATAGAAATTGGCGAGATCGGCCCAAAGCAGCGTGCTGGCGACGAGTGCGGACAGGATCAGCGTGCCGCCCATGGTGGGCGTGCCGCGCTTGGTCTCCAGGTGGGATTTCGGCCCGTCCTCGCGGATAGGCTGGCCGTTGGCCTGACGCGCGCGCAGCCAGGCGATCATGCTGGGCGCGAGCAGGAAGCTCAGCGCCAGCGCGGTCAGCGTTGCGGCGCCGGACCGGAAGGTGATGTAGCGGAACAGGTTGAAAAGCTGGAAGTCTTCCGCCAGCGGCGCGATCAGGTTGTAAAGCATGGCTGCTCAACCTCCCGCCCCTGCGCGGCGCTCCAGCGCCTCGATCACCGCCTTCATGCCGATGCCGAGCGAACCCTTGACGAGCACGATATCGCCGGGCGCCACCGCATCGGCGACCGAAGGAGCGAGCGTGGCGGCATCGGCTTCGTGGAGGCCCTGCCGGCCGGGCGCCACGCGGTCGAACAGACGGCGCATTTCGGGCCCGGCGGCAAAGACGAGATCAACCCCGGAGGCTTCGAGCGGGGCGGCGAGATCGTCATGGGCGGGGCCTGCGTCGCTGCCGAGCTCCAGCATGTCGCCCAGCACCGCGATCCGCCGCCCGCCGGGTCCGGGTTCGGCGAGGCCAAGCACCTCGAAGGCGGCGTCCATCGCGGCGGGACTGGCATTGTAGCTCTCGTCGATCAGCGTCCAGCCGCCCATGTCCCGCCGGGCGCCGCGCCCTGCAGGCGGATGGAACGTCGCCAGGACCTCCGGGTCCGGCGCGACGCCGAATATGTCGAGCACGAGCAGCGCCCCGAGCGCATTGAGCGCCCAGTGCGCGCCCGGCGCGCCCAGCCGGAAGTCGAACCGCCTGCCGCGAATCTCCGCCGCAATATCGCTGCCGGCGGCATCCAGGGCGGCGTGGAGCAGGACCGCATCGCCCCTCCGGCGGGAGAAGCGCAGGATTTCTGCGCCAGCGCGTTCGGCGGCGGCTTCGAGGCGCTCGATATAGGGAGTATCCGCATTGAGCACCGCTGCGCCGCCGGGCTCCAGGCCCTGAAATATCTCGGCCTTGGCGTCGGCGACCTCAGCCATGCCGCCGAAAAAGGCCGTATGCGCGGGCGCAATGGCCGTCACCAGCGCCGTATGGGGGCGGACCAGGCGGGACAGCGGCGCAATCTCGCCCGCATGGTTCATGCCGAGCTCGAAGACGGCGTAGCCCGCCTCGCGCGGCAGGCGGGCGAGGGAAAGCGGGGCGCCCCACTCATTGTTGAGATTGCCCCAGCTGGCTTCCGTGCGGCCGGCGCGCGACAGCAGGCGGAAGAGCAGGTCCTTGCAGCCTGTCTTGCCGACGCTGCCGGTGATGGCGGCAATCCGCGCCGTCGAGCGCGCGCGGGCGGCGCGGGCAAGCGCATAGAGCCCCGCGCGCGTGTCCGGAACATGGAGCGCCGGCATGTCCGCGCTGCAATCCCAGCTCACCATCGCCGCGGCCGCCCCGCTGGCCAGCGCGTCGCCGACAAAGCAGTGCCCGTCATGATTCGGCCCGGCGACGGCGATGAACAGATCCCCGGCGGCAACCATACGGCTGTCGATGGCGACCCCGGAGGCTTCCCAGCCGCCCCGCGGCGCGCCGCCGGTGGCGGCGGCGGCTTCGCTGGCGGTCCAGAGCGTCACGCCGCCCGCTCCGTTAGTTGCCGTGCGACGGCCCGGTCGTCGAACGGACGAACGACGCCGCCGACGGTCTGGCTGGTTTCGTGCCCCTTGCCGGCGATCAGCAGGGCGTCATTCGGGCCGAGCCCGTCCAGGCCTGCCGCAATGGCCGCCTTGCGGTCGCCAATGTCCGCCGCCCCGGGGCATGCAGCAATGATCGCCGCCCGGATTGCCGCTGGATCCTCGGTGCGCGGATTGTCGTCGGTGACGATGATCCGGTCAGCCAGCCGGCCTGCCACCGCGCCCATCTCCGGCCGCTTGCCCGCGTCGCGATCGCCGCCGGCACCGAACACCAGCACGAGCTTGCCGCCGACGAATGGCTTGAGACTCTCCAGCACAGCCGCCAGCGCTCCGGGCTTGTGGGCGTAGTCGACATAGACCGGACCGCCCGACGGCGCCCGGGCCGCGAGTTCGAGCCTGCCCCGGACCGCGCGCAGCCCCTCCAGGCAAGCGGCTGCGGCTTCCGGGTCATCGCCGCCGCCCGCCACGGCGCCAAGGGCTGCGAGGGCATTCTCCGCTTGGAACGCGCCGATGACGGGCAACCGGAGGCGGTGGCGGCGCCCGAGAAGCCGAAACGCGATGATCTGTCCGTCCCTGGCGGAGTCGAGACGCTCCAGCTCGATCTCCGCTGTCCCTGCGCTGCGCCCGAAACGCCAGACAGTATGGCCGGCGGCGCGGGCGGCCTCGCCCGCCGCCCTGCCCGCCGGATCATCGGCATTGACGATGGCGAGCCCGCCGGGCGGCATGACCCTGCGGAACAGGCCGAGCTTGGCGTCCAGATAGCTGTCGAAGTCGGTGTGGTAGTCGAGATGGTCGCGGGAGAGATTGGTGAACACGCCCGTCGTGACCCTGACGCCGTCAAGCCGGTGTTGGTCGAGGCCGTGGCTGGATGCTTCGAGCGCGACGCGGTCGATGCCGGATTCGGCCAGCCGGGCCAGATCGCGGTGCAGCGCGACGGGATCCGGCGTGGTAAGCGCGCCGGCGCGGCTGAACCCCGGAGCGATGATCCCGAGAGTTCCGAGGCTGGCGGCGGGCCGGCCGAGCAGGCGCCATAATTGCCGGATGAAATCGACAACCGATGTCTTGCCGGTGGTGCCGGTGACAGCGGCGATTCCTGCCGGCTGCGCACCGAAGAACCGCGCCGCCAGCCGCGCGAACAGCTGGCGAGGGGCCGCGTCCAGGATGACGGGAATATCGGCCGGCAGCATGTCCGCCGCCGTGCCGACAGGCGCGAGGATCGCGCTTGCGCCCCGCGCCAATGCATCCGGAATGAAGGCCCGTCCATCGGCCCGGACGCCTGGCACGGCCAGGAACAGATATCCCGGCCGGACCTCGCGGGAATCCGCTGCGAGGCCGGAAATGCCCAGCGCCTCGAGATCGATCCGACATCCGGCCGCCGGCATCACGCTTCGTCATCCTCTTCCCTGAAGAGCTGGGACAACAGCTTGTCGGCGACGATCTGCTGCATCCAGGCGTCCGAGTCCGGGCCCGCGACGGGCACGCCCAGTATCGCTCCGACGCGGGGGATCACCGCTCCGGCCAGCGGCACGGCATTCCAGCCGGCGGTTGCGAAATTGTAGGTCTCCTTGCGGCCCTTCGGCTCGTCGAGCATGACGAAGACGGCGTAGCGGGGCGCGTCGATCGGGAAGACGCCGACGAAGGAGGTAAGGCGCTTGGTCCTGTCATAGCGGCCGTTCACGACCTTTTCGGCCGTGCCGGTCTTGCCGCCGACCGGATAGGCGTCGCTGTTCGCTCGCGAGCCGGTCCCCCGGAGTACAACCTGACGCATCACCCAGCGCAGTTTCCCGGACGTTTCGGAAGAATATATTCTCCGCGGCGTCGCAGGACTGGTTCGCCTCAGAACGGTCACCGGCGCCGCCAGCCCGTCATTCGCCAGCGTTCCGATAGCGGACGCAATCTGGACCGGGCTCACGGAAAGCCCGTGGCCGAAACCGACCGTCATCGTCGTCAATCGACGCCAGGTGCTCGGCACGATCGGATGGCCGACCTCCGGCAGCTCCAGTGCGGGGCGGCTCAGCAGGCCCAGCGCGTCGAGATAGTCGCGGAATGACTCCGTGCCTATTGACTGGGCCATCAGCGCCGCGCCGATATTGGACGAGTGAATGACGACCTCGACAGCGGACAGTTCCCGGTCCTTCCCGCGGTAATCGCGAATCCTGTGGCCTGCGACCTTGAGCGGCGCGCTCGCATCGAAGGGGCTTGAGAGCTTCGCGATGCCCCGGTCGAGTGCGGTGGCGAGAGTGAGAAGCTTGAAGGTCGATCCCATTTCCGCAACCAGAAGCGAGGCGCGGTTGGCCTGGCGCTCATCCATGGTTGTCTGCCGATTGGGGTCAAAATCGGGCAATGAGACCATCGCCAGGACTTCGCCGGTCCGGATATCGAGCAGGAGGCCGGCGCCGCCGATGGCGGAGAAATACGACACCGCCTTGGCCAGCTTTTCGCGAATGACGTGCTGGACGCGGATGTCGATCGAGAGTTGCACGCTTTGCGCCGGGTCGGAGAGGATGGCGTTGAAGCGTTGCTCCGCGCCGGCATTGCCGACCGGGCCCCGGTCGCTCGGCTGGGTGCGCCCGACCACATGAGCGGCGAGCGATCCGTACGGATAGAGGCGCAGGTCCTCAGATTCGAGACCGATGCCCGGCAGGCCTAGAGCGAGCACGGCCTGCTGGTCCCGCGGCGTCAGGCGGCGCGCGACGAAAACGAAACTCTGTTTCAGGGACAGGCGCTGGCGCGCCTCCTCGAAGCTGAGCCACGGAAGCGCGCCGGAGAGCTGCTCGGCGGCCTCGTCAACATCGTCGATCTGACGCGGCCACGCGACCAGGGCGCGCGAGACGACGCTGGTGGCCAGCAGCCGACCGTTGCGGTCCAGTATGTCGCCGCGCTTTACGGGACTTGCGGAGACGCTTGCTCCGGTCGATGACGGGCGTTCCCGGGTCAGGGTGCCGAGATCGACGAGCTTGATCGACAGGATGGCGAGGCTCGCAACGAACGCCAGCATGCCGAAGGCGAGCCGGGAGCGGGCCAGCGCGAGGATCGGCGCCGGCGACCGATGCCTGTTCATTGCTGGCCTCCGGACCCGGAGGTGAAAGAGAGGCGGGACGACTGCTCCGTCGGGAGTTCGGAGTTGGAATCGTCGTCCCGCCCTGCACGCGCCCGGGCCTGAGGCGGCTCGGGAGCGCTGGCCGTTCGAGCCGGGAGGAAACTCGAACGGTGAAGCTGATCCGCCTCTATGGGGACTAGGCCGAGGGCGCGTGCGTTCTGGAATTCGAGGGTTTGCGGCTGCGTCAGGAACGCCAGTTCACTGCGCAGCACCTGGATGCGCTCGCGTTCCGCGAGAACCAGGCGGTTGAGTTCGGCCAGCCGGTCCTTGCGCTCGCGGACATGGTCGCTGACCGCAAACAGGCCGGCCGCCATCGCAGCGGCGCCGGCGCACCAGACCACTGTCGTTCTGGCGCTCATGCGGCAAGCCTCTCGGCGGCGCGCATGCGCGCCGATCTTGCGCGCGGGTTGGCGGCGATTTCGTCGGCACCTGGGCGGGCGGCCCGGCGATGCAGCAGGCGGAAGGACGCCGGCTGCGGCGGCGATGCCGGCGGCCGGTGGCGCGAGCCGGCCGGAGCATCGCCGCTGCGCGCGCGCAGGAAGCTCTTGACCGCGCGGTCCTCCAGAGAATGGAAGGAAACCACGGCGAGCCGCCCGCCCGGCGCCAGCAGCCTCTCGGCCGCGGCGAGGCCACAGTCCAGTTCACCAAGCTCGTCATTGACCGCGATGCGCAGCGCCTGGAAAGTCCGCGTCGCCGGGTGGAGCCGCCCGTCCGTCGGCGCGGCGCGCGCGACGATGGCGGCGAGGCGGTCCGTCGTGAGGATCGGCGTCTCGCTGCGCGCAAGGGCGATCGCGCGCGCCACCCGGCGGGCGCGCGGCTCCTCGCCGTAACGGCGGATCAGGGCGGCGAGCCGGTCCTCTTCGAGCCCGGCGACGAGATCGGCTGCGCTCGGCCCTGCCCCGCTCATGCGCATGTCAAGCGGGCCGGGCGCGAAGGAAAAGCCTCTCGCCGGATCATCGAGCTGGCCCGACGACACGCCGAGGTCGAAGGCGACGCCGTCCGCCGGTGCAAAGGCTTCGTCGACCGCAATGCCTTCCATTTCTGAGAAGCGGGCGCGGCGAAACCGGAAACGGTCCCCGCAATTCCGGCCGAACGCGGCGGCGGCATCCTCCGCCGCGGGATCGCAGTCGAGCGCGAGCACCCGGCAGGGCGCCGAGGCCAGCAGGGCGCGCGTATAGCCGCCGCGGCCGAATGTGGCGTCCACATAACGCCCGCCGGGCTTCGGGGCGATGGCGGCGACGACCTCCGAAGCCATGACTGGAATGTGCCCAATGGCGGTCACGATTCGAACTCCGCCTGCAGGAACCCGCCGAAACGAATGAGCGCCTTGGTTTCCTCGTCGAGCTCCGCGGTCACGTCACCGACCCATCTGTCGTGGGTCGCCGGCTTCCAGATTTCGACGATGTCCACATTGCCGATGAAGCGGACTTCGCTTTCGATGCCGCAGGCTTGGCGCAGATCCTGCGGCAGTAGCAGGCGGCCCTGACTGTCGATTTGCGTGTCGCGCGCGCGGCCGACGAACAGGCTTACGATCCTGTTCGAGTCGATCGGCTTGCCGCTCGGGGATTTGCTGTCCCTCAGCTTGTGATGGATATCCTTCGCCCAGTTCTGCAGATATCGTTCTTCGCAGAAAAAGATGGCGTTGCGATCATCGAATACCGGCGCGGCCAGCAAGCGCATTTCCGCGCTTTGGGGAATCGCGCGCCGATGAGCGGCCGGCACAATGACCCGCCCCTTTCCATCCAGTTTCGCGTCGTATTGACCCGAGACCCGCACCGGACACGCCACCTTTCGCAGTTAAGCCGAGGGAGGTTGCCCCCTTCCACCACTTTGCTACCACTTGATACCACTTTCAACCACTTTTCTTTCATTTGTCAAGGCGGAAGCGGGAAAAGCCGACGAATCCGTAGAAGCTAACTCTTTGATTATTGGAACAAAGAAGGTTCATAGTTAACGGATTACGTCAGCATTCCGGTCGCTGAAAGGCGTTCCGTTTAGATCAGGGAGCGGTCGGGCGCACGACTTCAATCCGCGCTCCGGCCGGAACCGCAAAAGGGGGATCGGGCGGACGGGGCCGCCGTTCCGTCCTAGCCCGCATTTCTTACCAGGGTCACGGCCTGCGTCGCGTCCAGGCGTTCGCTCCGCAAGGAGCGGGCCGAAAAGCGTAGCACAGCCTACGGTTGAGGCCCGCGACGCCGCGCATAACGCGGCAGTTTGTTTGGTTGGCGGCGTTTACGCCGCCGCGCATAACGCGACAGCTTGTTTGGCTGGCGGCGTTCACGCCGCCGCGGGCGGACGCCTGGGCGCGACCCGAAGGGCGGCGCTGTCGGGCCGGCAGGATGCGTCAAGCTGCTTGCCCGATGCCCCGCTCCGTGCGCCCACGCGCGTCAACGCACGATGCGCTGCGTGTCTTTCCTTCCCTGCCGGCCCGACAGCACCGCGCAGACCATGACCATGGTGAGACATGCGGGCTAATCGACGGCGATATCCAGCCAGCCGAGAGGGGTGACGGTCGCGCGGTCGCCGGGGCGCAGGACCACGGTGGTCGTATCGCTCTCGACGATGGCCGGCCCCGCCAGCGTCTGGCCCGGCCGGAGCGCGGCAAAATCGAAGACCGGGGCCTCCAGCCAGCCGCCCATATGGACCCGCCGCAGCGCGCGCGGCGCGGCATCCGCGCCCGCATCGGGCACGCGCTCCTCCGGCAGGCCGGGCAGGCGGCCGATCGCGGCGGTGCGGGCGTTCACCAGCACCACGTCGTCTTCCCGCAGCGCATAGGTGAACAGCGCCTCATGGCGGTCGTGGAACCGTGCCGCGATCCGGTCCAGCAGATCGTCGGCCTGCCAGTCGAGGCGGTCCAGCCCGACATCGACTTCGAAGATCTGCTCGCCATAGCGCATATCGGCGGCGCGCCGCACCGCCACATCGCCGGAATGGCAGGCTGCGAGCCGCTCGCGGGCGGCGCTCTCCAGCTCGTCATAGACCGCGCGCAGGGCGGCGGCGTCGAGTGCCGCGGCATCGCCGATATGGGTGCGCGAGGCCTCGAAGCGCAGGTCCGTCGCCAGCATCCCCCAGGCGGACAACACGGATGCAACACGCGGCGCCACCACGCGGGCAATGCCCAATTGACGGGCCACATCGGTGATGTGGAGGCCGGCCGCGCCGCCGAAGGCGAGCAGCGCGAACCGCCGCGGGTCCACGCCGCGGCGCACGGAGACGAGGCGGATGCCTTCCGCCATATTGGTATGCACGACGCGGTGGACGCCCTCCGCCGCCGCCATGCGCTCCACCCGTAGTTCAGCCGCGAGTGCGTCGAGGGCCGCATCCGCCGCGCCGGCGTCCAGCCTTTCGCGCCCGCCGAGGAAATTGGAGGCGTCGAGAAAGCCCAGCGCCAGGCTCGCATCGGTCACCGTCGGCGCGGCGCCGCCCCGCCCGTAGCAGGCGGGCCCGGGATCGGCCCCGGCGCTCTGCGGCCCCACATGCAACACGCCGCCCGCATCCACATGCGCGATGGAGCCGCCCCCCGCCCCGAT
>LXNI01001525.1_pt1 | contig 19500 bp, 17 predicted proteins | sample 809091 | NCBI WGS metagenome assembly LXNI01 (sample SAMN04870527, study PRJNA318959) | sponge metagenome | biome: 01000161; feature: marine sponge reef; material: water | host: Sarcotragus foetidus | place: Greece: Milos, Mediterranean Sea | collected 2013-05-29 | depth 5-7 m | reverse complement strand
GCCAGTGCGCGAACGGCCTCTTCACCCCACCCGCCGCCAGTTCACGCCCGAGGCGTCGCAGACACAAGCCCGCGTTACTCCCGCGACCGAGCCGGAGCGCCACGCCGGTGGAGGCTTAACAGGCAAGCATAACCGTAGATCACGTAGCAATAACAGTGATGTTATATACATGATCGTGAAATGTCCGTATGTATGTTTATTTGGTTATGTAAATGCCCAGCCTCTTGGACCATCCTGATTGACGACTCACGTTTGGGCACCGGCAAGGTGAAATAATTCTCACGTTATATTCATGCGTATCAGGCTGCATCGGCCGGCGGCACGGCTTAGTGAGATACGGTCCCTGAACTCTCGACACATTCCCTTGAAACTGCGAGTTGGATCGATCCAAATATGTGTGCTATACGCCCTCGCGCATTCCCTATGAACAGGGGGAAATGCCATTTGGATCGTACCAAGTACGGGCAGGCGACCAGCCGGCAGGAACGGAGCGGTGGATGAGCCCCGATGTTCACGAACCGAGACAGGCGAGCCGGCGGATCACGGTGGCCGATCTGGCCCGCGCCGCCGGCGTGTCCCGCTCGACCGTCTCGTTGGTCCTGCGCAACAGCCCGCTGGTCAAGCGGGAGACCAGGCACCGCGTCGAGGAGGCGATCGAGCGCCTCGGCTACGTCTACAACCGGAGCGCCGCCAATCTGCGCCGCCAGACCAGCGACATGGTCGCCATGGTCATCCACGACCTGACCAACCCGTTCTTCGCGGAGCTGGCGGTCGGCCTGGAGGAGGCGCTGGGGGCCGCCGGTTACGTCACGCTCATGGCCAACACCGGCGAGGACCCCGAGCGCCAGCGGCGGGTCATGGAGACCATGCGCGAGCATGGCGCGGCCGGTTTCATCCTGTGCCCCGCTTTGGGCAGCGAGACCCGGCAGATCGCGGCGATGACCGACTGGAACGCTCCGGTGATCCAGGTGATGCGCTGGCTGCCGGGCGCGGGGCTGGGCTCGGTCGCGCCCGACTATGCGCTGGGCGCGCGCATGGCCGTCGAGCGGCTGTTGACGCTCGGCCACCGGCGCATCGCCTTTCTCGGCGGGCGCATGGAGACCATCGTCACCACCGAACGGGTACGCGGCTATCGGGCGGCGCTCGACGCCGCCGGTATCGCGGAAGACCCCGCGCTGATCGCGCCGGCGATGGTCAACCGCGGCGGCGGGGTCGAGGCGGTGCGCCGCGTGCTCGCCCTCGACCAGGCGCCGACCGCCGCTCTCTGCTTCAGCGACGTGGTCGCGTTCGGCGCCCTGGATGCCCTGGTCGCGGCGGGGCTCCGCGTGGGCCGGGACTTCAGCATGATCGGCTTCGACGATATCGCCGCCGCCCGCTACACGCTGCCGCCGCTCACCACCGTCGCCGCGTATCCGAAGGAGCTGGGGCGCCGTTCGGCGGCGGCGCTGCTGCGGCGCATCGCCGATCCGAGCGAGGCGCCGGAGGACGAGATCCTGGCGCCCTCGCTGGTCGTGCGCGGCACCTGCGGCCCCGTGCCGGTGGGAGCCTGACACCGTGGCCCGCGTGATCACGGCGGACGAAGCGGCGGCGCTGATCCCCGACGGCGCCGTGGTCACGGTCAGCTCGTCGAGTGGGCTCGGCTGCCCCGACCGCGTGCTGCGCGCCATCGGCGAGCGCTTCGAGAACGCCGGCCACCCGCGCGGACTGACGACGCTGCACCCCATCGCCGCCGGCGACATGTACGGCATCAGGGGGATCGACCATCTCGCCAGGCCCGGCCTGCTCGCCCGCGTGATCGCGGGTTCTCTGCCCTCCGGCCCGTCGTCCCTGCCGATGCCGGCGATCTGGCGCCTGATCGCCGACAACGCGATCCCGGCCTACAACGTGCCGAGCGGGATCCTCTACGACATGATCCGCGATGCCGCGGCCAAGCGGCCGGGTGTGCTCACCAAGGTCGGCCTCGATACCTTCGTCGACCCCGAGCTCCAGGGCTGCGCCATGAACGACGCGGCTGCCGCGGAGCCGATTGTCCGCCGCACCGACTTCGACGGCGACACTTGGCTCTACTTCCCGGCGATCGCGCCCGATGTCGCCATCGTTCGCGGCACGACGGCGGACGGGCGCGGCAACGTCTCCTGGGAGCACGAGGGCGCCTACCTCGGCGCGCTCGAGCAGGCGCTGGCGGCCCGCAACAACGGCGGCATCGTCATCGCCCAGGTCAAGCGGCGCGCCGACGCCGGCACGCTGAAGCCCATGGCGGTCCACGTGCCGGGCGTACTGGTCGACTACGTCGTGGTCGAGCCGGAGCAGTGGCAGACCACCCAGACCGCGTTCGACCCCGCCATCAGCGGGGAGTCGGTCCGCCCGGAGGAGAGCTTCGAGGTTCCCGACTTCGGGCCGGAGAAGGTCGTCGCCCGCCGCGTCGCCCTGGAGCTCAGCCAGGGCATGGCGGTGAACATCGGCTTCGGCATCGCCGCCAACGTGCCGCGCATCCTGCTGGAGGAAGGCGCGCACGGCACCGTTACGTGGGTGATCGAGCAGGGGGCCGTCGGCGGCATTCCCCTGCTGGGCTTCCAGTTCGGCTGCGCGGCCAACGCCGAAGCCATCATCCCCGCGCCGCAGCAGTTCACGTACCTGCAGGGCGGCGGCTTCGATGCCTCCCTGCTGTCGTTCCTGGAGATCGACCGGGCGGGCAACGTCAACGTCTCCAGGCTCGCGGCGCGCCCGCAGGTCACGGCCGGCGCCGGCGGCTTCGTGGACATCACGGCCAATGCGCCCCGCATCGTCTTCGCCGGCTACTTCACCGCCGGCGCGCGCCTCGCCGTCGAGGGCGGCGCGCTCGGGATCGAGCGCGAAGGGACGGTGAGGAAGCTGGTCGAGCGGGTCGAGCACGTGACCTTCAGCGGCCGGCGCGCCCGCGCGCAGGGCCAGGACGTCCTCTACGTTACCGAGCGCTGCGTGCTGCGCCTGGGCGAGAGCGGGCCGGAGGTGATCGAGGTTGCGCCGGGCGTCGACCTGGAGCGGGACGTGCTGGGACAGGCGGCGTTCCCGCTGGCGGTCGCCGACGATCTCAGGCAGATGCCGGCAAGCCTGTTCCGGCCCGAGCCCATGGGCCTCGCGCTCAGGGAGCGTGCGGCATGAGCGACGGGCGCGTCATGTTCGCGCGCGACGGCGCGCTCGCCCGCATCACGCTGGACCGGCCGGACAAGCTCAACGCGCTGACGCCGGCGATGCTGGCCGGACTGCGCGATGCCGCGGACCGCGTCGAACGCGATGACGGCATCCGCGTCGCCGTCCTGAGCGCGACCGGCGAGCGAGCGTTCTGCGTCGGCGCCGACATCGAAGCCTGGGCCGGCGCCGATGCCCTTCGCATCTGGCGCCACTGGGTGCGCGACGGCCACGCCGTCTTCGACCGCATGGCGCGGCTGCGCCCGCCCCTGATCGCCGCGATCGAGGGCCTGGCGCTGGGCGGCGGACTCGAGCTTGCGGCAACGGCCGACCTGCGTATCGCCGGCGCGGACGCAGCCTTCGGACTGCCCGAGGCGGACGTCGGCGTGGTGCCCGGCTGGTCCGGCACGCAGCGCCTCGTCCGCACCACCGGCTCCGCCCCGGTCAAGCTGATGGCTTTGGCCGGCGAGCGGCTGGACGCGCACGCTGCCGAGCGCGGAGGCGTGGTGCACCGGGTCGTGCCGGCAGGCACCGCGCTCGATGCGGCGCTCGCCATGGCAGCGCGCATCGCCGCGCGCGCCCCGGTCGCCGTGCAACTCACCAAGCAGCTCATCAATGCCGCGGAGGGAGAAGACACCGCCGCGACGCTCGAAGCGCTTGCGTCCGGCGTCGCCGCCGGCACGCAGGATATCCGCGAAGGCGTAACCAGCTTTCGCGAGAAGCGGCCGCCGGCGTTCTCCAACCGATGAGCGGCAGCGCAACCAGGGCGGTGCATCGCCCGAATTCGGACCGGTTCGCAACGGAATGCGCGGGCGAGCCGGCCGATCCGACTGTGAGAAGCGCATTCAACCAACTGAGGGGAGACCCATCATGAAGATCCGATCCGTTCTGACCGCAGGCGTCGCAGGCGCTGCGATGACCCTTGCGGTCGGCCTGGCCTCGACCGCCCAGGCCGCAGAAGAAGTCGAGGTGCTGCACTGGTGGACCTCGGGCGGCGAGGCTGCCGCGCTCAACGTCCTCAAGCAGGACCTCGAGGGCCAGGGCGTCACCTGGCAGGACATGCCCGTCGCAGGCGGGGGCGGCACCGAGGCGATGACCGTGCTCCGCGCGCGCGTCACCGCCGGCAATGCGCCGACCGCCGTGCAGATGCTGGGCTTCGACATTCAGGACTGGGCCGGCGAGGGCGCGCTCGCCGATCTCAACGCCGTTGCCGAAGCTGAGGGCTGGGACGGTGTCGTGCCGGCGGCGCTCCAACGTTTCGCCAAGTACGACGGCAAGTGGATTTCGGCCCCGGTCAACGTGCATTCGACCAACTGGGTGTGGGCCAACAAGGCGATCCTGGACGAGCTCGGCATCGCCGCGCCGACCACCTGGGATGAGCTGGTGGCCGCGCTCGACGCGATCCAGGGTGCGGGCTATGTCGCGCTCGCCCACGGCGGCCAAGCCTGGCAGGACGCCACGATCTTCGACGGCGTCCTGATGTCCACCGGCGGGACCGAATTCTACCAGAAGGCCATGGTCGAGCTTGACCCGGCCGCGCTCGACTCCGATACCATGAAGATGGCGTTCGACCGCATGGAGACGCTGCGCTCCTACGTGGACGACAACTTCTCAGGCCGCGACTGGAACCTGGCCACCGCCATGGTCATCGAGGGCTCGGCCGGCATGCAGATGATGGGCGACTGGGCCAAGGGCGAGTTCCTGAACGCCGGCAAGCAGCCGGGCGTCGACTTCGTCTGCTTCCGTCATCCCGGCACGCAGGGAACGGTGACCTTCAACGCCGACCAGTTCGCCATGTTCGCGATCGGCGAAGAGCGCCGCTCCGCGCAGGAGAAGCTCGCGTCCGCGATCATGTCGCCCTCCTTCCAGTCCGCCTTCAACGTGGTCAAGGGCTCGGTGCCCGCGCGCACGGACGTCTCAGACGAGGCGTTCGACGACTGCGGCAAGAAGGGCATGAAGGACCTGGCAGAGGCCAACGCCAACGGCACGCTCTACGGCTCGTTCGCGCACGGCCACGCGTCGCCGGCGTCGGTGAAGAACGCCATCTACGACGTCGTCACCGCGCACTTCAACGGCGAGTTCGATTCCGCGACCGCCGTGGAAGAGCTGGTGAACGCCGTCGAAGCGGCGATGTAGCGAGACTGGCCGGCCGGCCCCGGCCCTAAGGCTGGGGCCGGTCGACCGCTCTTCGGGAAGAGCGGGACATGCGGGTGTATCCGTCGTGATGGAATACGGTCGTTACCTTCGTGGCTGGACGCAGCAGGCGCTGCCCCGGCTGGTGCTCGCGCCGAGTTTCGCGGCGATCGTGCTCTTCGTTTACGGCTTTATCGTCTTCACCGTTTATCTCTCGTTCACCGACTCCCGCATCCTGCCCAAGTTCAACCTGATCGGCTTCGAGAATTACGAGAAGCTGTTCGGGCTGCGCCACTGGTCCACGGCGGTCGAGAACCTCGCGATCTTCGGCGGGCTCTATATCGCCATCTGCACCGTGATCGGGCTCACGCTCGCGATCCTCCTCGACCAGAAGATCCGCAACGAAGGCGTGCTGCGGCCGATCTACCTCTACCCGATGGCGCTCAGCTTCATCGTCACTGGCACCGCGTGGAAGTGGTTCCTCGACCCCGGCATCGGGCTCGAGCAGACCGTGCAGAGCTGGGGCTGGACGAGCTTCGAGTTCGACTGGATCAAGGACCGCCAGATGGCGATCTACACCATCGTGATCGCGGCGGTGTGGCAGACCTCGGGCTTCGTCATGGCGATCTTCCTGGCGGGCCTGCGCGGGATCGACAACGAGATCATCAAGGCGGCGCAGATCGACGGCGCGTCGAACTTCAAGCTCTACGCGCGGATCATCATCCCGCAGCTCAGGCCCGCGTTCCTCTCCGCCTTCGTCGTCCTCGCCCACATGGCGATCAAGTCCTACGACCTGGTGGTGGCGCTCACCGGCGGCGGACCGGGGCGGGCGACCGAGATGCCGGCGACGTTCATGTACTCCTACACCTTCACGCGCAACCAGATGGGGATCGGCGCGGGGTCCGCGGTGATCATGCTGATGATGATCGCGGCGATCATCGTGCCTTACCTCTATGCCGAGCTGCGGGAGTCCCGTCATGGCCGCTAACGCGATCGATACGGCGGTGCGCACCGGGCGGCTCACGCGGGCGCTGATCTACGCCGTGCTGCTGGTCTTCGCGGTCTACTACCTGCTGCCGCTCTTCGTCATGATGGTGAACTCGTTCAAGGAGCTGGACGAGATCCGCGGCGGCAACATGCTGGCGCTGCCGGAGATCGCCACCATCGCGCCCTGGATCAAGGCCTGGAACCAGGCGCAGATCGGCGTCCAGCCGACCGGGCTCGCGCCCTACTTCCTGAACTCGATCAAGATGGTCGTGCCGGCGGTGATCATCTCCACGCTGCTGGGCGCGCTCAACGGCTACGTGCTCACCAAGTGGCGCTTCCGGGGCGATACGCTCGTCTTCGCGCTGATGCTGTTCGCCTGCTTCATCCCCTTCCAGATCGTGCTGATTCCCATGGCCCGGGTGCTCGGCTTCCTCGGCATTGCCGGCACGACCTGGGGCCTGGTGCTGGTGCACGTGGTCTATGGGCTGGGCTTCACCACCCTCTTCTTCCGCAACTACTACGCGGCGTTCCCGACCGAGCTGGTGAAGGCGGCGCAGATCGACGGCGCCAATTTCCTCCGCATCTTCTATCGAATTTTGCTGCCGAGCTCCGGCCCCATCATCGTGGTCACGGTGATCTGGCAGTTCACCAACGTGTGGAACGACTTCCTGTTCGGCGCCTCGTTCGCGGACTTCGATTCGCAGCCGATGACGGTGGCGCTCAACAACCTGGTCAGCTCGTCGACCGGGGTGAAGGAGTACAACGTGCACTTTGCCGGCGCGATCCTGGCGGCGATCCCGACGCTCGTGGTCTATGTCGTCGCCGGCCGCTACTTCGTGCGCGGCCTCATGGCCGGCGCCGTGAAGGGATAGGCGCATGTCATTCTTGGTGGTCAGCGGTCTGGAGAAACGCTTCGGCGCGGTCGAGGTGCTCAAGGGCATCGACATCAGCGTGCCGCAAGGCGGCTTCCTCGTGCTGGTGGGGCCGTCGGGGTGCGGCAAGTCGACGTTGCTCAACACCATCGCGGGCCTCGAGACGGTCTCCGCCGGCGAGATCCTGATCGACGGCGCCCGCGTCAACGAGCTGCATCCGTCCAAGCGCGACATCGCCATGGTGTTCCAGTCCTACGCGCTTTATCCGAACATGAACGTCGCCAAGAACATGTCGTTCGGCATGGAGATGCGGGGCGTGCCCAAGGCCGAGCGCAAGCAGGTGGTGGCCCGCGTGGCCAGCATGCTGCAGATCGAGGACCTGCTGGAGCGGAAGCCCGGTCAGCTCTCGGGCGGCCAGCGCCAGCGCGTCGCCATGGGACGTGCGCTGGTACGCGACCCGAAAATCTTCCTGTTCGACGAGCCGCTGTCGAACCTCGACGCCAAGCTCCGCGTCGAGATGCGGACGGAGATTCAGAAGCTGCACCAGCGGCTGGGGACCACCATCGTCTACGTCACCCACGACCAGATCGAGGCGATGACGCTGGCCACCGTGATCGCGGTGCTGAAGGACGGCGTGCTGCAGCAGGTGGGCAGCCCGGCCGAGATCTACAACACGCCCGCCAATATATTCGTGGCGGACTTCATGGGCTCGCCGTCCATGAACCTGGTGCCGGCGCGGCTCGACCGGGCGGATGGCGCGCTGGTGGTCAGTCTGAAGCGCGCCGACGGCTCGACCACGGTGCTGCCGATCCACCGGCCCTCCGCTCCCGCCGAAGGCTTCGTCGGCCGCGACGTGATCCTGGGGCTCCGGCCCGAGAGCATCGATGACGCCTCCGTTTCCGACACCGAGGGCGCTCGACGCCATCCGCTGGAAGCCCACGTGGAGGTCACGCAGCCGACCGGCGCCGACACGCTGGCCATGATCCGGCTGGGCGGTAGGGAGGCCGTGGCGCGGCTCAGGGCCGAGACCGGCGCCCGCGCCGGAGAGCGCCGCAGGTTCATGGTCGACATGTCCAAGGCGGTGCTGTTCGACCCCGAGACCGAGGAGAGACTCTGAGCCGGTGAGCGGCGGCTTCGATGTCGTCGTCATCGGGTCCGGCGTGGGCGGCGGCGCCGTGGCCCACGCCCTCGCACCCACCGGCGCCCGCATCGCAATCCTCGAGCGGGGCGCGCGGCTGCCGCGCGAGGACCGCAACTGGGACCCCGAGGCAGTCTACGCCGATGCCGTCTACAAGTCGGACGAGCGCTGGGTCGACGGCACGGGCCGCGCCTTCCGGCCGGGGCAGTTCTACTACGTGGGCGGCCATAGCAAGGTGTTCGGCGCCACCATGTTCCGCTTCCGCCGCGAGGATTTTTCGGCCATGGAGCATGCGGGCGGGCTCTCGCCGGCCTGGCCCATCGACTACGAGACGCTGGAGCCCTACTACGCCCGCGCCGAGCGCCTCTTCGGCGTGCACGGCGAGGCCGGCGCCGACCCGACGGAGCCGCCGCGCTCCGGCCCCTACCCGCATCCGCCGCTGCGCCACAATCCGGTAATCGCCGAGGTCGCGGAGCGGTTGCGCGCCCAGGGACTTCGCCCGTTCCCCATGCCCACGTCGGTGCAGGATCACGACGGCGGCGCCTGCGTACGCTGCAATACCTGCGACGGCTTCCCCTGTCGGCTCGGCGCCAAGGGCGACGCCGAGACCCGGCTGATCGACCCGGTGCTGCAACGCGAAAATGTTTCGCTGCGAACGGAGGCGCAGGTCGCGCGCCTGCTGGCCGATGCGAGCGGCCGGCGCGTGGTGGCCGCCGAGCTTGCCGACGGCACGGAGGTTCGGGGCGATCTCTTCGTGCTGGCGGCGGGCGCGGTCAACAGCGCCGCGATCCTGCTACGCTCGGTCCATGCGAAGCATCCGGACGGCCTCGCCAACGCCTCCGGCATGGTCGGGCGGCACTACATGAACCACAACTGCACGGCGGTGATGGCGATAAGGCCCTTGCATGCCAACCGGGAGGCGTTCCAGAAGACGCTGGCGCTCAACGACTTCTACCTGGACGACGGCGAGGGCGGGCCGCCGCTCGGCAACGTGCAACTCCTGGGCAAGATCATGGAGCCGATGCTGCGGAGCGAAATCCGCGCCGTCCCGCGTTGGGCGCGAGCCTGGCTCGCCGCCCACAGCGTCGACTGGTACGCCATGTCGGAGGATCTGCCGCATCCCGACAGCCGGGTGACGGTGCGGGGCGACGGGACCATCGTCCTCGACTGGCGCCGGACGAACGTCGCCGCCCACGCTACGCTCGTCGCCAAGGTGCGAACGCTCCTGCGGGCGGCTGGCTTTTCCATCGTGCTGACCAGGGCGTTCTCGAAGGACACGCCGTCGCACCAGTGCGGCACCGTGCGCTTCGGCCACGACCCGGCGGAGGCGCCGCTCGACCCCTTCTGCAAGGCCCACGACCTCGACAACCTCTACGTCGTCGATGCCTCGTTCTTTCCCTCGTCGGCCGCGGTCAATCCCGCGCTTACCGTGGCCGCCCAGGCGCTCCGCGCGGGCGAGCACATCGCGGCGACCCGGCTGCACTGACGGGCGCCCATGGCCGAGACCCCCCTCTCCTCGCTCAGCCGCCGCCCGGTCGCGCTCGTCACGGGCGCCCGGCGCGGCATCGGCGCGGCCATCGCGGCCGAGCTTGCGGCCGCCGGCTGCGACGTCGCGTGGACGGACATCCTGCCCACCGAAGCCGACGACCCGGTGCGGGCGGGCATCGAGGCGGTGGGCGGCCGCGCGCTCTCCGTCACAAGCGACCTCGCCGATCTCGACGCGCACGAGCCGCTGGTCGAGGCGGTGGCGGACTGGGGCGGCGGGCTCGACGTGCTCGTCAACAACGCAGGCGTGGTGTGGCCCGAGCGCGGCGACATGCTGGCGGCGACGCCGGAGGCCTTCGACCGGGTCATGGGAGTCAACCTCAGGGGCACCTTCTTCCTCAGCCAGCGTGTGGCTGCGTGGATGGTGGCGCACCCGCGGGGCGACGGCTTCCGCCGCTCCATCGTCAGCATCGGCTCGGTCAGCGCCGAGATGGCGACGCCGGAGCGCAGCGAGTACTGCATCTCCAAGGCGGGGCTCGCCATGCTCACCAAGCTGCTCGCTCTGCGCCTGGCCGGCGAGGGAGTCTCGGTCTACGAGGTGCGGCCCGGCATCATCCGCACCGACATGACCGCGAGCGTGACGGAGAAGTACGACCGCGCCATCGCCGACGGGCTGAGCCCGATCCGCCGCTGGGGCGAGCCCGCCGATGTCGCGCGCGCGACTTCCGCCCTGGTGCGCGGCGACTTCGCCTTCGCCACCGGCAGCGTCGTCCACGTGGACGGCGGCCTTTCGGTTCAGAGGCTATAGCCGTGCGCGAATACGACTACGTCATCGTGGGCGCCGGACCGGCGGGGTGCTGTCTCGCGGCGCGGCTCTCCGAAGACCCGGATGTTTCCGTGCTGCTGCTGGAGGCAGGCGGCAGCGACCGGCACCCCTATATCCACGCGCCGGCCGGCTTCGCCAAGCTCACCGGCACGTCGCACACGTGGGGCTATTCCACGGCGCCCCAGCGCGAGATCGACGGGCGCGAGATGTGGTACCCGCAGGGGCGCGTGCTGGGCGGCGGCAGCTCGATCAACGCCATGATCTACGCCCGCGGCAACCCCGGGGACTACGACGGCTGGGCCGCGTCGGGCTGCCCCGGATGGTCCCATGCCGACGTGCTGCCCTACTTCAAGCGGCCCGAGGACAACGAGCGCTTCCACAACGACTACCACGGCTCCGGCGGCCCGCTCGGCGTGAGCGACCCGGTCCGCCCCTTGCCGATATCGGCCGCGTTCCTGCGCGCGGCGCAACAGGCGGGGCTGCCCTACAACCCGGACTTCAACGGCGCAGCGCAGGAAGGCTGCGGCTACTACCAGGTGACCAACCGCAAGGCCCGGCGCTGCAGCGCGGTGGTCGCCTTCCTCCGGCCTGCGATGGCGCGGCCGAACCTCACGGTGAGGACCCGCGCCTTCGCGACCCGCATCGTCGTCGAGAACGGCCGCGCGGTGGGCGTGGCGTGTAGCCGACGGGGACGGTCAGAGCACGTGCGGGCCGCGCGCGAGGTGATCGTCAGCGCCGGCGCCATCGGCTCGCCCAAGCTGCTGATGCTCTCAGGCATCGGCCGGGGCGACGACCTGCGGGCGTCGGGCATCGACGTGGTGCACGACTTGCCGGGCGTCGGGCAGAACCTGCAGGACCACTTCGACGTCTACGTGGTGAACGAGTGCCGCGGCGACTTCAGCTACGACAAGGTCAAGCGGCCTCACCGCACCCTCTGGGCCGTGCTGCAGTACCTGCTGTTCCGCCAGGGGCCGATCGCGTCGACCCTGATCGACGCCGGCGGGTTCTGGTACGCCGACAGGCAAGCGCCGGCGCCCGACATCCAGATGCACTTCGTGCTGGGCTCGGGCCTGGAGTACGGGCTCGCCAAGCTGAGAGGGGCCGGCGTCACGCTCAACTCGTGCTTCTCCCGCCCGAGGGCGCGCGGCACGGTGACGCTGCGCGACGCCGACCCGCGCACGCCGCCCGCGATCGATCCCAACTACTGGGGCGATCCTTACGACCGCGAGATGTCGCTGCAGGGCTTCAAGCTCGCCCGCGAGATCATGGCGCAGGAGGCCTTCCGGCCCTTCATCCTGTGCGAGCGCTATCCCGGTCCCGACGTGCGGAGCGACGCCGACATCGCCGCCTACGCGCGGAAGGTGGGCAAGACGGATTTCCACCCGGTCGGCACCTGCAAGATGGGAAGCGACGAGATGGCGGTGGTGGACCCTGCCCTGAAGGTGCGGGGCCTCGACGGCCTGCGGGTGATCGATTCGTCCGTCATGCCGCTTCTCACCACGGGCAACACCAACGCGCCGACGATCATGGTGGCGGAAAAGGGCGCCGACCACGTGCGCGGCCTGATCTGAGGACACGCGCGCCGATGCCTGCCCTCGCCATCGACCTCCCCGACGAGACCGGGCGGACGGAAACTTACGAATTGAAGGCCGCGCCGATCGCGGCGGCGCCCGGCCCGCACCGCTTCAGTCGCGTGGCCCTCGCGGCGGTGCATGTCGTGGCCGACCCGTTCGCGGCGCAGGAACCCGGCCAAGGCGCGGCAATCGAATGGGACGCGACGCTCGCCTTCCGCCGCCATGTTCTCGGCCTCGGTCTCGGCGTTGCGGAGGCGATGGACACGGCCCAGCGCGGCATGGGCCTCGACTGGCCTGCAGCGAAGGAGCTGATCGAGCGCACGCTTGCCGAAGCAGCGCCGGAAGAGCGGGCGCGCATCGTCTCAGGCGTCGGCACCGACCACCTCGACCCGGTGGAGGCGCGCTCGCTCGACGATGTCGTCGCCGCCTACCGCGAGCAGCTCGCCGCGGTGCAGAAGGCCGGCGGGCGGGTCGTGCTCATGGCGAGCCGCGCGCTGGCCCGCATCGCGACGAGCCCCGCCGACTACGAGGCCGTCTACGCCCGCGTGCTGGCCGAAGCCGACGCGCCGGTGATCCTGCACTGGCTGGGCAAGATGTTCGACCCGGCGCTCGCCGGCTACTGGGGCGCGAACGATTTCCCGCCCGCGCTCGAGACCGCGCTGGCGATCATCCATGCCGACGCCGCGAGCGTCGACGGGATCAAGCTCTCCCTGCTGGACGACGGCAAGGAAATGCAGATGCGCCGGCGCCTGCCCGACGGCGTCAGGATGTACACGGGCGACGACTTCAACTACCCGGCGCTGATCGAGGGCGACGCGGAGGGCCACAGCGACGCGCTGCTCGGCATCTTCGACCCCATCGCGCCGGCGGCATCGGCGGCGCTCGCGGCGCTGGCGGACGACGACGTGGCGGCCTACCGGCGGATACTGGAGCCGACCGTTCCGCTGTCCCGCCTGGTCTTCCGCGCGCCGACGCAGCACTACAAGACGGGCGTGGTCTTTCTGGCGTACCTCAACGGCTTCCAGGACCACTTCGTGATGATCGGCGGAGCGCAGTCGATGCGGCCGCTCTCCGACTTCACGGCGCTCTTCCGCCTGGCCGACGCTGCCGGCCTGCTGCGCGATCCCGAACGCGCCGTCAGCCGCATGCGGCGTTTCCTCAGCCTGTACGGTCTCGGTCCGCCAGCAGCTCGTTGATGCAGGAGTCCAGGAAGCGCAGGAAATCGCTGCCCTGGCGGCCGGGGGACGCGACGCAATGGCCCCAGGGCGAGACGTAGGGCCGGAGATCGGCGTTCGGCATGTGCCGCGCCTCGATGGCGTTGTCCTCGGGCGGGAAGTAGAGATCGGTCGTGCAGGGCACGAGGATCGCGCGGGCCGTGATGGCGCCGAGCGCGCGCTCGAAATCGCCCTGGTAGCGGTCGTTGGCGCTGATGTCGCCGCGCTGCCAGGTATGGAGCTTGGCGAGCAGGTCGTTGGCGTCCCAGCCGAGATGGTCCTGCTCCCAGTCGAGCAGCAGGTCCTTCCAGGTCTCGAAGCCGAGCTCGCGGTGGAGCCCCTCGCGGTAGAAGGTCTGCGAGTAGGCCCAGCCGGCGTAGACCCGCCCGAACGCTCTGAGCCCCGCCTCCGGCGGCCGGGTGTAGTCGCCGCCCGCGAACGCGGCGTCCGCGGTGAGCGCCGCCTTCACCCCTTCGAGGAACACCTTGTTGTGCGGAGAGGTGCGGGCGGAAGCGCAGAACGGCAGGATGGCGTCCACCATGTTGGGGTACTGCGCGGCCCACTGATAGGACTGGCAGCCGGCCATGGACCATCCGAGCACGAGGGCGATGCGCCTCACGCCGAGCACCCCGGCGAGCAGCCGGTGCTGGCAGGCGACGTTGTCGTGGAGAGTGACGGCGGGAAAGCGCGGGCCGTCGCAGGGCGGCGGCGTGTTGCTCGGCGATGACGAGAGGCCGTTGCCGAACATGTTGATCGAGACGATGAACCAGCGCTCAGGGTTCAGCGCCGGCACCTGCTCCAGGTAGCCCTCGTTGCGCTCGTGCGTGCCGGTATAGAAGGTCGGCATGACGATGGCGTTGTCGCCGTCCGCGTTGAGCGAGCCCCAGGTCTTGTAGGCGAGCCTCGCCGCCGGCAGCGTGGCGCCGGATTGCAGCGCCACGTCGCCGAGTTCGAGGGTTTCGTAGTCCGGTGCCACGGCGGATCGCCCTCAGTAGAGCCGCAGGTACTCCTCCACCTCCCAGTCCGTGACCGTCTGGTGGTAGCGCTCCCACTCGTCGACCTTGTAGCGGAGCCAGGAGTTCATCATCGTGGGGCCCAGCACCTCGGCGGCCAGCGGGTCGTCGCGCAGGATCTCGATCGCTTCCAGCAGGTTGCGCGGCAGGCGCTGCCCGCCGCTCGCCCGGATCTCCTCGTCCGTCAGGTCATAGAGGTCCTTGTTCAGTGGCGGGCCGGGATCGATCTCCTCCATCACACCCTTGACCGCCGCCGCACTCGTCATGCCGAGCGCGAGGTAAGGGTTCATGCAGAGATCGGACGCGCGGTTCTCGATGCAGAAGCGGTTCTGCGGCAGGCGCAGCATGGCGGAGCGGTTGTTGTTGCCGTAGGTCATGTGGGTCGGCGCCCAGGTCACGGTGCCGCCCTCGAAGCCGCCGACCCGGGACACGAGGCCGTTGTAGGAGTTGACGGTCGTGGCGGTGAGCGCGGTGAGCGCGCCCCCGTGGCGCAGCAGGCCGCCGACCGCGTGGAAGGCGGCATCGGCCCAGCCGGTGTCGTGGTCCCCCAGGATATTGACCCCCGGATTGTCGACGCACTGGATCGAGTAATTGATGTGCGCGCCCGAGCGCCAGTCGCCTGTCGTGGGCTTCGGCATGTAGGTGGCGAAAAGGCCCTGGCTCTTGGCCACCTCCTTCAGCAGCACGCGCAGGAACACCAGCCTGTCGGCCATGCCGAGCACGTCCGTGTAGTCGAAGTCGAGCTCGAACTGGGAGTAGGCGCCCTCGCAGACCACGTCCTTCAGGCCCCAGCCGAGGTCCTCGAGGATGTCGATGACCGCGCCGAGGAAGCCCATGGAATCGATGGTGTACTCGATGTCGTAGCCGAAGGCCTGGCGGCGGGAGCGGACGCCCTCGCCGGGAAGCGGGTCGTTGTCGAAGGCCTTGACCGGCTTGCCATCCTCCCAGCGCATCACGATGAACTCGGGCTCGATGCCGGCGTAGCCCACGTAGCCCTTGGCCGCCACGTCGCGCATCACGCGCTTCAGCGCCTGCCGGGGGCAGAGGTTGTAGGGCGCGTCCTCCCACCAGAGGTCGGCGAACATCCAGGCGCAGGTGCGGTCCCACGGGCAGATGACCAGCGAGTCGAGATCGGGAATCGGAATCTGGTCCGAGTCCGCCGCGCCGAGCTCCGGCACGAAGGAGATCGAGTGCACGGCGAACTGCGGCCCCTTGCCCATGCACAGGTTCTCGAATTCGCTGACCGGCACCGGCTTGGTCTTGGGCAGGCCGTGCATGTCGATCCAGCAGGAGAACACGTAGCGGACGCCCGCCTCGACAAGCTTCGCGTGCTCCTCGCGGACGCGCTCGATGTCAGGGAGCGCCTCCATCATGTTACCTGGTGCTGTGTTCATCGGATCGGTTTCCTCGCGTGGTGGGACAGGTGGATCCGGGAGACGTCGCGTCATCCCGTCCCGGTGTGTGATGTCGGATCGTTGCGCCGCGACAATCCCGTCAGTTTGCATGCAGGACGGCGTTCAGGAACTGCCGGGTCCGCTCCCGCCGGGGGTTTTCGAACAGCTCCGTGGGCGTTCCCTGCTCCTCGATGGCCCCGTTGAAGAAGAAACAGACACGGTCTGAGATTTCTCTCGCGAATCCCATCTGGTGGGTCACCATGAGCATGGTGAGATTGTGCGTATCGACAAGCTGCTTGATGACGTTCGTGACCTCGCCGATGACCTCGGGGTCGAGCGCCGACGTCACCTCGTCGAACAGCATGACCTTGGGCCGCATGGCGAGCGCCCGGGCGATCGCAACCCGCTGCTGCTGCCCGCCGGAAAGGCGGGAGGGATGCTGGTCGCGCTTGTCGGCCAGGCCCACCATGTCGAGGAGCTCGAGCGAGCGCTCCTCCGCCTCCTTGCGGGGAAGGCCCAGGACCTGCGCCGGCCCCTCCATGCAGTTGCCGAGCGCGGTCATGTGCGGGAACAGGTTGAAATGCTGAAAGCACATGCCGATCTTGCCGCGGATGCGGCGAATGTGGGCGGAACTGGCCGGCACGAGCTGCCCGTTGCGCTCCATGTGGGTGAGCGGCTCTCCTTCCACGTAGATGACGCCGCTGTTGATGGTCTCGAGCGTCATCAGCATGCGGAGCACCGTGGTCTTGCCGGAGCCGGAGGGACCGATGATCGAGACCATCTCGCCGGAAGACACGTCGAGATCGAGCTGGTCGAGGACGACGAGCGATCCGTAAGCCTTGGTCACGTTCTGAAACCTGACCATCGGGATGCCGTCGCCTTCCAGGCGCAGTGGATAGGGCGCCATGTCCTCGGTCATTTCGTCATTCCCAGCGAGCGCCGGACCCACCGCTCGAACACGTTGATCGCGAAGGCGGACGGCAGCGAGATCGCAAGGAAGATCACGCCCACCATGGTGTAGGGCTCGAGATACCGGTAGCTCTCCGCGCCCACCGCCGTGGCCGTGTGCATGAGCTCGGCCACGCCGATCACGGACAGCATCGGCGTGTCCTTGAAGATGCCGACCAGGTAGTTCCCCATCCCGGCCACCGAGGGCGGGAGCGCCTGCGGAATCACGATCCGCCGGTAGGTGGTGACGATCGGCAGGTTGATCGCCTTCGCGGCCTCCCACTGACCCCTGGGCACGCTCTCGATCCCGCCGCGGTAGACCTCCGACAGATAGGCGCCGTAGTGCACGCCGATGGCGATCAGTCCGGCGGTCCAGGGCGAGAGCGTCAGTCCGAACTGGGGACCCACGTAGAAGACGAAGAAGATCTGCAGCAGCAGCGGCGTGGAGCGAATGATCTCGACGAATTCGCGGACCGCGAAGGTCAGGGGCAGGAAGGGCGTGCGCTGCGCGAGCACGAACACCAGCCCCAGCACGATGGCGATCGTGTAGCCGCCGCCTGCGGCGATCAGGGTCTTCCCGGTCGCGTCGACGAAGCGGGGCGCCAGCTCCCACACCCAGTCCCATCGCCATTCCAGCATGGCCTAGGCCTTGCCGATGCGCCGCGCCATCAGGCGCTCGAAGCCGCGCATGGTCGGCGTCACGAAGAAGCGGGCCAGCACGTAGTAGACGACGATGGCGGTGCCGAACGCCTCGGCCGAGAGGAAGGTCGTGATGTTGATCTGGCGGACCTCGAACATCAGATCGGCGACCGCGATCAGCGCGACCAGGGCCGTGCCCTTGAGGATTTCGATGATCAGGTTCCCCCAGGGCGGCAGCATGATGATGAAGGCCTGGGGCAGGATGATGCGGCGCATCCGGTTGTGGCGGGCCATGTTGAGAGCGAGCGCCGCCTCCCACTGGCCCTTCGGCACGGCGAGCACCGCGCCCCGGACGAGCTCCGCCCCGTAGGCGCCCATGTTCAGGCCGACCGCGATGAACCCGGCCTCGAACTTGTCGAGCGTGATGCCGAAGAGCGGCAGGACGAAGAAGATCCAGAAGAGCTGCACGAGCAGCGACGTGCCGCGGAAGAACTCGATGTAGGCGACTGCGACGGCGCGGACGACCATATTCTGCGAGAGCCGCATCAGGCCGAACGCCACGGCGGCGGCGACGGCGACGACGGTGGCCAGGAGGAACTGGTAGATCGTGACGACGGTGCCGTCGATCAGCCGGGGGCCGTAGACCTCCAGGAATTCGATGTACGTCATCGCCGGCCTGCGGGCCTGGGTGAGCGCGCGGCGCTAGAGCGTATCCGTTTTGCACGGAAACGCTCTGACTCTTTGTCGCTCACGGCAGCCGGCCTTCGGCCGGCGTCGTCGCGCGGGACGCGCGCAGAGCGCACGATGCGGGCGCGCCGCATACGCGGCGGGCCGCTGTCGCGGCCTGTCGCGCGTCCGTCAAAGTCGGACGCGCTCTAGAGCGTTTCCGTTTCACACGGACGCGCTCTGGCGGGCGGGGGCGCGGCGCGCACGCACGCGCGCCGGCCCTTGCGGAAAGGTGTTCACGCGCCGCCCTCAGCGGTTGGCGCAAATCCACTCGGTCGCGGCATCGCCGGGGACGTTGCCGGGAATGTAGTCGAACTGCGCGACGTCGGCCAGCATCTGCTCGGAGCCGATGTAGCCCACCATCGCGGCGTTGAAGCCCTCGCGGAACCCGTCGTCCTCCTGATGAAAGCCGATGCCGACCCAGTTGAAGGTCCACTCCGGCAGGGCGTTGGTATCGGTGGAGTCGATACCGTCAGTCTCCTTGGCGATCAGGTGCGCTTCCACCGCAGTCATGGCGCCGGCGTCCGCCCGGCCCGACTTGACCGCGGCGAGAACCTCGGTCGTGCCCGGCACCTGAATGACCTTGTCGTCCGGGATGCCCTCCCGACGCGCCTCCTCGATGTTCACGTAGCCGCTCACCCCGGCCATGATGGCGCCGGCGTTCTTGATGTCCTCGTAGGTCTGCAACCCCTTGGGATTGCCGGCCGGGACGATGAAGGCGTTGCCGAACTGCCCGATCGGCTCGGAGAAGTCGATGTTCTCGCAGCGGGCGCCGAGGATGTACATGCCGCCGGTGATGATATCGACGCGGCCGGCGACGAGGCTGGGAATGAGGCCGCTCCAGTCCGTCACGACCGGCTCGATATTGGTGTGGCCCATCCTCTCCAGCACGTCGACGGTGATGACGTTCACGAAGCCGATGGGCGAGCCGTCCTCGGCGGGATGCGCCCATGGCGGCGCATTGGCGAAGCCAAGGCGAATGGGCTCGCCTGCCTCCACCCTGTCTTCGAGCGGGCCGGCCTGTGCAGTGCCGATGACCATAGCCAGCGCAACGGCGATCGCGCTTCCAACGAGTTTCAAGTTCATTGGAGTCTCCTCCCTCTGAGTTGGCGCCTGACCGAGCGTCCCTCGCGTGGGCGGCCGGTCCGGCCGGTTTGTACCCGGCGCCTTTTCAGCGTCTTCTTGGGGCGGAATGAGCTGCCCTGTTAGTTCGGTGTGCCTTCCTCCGCAGGCCGCTTCCCCGGCGGGGTGTCTTTTGGGCGTTCATCGCAGGCGGCTGACCACGCATTCCTGGAAGCTGCGGACCGCGTCCTCCCAGTAGGGGGAGAGCACGCCGCCGCCGTCGGCGACGGCGGACGCGCGCCCCTGCTGCAGACGCTCGCA
>LXNI01001524.1_pt1 | contig 19506 bp, 16 predicted proteins | sample 809091 | NCBI WGS metagenome assembly LXNI01 (sample SAMN04870527, study PRJNA318959) | sponge metagenome | biome: 01000161; feature: marine sponge reef; material: water | host: Sarcotragus foetidus | place: Greece: Milos, Mediterranean Sea | collected 2013-05-29 | depth 5-7 m | reverse complement strand
CTGAGTCAAGTCTTCTTATATCATATAATTTGCTATACAATACGTAGTTTGATAAACATAGATTATTCGTAATGTCTTGTCGGCTTGTGTCCGAACAATTCTGATAATCACCGAAGGAGGGCGGTGTTGTAGTTGAACGTTGCCTACATAAGATAAACATGACTAAGACATCAAACGAAACAAATGCAAAAAAAATCAAGGGCGGTAAGCGTAGAACCGCAAAAGCCAGGCAAAAGCACAGTGGCGGATTGAGTACACGGGATTATATTCTTAAAGAAGCTACCCGATTGTTTGCCAAGGAAGGCTTTGACCGTGTAACAGTTCGCGATATCTCATCCGCGACAAACCTGTCCATGCCAACCCTGTATCACTATTTTGGCGATAAGGAAAAATTGTACCGCGAGGTCGAAGCCGAGATCTACGGCGCATTACGTGAGCGCCTGCTCAACGCATTGGAAGGCAAGGGCGATCCTGAAGTAAGACTACGCTCCTTCGTCTCCGAAATGTACGATGCGTTGTTGAGGGACGTTAATTTTCGGCATATCGCGGTACGCAACATGCTCGACCCAAGCGCGGTCAACCATAAATTTCTGGTTGGTGTCTCCATGAAACCAGTTCACAGGGCGCTGGCCGATTTAATGAATGAGATCCGTCCGGCCGGTGGCGACGGGCCTGCGCCGATCATTCTCATGAGCGGGATTCTTGGTTTCGTATTGATGAGCCCGGCTAAAAGACAACTAACCGATTATCCATTTCGGCGAAAAGCCGATTCCAAACGGGAAAGGGAAGCTTTTCTTGACTATATTGCGAGCACAGTCCTCAGGGAATAGCTTTCCGGATTAAATCTGCATTTTTATTCCTGTCTTCACGTTTTTCACGGGCTGAAAATCCCTGCTGTGCTGATATCGGCGCCTCACGGGTGTTGATTTAATATAGCAAATGCTACATAATATCGTGAACTGCATCTATTGTTAAATGCGGGGATATAAAATGAACTCTATCTTCACTCACGAGCATAATATTTTTCGCGATACCGTCAGGAAGTTCATCGAAAAAGAGATGGAGCCCAGATTGAAAGCCTGGGAGGAGCAGGGGAGTGTTGACAGGGACATATGGAACAAAGCTGCCGATGCAGGACTACTCGGTATATGTATCCCGGAAGAGTATGGCGGGCCTGGCGGAGATGACCTCTTTAACATCATTCTGTCCGAGGAACTGGGACACTACCCCTGCGGCGCGATTTTAGGCGCATCGTTCACCAGCGATATTGCTTCGCATCTGCTGGTACATTTCGGTACACATGAACAGAAGGCCGAGTGGTGCCCCAGGATACTGTCCGGTGATGCGATTCAGGCACTCGGTTTAACTGAGCCGGGGGCAGGTAGCGACGTATCGGGCATTACTGCCACAGCGCGACGAGACGGCGATGAGTTTGTCATCAATGGCAATAAAACCTATATCAGTAATGCGCCGATTGCTGATTTGCTCTATGTGGTGGTGAAGACGGAGGCAGCCACTGGCCCACATGATATGAGTATTTTCCTGGTTGATACACGTACCAGGGGCGTTGATATCCGGCCGTTGAAATTAATGGGGGCCGCCCTCTATCCCGTGGGCGAGATTTTCCTCGATGATGTGCGCGTGAGTACGGATGACATGCTTGGCAGGGAAAATGGGGCATTCAAAGTCCTGTTGTCTACATTCGCTCTGGATCGTATACAACTTGCAGCAAGGTCTCTGGCGGCCGCAGAACTGGCATTCGACCTGACACTGGATTTTGTAAAGAACCGAAAAGCATTTGGTAAAACGGTTTTCGAATTTCAGAATACTCAGTTCAAGCTGGCGGAAATGAAGACCGATCTTACGGTCGGCCGCGATTTTTTAGACGCCTGCCTGGTGCGTTATGCAAATTCAGGACTTGATTTAAACATTGCTACCATGGCAAAAACCTGGATCTGTGAGATGGAACAGCGAGTGGCCAATGAGTGCCTGCAGTTACATGGGGGCGCCGGTTATATGGACGAGTACACCATATCGCGAATCTATACCAATGCACGGTTGCAGACTATTTACGCCGGTACGACCGAGATCGGCAAAATATCCATCGCAAAATCGCTGTAATGAAAGACCTTATTGAACAAAATGTGACTTAAACCAATTAAGAGGGCAAAACGATGACGGTAGATTTCAGATACGGTAAACCGGGTTATACGGTACTTAATGTCACGGACCTGGATCGAACCAGCGAATTTCTTACCAATATATTCTGGATAAGTCCCGCGGGAGAAGGGCCGGGTGGAGAGCGTTTTTTTCGCAGCGGGCCACAACACCACGATGTCGTGCTGCACCAGAATGACCAACCCGGTTTTGTTCGACATGCCTGGGAAATGGAATCTGAGGAGGATGTGCAAAAGGCCTATCGTCATTATGAAAGTATCGGGCTCAAACCAAAATGGCTTTCGAAGGAAGAAAGCCAGGTGCTGGGCCTGGGCCTTAATCCGGTCTTTCGCGTACGGGAACCCACTGCGGGCATTTGCTTCGAATATTATTCCGATATGTTGAAGATTTCCTCACCATTGCCTATCCGGGGTACCGAGTTTGAGGGTTTTCTTCATTCGGCTGTAAACGTCCCGGACGTGAAGGCCAGTACCGAATTCGCGGTGGAGAACATGGGGTTTGTCGTATCGGATATCCTGGGTGATTACATCGGCACGCTGGTCCGGGCGTACCCCATACCGCACCACCATACGTTTGCGTTCTTGCCCACATTCGGCGGTCCGCCCGGTTTTAACCATGTGGCCTGGAAGGTCAAGACAATCGATGACATAGGTCGATTCTACAATCGAGCCAAGAACAGCGGGATTACCGTTGGCTTTGGTATCGGGCGACACCCCACGTCGGGTAGTGTCCACACTTATATACATGATCCTGATGGGATGTCCTGGGAATATTCGCAGGGTATGGAACAGTTTCCCGAGCAAAATTACCGGCGCGCCCGCTATATGTCCCCTGCCCCGGAGGATTATGATCTCTGGGGAGCCAGGCCCCATGAAGCTTTTGGAAAGTCGGGAAATATAGTCACAGCCGGTCCAGATGAATAAATCGAAAAGAAGGTAATCAAACCGTGAATACCAAAGCCATTCAAGAATCGCTGATAGAGGTTGACAAAGACTGCAGGACCTTCCGTATCAACAGGGAAGCATATTACAGCCAGGAAGTGTTTGAAATGGAGAAGGCGCTGATATTCGACAAATGCTGGTTGTATCTGGGGCACCGCTCCGAAATTCCCAATAAGGGCGATTTCCTGACCCGCACGGTCATGGGACGAAACCTGATATTCCAGCACAGCCGGAAGGGGGAACTGGTGGCCTTCTACAACACCTGTACCCATCGTGGCGCGGCTGTCTGCTGGGATAGAAAAGGTAATAGTAAGGTACACTCCTGTCGATATCACGGGTGGGTATACGATACGGAAGGAAAGCTGAAATCGATGAATACCGAGACAGGCTATCCGGAAGATATCAACGCAGATGGGCACCTGGACCTGCCCCGTGTGCGAGTAGAGGAATACGGTGGCCTCAACTTCGTAAACTTTAACGACAATGCCATATCGCTCTACGATTTCCTTGGTGAACAGGTCAGAGACTTGCTGGACTCGATAAATGCCCAGTCGGCGGAAGAAATGATCATATTGCCGGGTGAGCACGCCTATTCGATCAATGCAAATTACAAATTCCTGATAGAAAACAGCGCGGACGGTTATCACCTTGGTCCCGTACACCAGACCTATCTTGAGTTTCTTGCCGATAAGTACAGCGGCACCAAGGAATCCGGGGTCTTCGCAAAGATGGCCAACTTCCAGGAGAAGGGCGGGGCGTATGCTATGGGCAACGGACATTTCCTGTTGTCATCTAATGTGCCGACCGGACGTCCCGTCGGTTACTGGATCGAGGAATGGGGCCCGGACATAAAGAAGGAGATCGGCGCCAACAGGCAACGGTTGACCGATCAGCTTGGTCAGGAAAGAGCCGACTACATTTGCGATATGCAAAAAAACTCGGTGATATTTCCCAATCTCGTTATCAACGACATATTAGCCCTGACCATACGGGTTATCGAGCCGGTTTCGCCTACAGCCATGAAAGTCAATGCCTGGTGCCTGGCGCCAAAGGAAGAATCCGATGAATTGAAGGAAATTCGGCTGGACAATTTTGTGTCCTTCCTGGGCCCTTCCGGGTTTGGGTCCCCGGACGATGGTTCAATGTTGAACAGCGCCCAGAAATCCATAACTGCCTGCCCGACAGAGTGGACCGAATTATCCAAGGGTATGCAGGGTGTCGACGACCTGCGTGTTGCATCCGGCATGACGGACGACGAGACCCATATGCAGGGATACTGGACACAATGGGACATGCTGATGCGCGGCGCTGTGAGCCTGGAACAGCAGATATAAGCCATCAGGAGTAAATTATGTCGCAGAATCATATGATTACACGCCAGGAAGCAGAAGACTTCCTTTACTACGAAGCTGAGCTTCTGGATGACTGGCGTTTGCTGGAGTGGAAAGAGCTATATACAGATGACAGCAGTTATGAAGTCGCATCAACTGACTGTGAAGATCCTTTTAATGCCGATCCAGCCAGGTCGCTGTTCGTGCTTGCCGATAAGAAAAGCCGGATTGACGCAAGGGCTGTTCGCCTGATGAAGCGCGCCGCACACTGTGAGTATCCACACTCCAAAACGCGACACCTGTACACCAATGTTCGAATTGCCGGTACCCGGGGTAATGAAACCAGGGTCCGGGCGAATGTCGTGGTATACCGCACCGGCAACGATAAAACCACGAATTTTATGGGTGAGATGCGTTATGTGCTGGTGCGGGAGGGGACCGACATCAGGATCAAGAGTAAACGCATTGCCCTGGACCTTAACAGCCTCAATGATGCGGGGCAGATGACAATTATCATCTAGGGAATCTCTGATTAAGTCTCAGAGTTTCCCTGGAGACGGTCTACTACAGGTTATGATTATCACCTTATTTTGTAAGCTCATTGGTGATTTTCCTTGTGTGAGACTTAATAAAATTATTACCGCTAAACGACAGCCCGGTCCCGCAAGCCGGCGATTTCTTCGCCCGAGTATCCCAGCTCTGCCAGTATTTCGTCTGTATGCTCGCCCGGAAGCGGCGGTCCGTTTTCAATAGTTGCCGGTGCGTCGCTGAGTCGGTAAGGCGGCATGATATAAGGCACGGGTTTTTTAATGCCCGGCACATTTACCTTGTGCAGGAATCCGGCTGATTGAACATGGGGGTCGTCCAGGGCCTGGCGCGGACTCAACATCGGCCCTGCCGGAATTCGAAACTCAGCCAGTATGTCCAGACACTCGTCAGTAGATTTATCTGCCGCCCAGCCGGCGGCCAGCCCGCTGAGTTCAACACCATTACCTGCCCGCAGTTCATCCGTGGCGAACCGGGGTTCTTCGGACAGTTCAGGTTGACCGATCATTTTACTGAAGCGTTTGAACATAGGCTGCCCGAGGATGGCAATATAAAAAGCGCCGTCCCGGGTTTTGATCAGGTCACAGGGGGCGCCTGATGGCGCGCGGTTTCCTATTCCGGTCCGGCCCATACCGGTGAGTTCTTCCTCGATCAGGAAGTAATTGATGATGGACATGGCCGATTGCAGCAGATTGACTTCAACTTTTTGTCCGTTTCCTGTTTTCTGCCGGTGAAGAAGCGCAGCAAGAACGCCCGTCACTGCATGGTTTCCTGTTGTCATGTCAACCCAGGCAGCCGCATTCTTCATAGGTTCTTCCGGCCAGCCGGAAAGATAGGTAGCGCCGGACATGACCTGGGCGATGGCATCAAATCCCGTACGGTCGGCGTATGGTCCTTCATTACCGAAGGTAGTCACGTGGGTAAAGATAATATCCGGCTTGATGCCTTGAATTGTGTCGTAGTCAATTCCCAGGCGGGCCATTGCTTTGCCGGGCATATTTGCCACCAGGATATCGGTATTCCCCACAAGCCTGTAAAGTATATCCCTTCCTTCCTGGCAGGCGAGATCGAGACCAAGGCTTTTTTTATTGCGATTACACTGCACGAAGCCCACACCGGCGGGATAATCCGGATCAAATGGCAATGGGGTGCGGTCTTCACTGCCACCCACATTTTCGATGTGAATCACTTCAGCGCCGAGATCAGCCAACTGGGCTGTGCAAATAGGACCCGCCACGTACCTGGTGATATCTATCACTCGTATGTTATTCAAGACTTTACTCATTGTCGGATAATGACATTCCGATTTTATGGCTTGCGTAATTTGTATAGCATGCGCTATATTAGAGGCTTAGTCAATTCATCGGACAGGGGAAGCCAGGCATGACCATCATCGATTTTCACGCACACATTGTACCGGATAGTTATCCTGCCCGGCCCGGTGGTGTGAGTGAGCCGGCCTGGCCTGAGATGGCGCCTGTTAATGAAAGCCTGTCCAGCATGATTATTAATGGCAAGGAATATCGAAAGTTCGAGAGTTTTTACTGGGATGTGGACGCACGCATTGAGCAAATGGGAAATAATGGCATTGACATGGAGTTGTTATCGCCCCTGCCTGAGTTGCTTTCCTACTGGCTGGATGCTGACGCTGCCGTAGTCCTTACGGACTTTATGAATGAATTCGTGGGAAACATGGTGCGAAAGGCGCCGGACCGTTTCCAGGGGCTTGGCTGCATTGCGATGCAGGATCCTCAGCAAGCGGTTGGACAACTGAAACGTCTTCATTCCGAGCACGGTCTGAAGGGCGTTCACCTGGGCAGCCATATCAATGGTTGCTCACTGGCCGATGAGCGTTTCTATCCCGTTTTTGACACAGCGGAAGATCTTGGTCTTGTCCTGTTTATCCATGGGATCAAACCGGGATCTCTGGACAGGCTGCTGGGTTCTCCGCTTATGGGACCGGTGCTGGGTGTGCCCCATGAGACAACAGCGTTAATTGGCTCTTTTATCATGACTGATATTTTAGGGAGCTTTCCGCGCCTGAAGCTTGTTTTCAGCCACGGAGGCGGTGGTATCGGCGCGGTCCTGGATCGTTTCGATATGGTCTGGAACAAGTTCGACGTGATGAAAGTAAACGGAGACATCAGACCCCTGGACTATGCCAAACGGTTTTACTATGACACGGTGACATTCAGTTCCGACTATCTGGGTTACCTGGTACGCCGGCTAGGAGCAGGTCGTTTTGTTGCAGGGACCGACGGACCTACCGAGATTGGGCAGAAAGATCTTCCCGGGTTCCTGTCCCGGGCTGGCCTGTCAGCGAGTGAAAGTGCGCTGGTCACTCATGAAAATGCAAAGCAACTCCTGTCACTGTAAACAGGAAATGCGTGAGAGAGGGCAACCTGATGACTGACGACGACATGAAAACGACATCCGCTGCAAAAACGCGCCTCGTGCGCGTGTGCGCAGTTGAGGACGTCGATGAAGAAGATACTTTACAGGTTGAAGTAGAAGGTGAAGACCTGTCTGCCCTCGCGGTTTACCGTGTCCAGGGAGATGAGATTTATGTCAGCGATGATTTTTGCACTCATGGCAAGGCATCACTGGGTGATGAGGGTTACCTGGAAGGACACATTATCGAGTGCACATGGCATGATGGCAAGTTCGATATCCGCACTGGCGAACCTGTTGCCTTACCCTGTACGGAGCCAATCAAGGTGTATCCCGTCACAGTAATAGATGGCGAAGTTTACATTACTGTCAAGTGAGCCAGTAACCGGAATATCCACCGAGTAAAAACCAATGACAATAACCAATGACTAAAACAGCTGTTCAACTGAACGACAAATATACCCGAACTCAAGGACGGATTTACCTCAACACTCTGCAGGCCATGACGCGTTTGCCCATGATTCAACGGCGGCGTGACGTTGCCGCGGGGTTGAATACGGCAGGCTTTATCAGCGGTTATCGGGGATCACCCATCGGGACTTATGATACGGCATTGTGGTCTGCAGGCGATCTGTTGGAGGAACATCACATCAGGTTTATGCCCGCAGTGAACGAAGAACTGGCTGCGTCAGCCATCAAGGGTTCCCAGTGGCTGGATTTTTATCCGGACAAGAAAAAATACGATGGTGTTTTTTCCCTGTGGTACGGAAAAATGCTGGGTACAGAACGGGCGATAGAGGCCATCAAAGCGGGTAACTTCACTACCGGTACTTCCAGGTATGGCGGTGCCCTGATTTTTACGGGGGATGATATCGGCGCCAAGTCATCGATTACCTCTGCCTCATCGGACCCCATGCTGGTGGGCGCCTATGTGCCGATTTTTTATCCTTCCTCCACACAGGAGTATATTGAATACGGCCTGTACGGCTGGGCGCTTTCAAGGTTTTCAGGGCTCTGGGTAGCTCTTAAGGGCGTGACCGATACAATTGAGTTGACTTCCACTGCCGAGGCCGATTCGGAAAAACTGGAAATTATCACACCGGAAGGATGCACCTTCCCGCCTGAAGGTGTCAATGCCGTTCACAACGACTTCATGCCCCTCGTTCAGGAACGCCGGCTGGTTCAATTCAAGCTGCCCCTTGTCGATGCATTTGTCCACGCCAATGGCTTGAACAAGGTGGTGCAGGATAGCGCCAAGCGCAAGTTAGGCATTGTCACAGCCGGCAAGCCCTATCTTGACCTGATGGAAGCATTACATGAGCTGGGCATCGATACGGCCATGGCTTCTGACCTGGGTATCCGCATCTACAAATTGGCCGTCACATGGCCCTTGGAGCCGCAAGGCATCAGGGAGTTTTGTCTCGATCACGATGAAATAATGGTGGTGGAAGACAAAAACCCGATTATTGAAGATCAGTTAACGCGCCTGCTTTATGCATTACCCCAGGCGCAGCGTCCTGTTATCACCGGTAAAAAGGATAATGAAGGTAACACCCTGGTCCCTGAGTTCGGCGAAACCAATGTTAACCTCATGGTTGACGTACTGGTACGCCGGTTAAAGGTACTGGATATCAACTATCCACAAATGGATGCCAATGTGGCTGAAATTGAAAATCGTCGCAGCAAGGTTGCACAATTGCCTCCGGTCAATGCTTTTCGCACCGCCTACTTCTGTTCGGGGTGCCCCCACAACACATCCACCAAAACCATTGATGGCAGTCTGACGTTCACGGGTGTGGGTTGTTATGGCATCGTGCCCCTGGTGATGCCTGACCGTGAAACGGAATACGCGGCGCAAATGGGAGCGGAAGGCTCACTTTGGGTAGGTTTGCACCACTTTATGGATCTGGAACACTCCTTCCAGAATCTGGGGGACGGGACTTATTTTCATTCCGGCCTCCTGGCCATACGTTCAGCCCTGGCCGCCGGAGCAAATATCACTTACAAGCTATTGTATAACGATGCTGTTGCCATGACCGGAGGGCAGCCAATCGATGGTGAGCTTACGGTGGAGATGATGGCCAACCAGATCTATTGGGAAGGGGTCAAACCGATTGCCGTTGTCACCGATGAGCCCGAAAAATACCCTGCATCCGTGCACTGGCCGCCCCAGACCAGGGTCTATCACCGTGATGAACTGGAATCTGTTCAGCGGGAGATGCAAAAACAGAAAGGTGTTTCGGCCATTATCTATGACCAGACCTGTGCGGCTGAGAAACGTCGCCGCCGCAAACGCGGCCTTTTCCCCGATCCGGACAAGCGGCTGTATATCAACCAGGATGTCTGTGAAGGTTGCGGCGACTGTTCTACGCAGTCCAATTGTATAAGCATCCAGCCGGTGGATACCGAGTACGGCCGCAAGCGTCGAATTGATCAATCCAGTTGTAACAAGGATTACAGTTGCCAGTACGGGTTCTGCCCCTCCTTTGTGACCGTGGAAGGAGGACAGCTACGCAAGGCAGAGCAAGCCCGCACGGAACAGGAACAGATCTTTGCCGGCTTGCCTACACCGGAAACCGTGTCAGGAGATGGCGCCTATAACATCCTGATTACCGGGATTGGCGGTACGGGAGTACTCACTGTCGGGGCAATTCTCGGTATGGCAGCCCACGTGGAAGAAAAAGCCTGCAGCGTTCTTGATATTACCGGCATGGCCCAGAAAGGCGGTGCGGTATTGAGCCACATACGTATTGCGCCCGACACAAAGAGTATCAATGCCCCAAGATTGTGGAGCGGGGCAGCCGACCTGGTTATCGGTTGTGACCTGGTGGTGACATCCGGCGCCCAGGTAACCGACCTGGTACGTTCCGAGTCCGCCAGTATTCTTGTTAATAATGATGTTGTTCCTACCGCCCAGTTCCAGCGCAACATGAATATCGATTTCGGCAAGGATTCCATGCTGGCCGTGCTACGGCAACTGGTCGGTGATGATAGCCTGTCAGATGTTGCGGCAACCACCCTGGCAACCAGGCTGACGGGTGACAGCATTGCCACCAACGTATTTATGCTGGGTTTCGCCTTGCAAAAAGGACTGGTTCCCCTCACCGTAGAATCGGTAGAGACAGCAATTGAACTCAATGGCGTGGCCGTTACAACCAATCTGCATACCCTTGCGTGGGGTAGAATGGCTGCCCATGATCCGGAGGCGGTGGAGCGTTATATAGCAGAATCATCTCTGGATGATGGTGAACTGCAGTTACCCGAATCTGTGGACGAATTGATCGAGCGGCGTATCAGTGACCTGACGGACTATCAGGGAGCAGGCTACGCCGGTGAGTACAAACAACTCATTGACAAGGTGCGGGCTGCGGAAGATGCCCTGGGCGGTGACAGTACGGAACTGGCAGAATCCGTGGGCCGCTATCTCTATAAACTTATGGCCTACAAGGATGAGTACGAGGTTGCCCGTCTGTATACATCAGGTGATTTCGAACGCAGGTTGAAGCAGCAGTTTGAAGGTAACTACAAGCTGAAATTCAATCTGGCGCCACCCCTGCTATCATTCAGGAGCAAGCGCACGGGTCAGCCCGGGAAGATTGAGTTTGGCCCATGGATGTTCACGCTATTCGGTGTTCTTGCAAAGCTAAAGCGGCTGCGGGGAACGGCTTTCGATATCTTCGGGTACAGCAAGGAACGGCAACGCGAAAGAGCGCTTGTCGTTGAGTACCGCAGGCATATTGAGCGTATCATTGAGACATTGAACAAAGACAACTACGCGCTGGCAGGAGAAATTGCCGCGCTACCGGAAATGATAAAGGGTTATGGCCACATCAAGGAGGATAATATCCGTCACTACGACGCCCAATTGCGTAATAAACTGAAGGAATGGGATAAGTATCCGCAGCGGATTATGGCCTCGGCGGCCTGATCCTGGTCCGGAATGAAATTTCTTGTCATTGGGGCAACCGGCAATATCGGCTCAAGCCTCGCCGAGCAGTTAAGTGGGGAAGGTCGGCATGTTTGTGCGGCGTCAAGAAACGTACAAGGAATCCATGTACAGGGCGCGCTGGATAAGGTCGTTTTTGACTACGATGATCCAACCAGCTGGATTACGGCCCTGTCCGGTGTTACGCGCATCTTCATGATTCCCAAGGCAGGCGATCCCTGTCCGGACGAGACGCTTTTGCCTTTTATTGATGCGGCTGCCGCTGCCGGCGCAGAAAGGATCGTGTTTTCCACTGCCATGGGTCTCGATAAGGATTGGCGGGTCCTCTGTGCTGCCGAGGACCACCTGATCAAATCCGGTCTTGAATATACGATCCTGCGACCGGGATGGTTCATGCAGAACTTTACCCGCGGCTTTCTCAGTCAAAGCGTCAAGAGCGGTCTTATTGCCTTCCCTGCAGGACGCGGGAGCAGGCTCAGCTTTATTGATACCCGGGACATCGCCGGCGTTGCGAAAGTTGCCTTGTGCGACGATGACCTGTTGGGTGGCGAGTTCACATTGACAGGGCCTGAGTCACTCTCCTGGGATGAAACGACCGGTTTGCTCTCCGCTGCTTATGGCGGGACAGTCTGTTATGAAGAGGTAACAGAAAAACAATGGCGTGATACGTTGCTCTCAGCAGGGCTTCGTCCTTATCGCGTGGAGCAGATGCTGCAAATGGCGCGCGGCATGCGTGAGGGGCTTTATGAAAACGTGACCGAAACCGTAACGGCAATACTGGGGAGGCCGGCCTGTGGACTGCAGGCGTACCTGGCGGAGCATCTTTCATGACTGAATCGGACAGGATAATATGGATAAATGCTATAAATCACGCTTCCTGAATATCAATCCGGCAGAAAAGACTTTTCTGGTTCACCGCGACGCCTACAGGGACCCGGAAGTCTTTGCATTGGAGCAGAAAAAAGTCCTGCACAAGAGCTGGATCGCACTGGCCCACGAAGCGGAAATCGCCAAACCGGGTGATTTTATAACCCGAACGGTGGTTGACAAGGACCTGGTTTTGAACCGCGACAGAAACGGGGTGGTTCGTGCGTTTTATAACAGTTGCCGGCATCGCGGAGCGGCGGTCTGCCGGGACCGGGGCGGCAACAGGAAATCCTTTGTCTGTCCGTATCACGGTTGGGTCTATCGCGATGATGGTGTTCTGGTTTCCACCGGTTCACCCGAAGCCGACGCGGCCTTTCCCGACGGTTTCTGCGATGGCCGTACTACACTGCTGAGCGTGCCGAACCTGCAGCAGTATGCGGGTTTTTACTTCGTTAATTTCGATCCGGATGCGCACTCACTGGAGTCGTTCCTGGGTGGAGCAGCCGACTGCCTGCAAATGATCAGTGAACACTCCGCAGTGGGGATGGAAGTCATAAGCGGTATTCATGAATATGAAATTAATGCCAACTATAAATTGCTGTGCGAGAACAGTTACGACGGGTACCACCTTTCATCTGTTCACGCAAGCTATGTAGAGTACCTGGTGGAAACGATGAAGGGCTCCGGAATGGAGCTGAAGCCTGTCGGTGCCGCCCGTTCATTTGGTCACGGACATGCCTGTTTTGAAATTGCCATCAAGGCGGGCAGGGCGGTGGCGCAATGGATCCCCAGCATGGGTGAAAAGGTCAGGGAAGAGGTAGAGGCCAAACGTGAGGAAGTCATCGCACGCGTGGGTGAGGAGCGCGGAAATGTCATCTGTGATACCCACCGCAACATGGTGATCTTTCCCAATTCCGTCATCAATGATCAGCAGTCAGTGCTTGTACGTTCGATTGTACCCACGGCATATAACAGGATGATGGTGAGGGCCTGGACACTGGGTCCCATTGACGAATCGGACACCCTGCGAGAGATACGGCTGGATAACATGTTGTCATTCCTCGGCCCGGGAGGCTTTGCTACCCCCGATGATGTGGCCATGCTGGAATTATGCCAGCGGGCCTATGAGGCGACGGACGTGGAATGGAATGATTTCTCAAAAGGTTTCAGTGCAGAAGAGATTACCCGTGAAGGCGCTGAGGCTGATCTGTACGATGAGTTGCAGATGCGTGCTTACTGGCTCGAGTGGGACCGCATGATGAATGCCTGAACATCAGCGGGGTGAACAGAACGTGCAACAACAAATTTGTGCATTGAACCGGTCTGAAGTAGAGGATTTTCTGTACCTTGAAGCGGACCATCTCGACCAATGGGCACTGGACGAATGGTTGGGGCTTTGGTCGGAGAGCGGCGAACTGAGCTACCAGGTGGCGCCGACGGGTGAAGACGACCCTGGATCCCTGGAATCTTCGAGTACCATGTTCCTGATTTCGGACAATCGCTATCGTCTGGAACAGCGCATCGTGCGCATGAAGAAGAACAGTTTCCATGCCGAGTATGTCCGGTCTCGCACCCGTCACATGTACGGGCATGTAAGAATTATTCACCAGGATGCGCGCCAGGCTGAAGTTCAGTTCAATGCTTCGGTTTATCGCAGTAAAGGTAGTGAGACCGTGATCTATCCATCCCTGGTCCGGGCCACGCTGGCCCGGACACCTGGCGGACTGCGTCTGGTCAAAAAGCGTGTCGAACTGGACCTGTATCGTCTGGCCACAATGGGGGCCTTGACCATTCTTCTGTAAAGCCCTGGTAAATCGTTTATATGAACCCATCCGTTCTGGTTGACCTGATACGAAGCCTGTTAACGGCCCTGCGTGAAGACATAAAAACCAATGTGACTACAGCGCAGGCCAGGCACCGGGCAGAATTAATCGACATGATGCTGGTACGTATTGCCGCCGAGGTTGAAGTTTCATCGGAAGAACATGGCGCCAACTGTCCCCAGGGCATATCTACGGCAGACCTCGCTGCGCTTTATGATAAATCAATCGACCGGAGCAGAATCCCGGAACTGGCGGCAACCATCGCCCGGTTTGCCGCTGCAGACCGGACCCGCCGTGATGCTGTTGAACAACGCCTGGTGGAGATCGCCGGCAGTACCGCGCCCGAAGGCAGTTCGGGTGACGAACTGAACATTCCGAACGAAACCTTCAGTAAATACCTTAAAGAGAAATTCCCGGACGATCCTGTTATCGAAGTCTCCGGCGTGAAAGTGATACCCGGCGGGAGGTCAAAGGGTACGATGTTACTAGATGTACAGGATCAAAATGGCGCGCGTTCCATCGTCATTCGGCGCGACTTCTCCCATATGGTCACAGGGGTTTCCGTCACCTATGAATACCCCGTTATCGTGGCATTATGGAAGGCCGGCATCCAGGTCCCGGAACCCCTGTGGATTGAAACGGACACCTCCGTCATCGGGGGGGCATTCATCGCCTTTTCCAGGGTGCCGGGCCAGGCCATGGGAACCCTGTTTCAGAGCGATGCCCCGCCGGCAATCGCAAGAGCTTTCGCCGCCACATTGGCCCGGGTACACTCAATTGATATAAAACGCAGCAGTCTCGCCGGCAACTTGAACTGGGGCGAGGAACAACACCCCGTCAGGGCCATGGTTGACAGTTTCTACCGGCGTTACACGGAAAAAGTAGCCCCAACGCCGATACTCGATACTGCTTTTGCCTGGTTATACCTGCAAATGAATAACATAGGCAATGAGCGCAAGCTGGTGCATGGTGATGCCGGGTTGCACAATGTGATGGGGGAGGGCGACCAAGTGACAGGTCTTCTTGACTGGGAGTTCGCCCACGCCGGTGACCCGGCAGAAGATCTCTGCTATTGTAAGGGACTGATTGAATCCATTATGCCGTGGTCCGAGTTTATGGAGGTCTATCGCAGCAATGGGGGCTGGAAGATAGCAGATATCCGCATGCAATTTTTCACCATCTGGCGATCGGTGATGCTTGCAATTCAAATGGGTGGCGCTCATTCCATGTACACATCCGGTGTTGACCGGGACCTGCGAATAGCCGCCATTGGCTTTAATTCGTTCCCCAAGATATTGAACGACCTGGCATCGGATCTTGCCGGTTTTACGAACTGATCGCAGACCTGATCGAACAATGATAAACCCGTGATATCCGGTAAACAAACCAGCTGTTACGGGGATTGTTTAGGCAATTTTTCTGGAGAGCATTTATGACGGCACGACAGGATTTCGATATTGACCTGCTGCGCGATCCCCAGCGCGGCGGTCTGGATTTTATCAATGACGTTAACCAGTTGCGGGAGATGGATCCGGTCCATTGGAGTAAAGCCTCCAATTGCTGGATAGTCACCCGTTTCGAAGACGTCAGCGATGGCTTTGAATGCCGGGTCCCGTTGTTAAATGCGGGCCGGAATGAATTTTCACTGGCGTCCATCCCGGTCGAGGAACGAGAACTGCGCATACCGACTATATCGCATTATGTAAATCATTGGATTGTCGGTGTGGATGGCGAAGAACATGCGCGTTTGAGAAAGCTGGTGATGAAGGCCTTTACCAAAAAAATGGTGGAAAAATTGCGGCCCTATGTAAGGGAGCGTGTCAACTTTCTCCTGGACAAGGCAATGGAATCCCCGGAAATCGAATTCAATGAGCAGATTGCCCGTCCGCTGCCGGGTTATGTGATATTCAAAATGGCCGGGATCCCGGAAGAACATTTTGCGTCACTGAGGGAATGGGCGAACGCGGTTGTCGAAGGCATGACCTCATCCATGCCGCCGCCTGAGGTCCTTGAAAACACCGAGAAGGCAACCGTGGAAATGGGGGAGGTATGCAAGGTGGAACTGGAAAAGCGCAAGACCGATCCTAAGGATGATTTATTGACCGCATTGCTGCAGGCGACGGAAGAAGGTGACAGGCTTACCATGGACGAACTGCTCGCGACAATGAATGTCGTGATTATCGCCGGGCACGATACCACCAGCAATACCATGACCATGGGTGTCGAAGCACTGAGCCGGCACCCGGAGGCCTGGCAATACATGTATGAACACCCGGACAGGATGCAGGACTGTATTCTCGAGTTGATGCGCTACATTGGCATGTCATCCGGCCAGCCTCGAATTGTCGGCGAAGACTTCAAGTGGCATGGTAAACAGTTGAAAAAAGGCGATATCGTGTTCCTGTCCGTTATCGGAGCGAATTTCGACCCGCGGGAATGGAGTGAGCCGGACAAGCTGGATTTTTTCCGGAACAATTCCAATTCACAGGTTTTTGCCCCTGGCGTGCATCATTGTATCGGGCATCTGCTGGCCAAGCTGCAATTGGTTGAGTTCTTCACGGCACTGGTGAACCGGTTTGAGTCGGTGGAAATCCTGGACAGGAAACTGGATTTTATGCCTGTGGGAGTTTTTCGCGGCCTGTACGGCATGAACGTCAGGTTTCACCCGCGTACCTGAATAGCAACCCGAAGGTTTTACCTGACAAAGGAACTGATTTTCGGGTTACCGATAACCCGGTTGTGTATGGATTCCGCCGTAGCAGGCTGTCTGCCTGTTAAGCCTGTTGCTTGTTAAATATAGCATATGCTATATAATTAACCGCCAACCAGGAATAGACAATGGAACAGGGAAACGCGGTAATGTGCTCCATGTACGCGTAGCACACTGATTACAGCTCGGTATCCGGGCCGATTTCAATAGTTGGAGATAACAGCAATGTATTACCCACACAACCCAGCTCTCTGGGATGAGGAACACGAAATTTTCCGCCAGACATTCCGGCGCTTTCTGGAAGAAGAGGTAGAGCCCAACGTTGACCGTTGGATAGAAATTGGTGGCCCGGAACCTGAGTTCTGGTTGAAAGCCGGCGAGGTCGGCATTTTAGGTGTGGATATTCCCGAAGAATACGGTGGACCTGGTGGGGACTTCATGTACCGGATGGTGATTGCTGAAGAGTTGGGATACAGCCCGGCCGGGGCCAGCATGGGTCCCGCTTTGATTGGCGATGGCTGCAGTGAAATTCTCTATCGAAACGGTACCGAAGAACAACGCAGGAAGTGGTTGCCGGCTATGGTCAAAGGGGAAGCGCGCGCCGGTCTTGCCATCACAGAACCCGCTTCCGGTAGCGATGTTGCCTCCATGCGGACCACGGCTGTGCGGAAAGGGGATGAATGGGTAGTCAACGGCTCCAAAACCTATATCTCCAATGCGAAGGACGCCAAATTCTTTATGGTGGGTTGTAAAACCGATCCGGCAGCGGGCGCCCAGGGTATCTCGGTCATCATTGTTGAGGCTGATCGCGGGGGATTTCAATTGGGACGTGACCTGCACAAGATGGGTAATCATGCCAGTAATACGGCAGAAATATTTTTTGATAATGTTCATGTTCCAGCCGGTAATTTGATGGGGGTTGAAGGCAAGGGTATGGGTATTCTGCTCGGCGGTGTCAACATGGATCGCATAACATGGCCCCTCATTGGTCACGCTGCAGCGACTCGGGCGTTTCATGAAACTGTTGAATTTGTAAAGAACCGCAACAGCTTTGGTCAACCTGTTTTTGAGTTCCAGAATACCCGGTTCAAACTGGCGGAAATCAAGACGGAGTTAGCTGTTGGCCGCGCCTTCCTTGACGAAATCATTCGCAACTACAGGGCAAATGGCAAGCTGGACATGGAACTTTGTGCCATGGCGAAACTCTGGGTATGCGAGATGGAAGGCAGGATTATCGATCAATGTGTTCAATTCCATGGTGGGGCAGGCTATATGGATGAATATAATGTCTCCCGTTTATATACAGGGGCTCGCCTGCACCGTATTTTCGCCGGCACATCCGAAATAATGCGTTTGATAATCAGCCGTACAATCTGATCAATCGAACGTGAATATCGATGCGTTTAAAAAGTTTGATCTGACCGGTAAAACAGCCTTTGTCACCGGGGGAGCCACCGGCCTGGGATATTATATGGCCAGGGGCCTGGCCCGATCCGGTGCGGGTGTGATGATAGCCGCCCGTCGTGAAACAGCCCTTAAAGATGCGGCAAAACAACTTTCTGAGGATTCCGGCAATGCCGTAATTTACCGCAAGATCGATCTGTCGGACAGGGAAGACATTGAGCACTCGGTGGACTATGTTATTGATACACTCGGTGGTGTTGATATCTTTATCGGTAATGCGGGACAGGAAGCAAGACTTGGCGTCAGTGATGACCAGGAGAAAATAATGGCAAACCTGATGCAGGTCAACTTTGCCGCGAATGTCTCCCTGGTAACACGTTTTCTACCCCATATGAAAAAAAAACAATGGGGCAGAATTATTTTCAGTTCATCAGAATCTTCCCTCAGAGCTGTATCAATCGGCCAGTCGATGTATGCAGCGTCGAAAGGGGCGATTAATGCCTACACCCGGATGGCCGCGGCTGAACTGGGCCATGATGGTATTACCGTGAACAGCCTGATCCTGGGCGCCTTCCACACAGACATGATGCAAACCAACGTAGTTGAACTCCTTGATCAAATGCATGGCCCGGGCGCCGGCGAGGCTTTTGTTAAGGATTTTGCCGGTAATTCGGCCCTTGGCCGGTTGGGTCGTCCCGAGGAAGTTGAAGGCCAGGTCCAGCTATTGGCCAGTGACGCCGGTAGCTACGTTACCGGTACGGAGGTCATCGTAGATGGCGGCATGTCCATTATGATGAGACCCAACCCTGCCCGGGAAAGAATCGGACATTCGGACTTGCTCCGGGAAGAGTAGAGTAGCTTCGCCAATAAGAATGATAATTCAGAAACTGACCGTCAAACTGACGCCATAGGTTCTCGGTACAGATGGCGTTGTAGCATCCTGAAGCAGTGACGAGGTAGCATACGATGAATACTCCTCCTCAGTAAGATTCTTGCCCCAGATTTCCACAGTATACCTACCGGTGGGATTGGTATAACCGATTTTGGCATTGACCAGTGAATAGGAATCCTCCCGAACCCTGTTATCCGCTTCCCAGGGGTGGCCATCATTGTAGTAATAGGTCAACGTAGAGTTTACGGCACCAGCGTTGTTATCCAGGACCCACTCATGACCAAGGGCCAGGTTCAATGTCCAGTCAGACGTTCTTGGTACTGTGTTGCCAGTCAGATCCTTTCCCTGCCCCGGCACATCTTCATCTGGGATATTTCCAACACCGGCGGGATTAGGGATTGTCGCCAGGCCATTAGGGAAATCCGCAAATTCAGCGTCGGTATAGGCTAGCCCCCCGGACAGACTGAAACCCCCAGT
>LXNI01001523.1_pt1 | contig 19524 bp, 14 predicted proteins | sample 809091 | NCBI WGS metagenome assembly LXNI01 (sample SAMN04870527, study PRJNA318959) | sponge metagenome | biome: 01000161; feature: marine sponge reef; material: water | host: Sarcotragus foetidus | place: Greece: Milos, Mediterranean Sea | collected 2013-05-29 | depth 5-7 m | reverse complement strand
CCTCGAACAAGAGACGTACGGCCTCGCAGACATGGCGAACGACGCCGTGGGCGTGCTCGACGCCTACGGGCTGTCCAGTGCACACCTCGTTGGAGCATCGATGGGCGGGATGATCAGCCAGCAAGTGGCGATCGACCATCCCGGGCGCATCCGGACGATGACATCGATCATGTCGACGCCAGCGGGCGGGGAGGTCGCGAGAGCGATCTTCATGGGAGAGACCCCGGAGCTGCCGCCGCCGCTGCCGGAGTACATCGAGCTCACCATGAAGTGGATGTCGGAGCCGCCGCTCACACGCGAAGACCGGGTGCGGTCGCGGCTGGAGAATTTCGGTGCGCTCGCCGGCAGCCGATCCGAATTCGACGTCGAGCGCTTCACGGCAATCTTCGAGCGGGAGTACGACCGGGCCGCCGACTGGCCGACAATGCACAACCACGGCATGGCGCTCGTGGACGAAAAGAACCGTGCCGAGCAGCTGCGCGGCATTTCCACGCCGACAATCGTCATTCACGGCACCGAAGACCCGATCCTGCCCTATCCCCACGGCGAAGCCACCGTGGAAGCCATTGACGGGGCGCGCATGGTCACCCTCGACCGGGTCGGCCATGAGCTTCCCGAGGTGGTCTGGCCGCAGGTGACCGAAGCCATCCTCGCTCACACCGCCGAATAGCTGACGAAGAACAGAGCGGGAGCGCCGATGCTGTCCGATCGCAGCCTGGGATGGCTCCGGTACCTCGATCGCAAGGCCCACACTCCCGACGACTGGTCACGCACCGGCCAGCCGCATCCCCACTGGGACGACCGCTCCGATCCGCCTATGGCGAGCTGGCATCGCTTCGACCTGGTCGACTCGTCCTACGCCCTCGGACTGATGGCTCACCGCACACCGGCGTGGACCGAGCGTTACGTCGCCGTGCTGGACCAACTGATCGAGCGCCATACCGGCTGGTGGTCGGCCTCGGACTGGCTCACCCAGTTCGGCCACGACCCTGATCGGGCCAACTATCCCGACGCCTACCGGCCGTTCATCCCTCGCCATCTGTGGGGCGAATACGACGTGCCCGGCTGGACGGCCAACGGCACCGAGCCGTGGGGCGTCCAGATGGATCCGGTCGCTGCCGACGGGATGCTCTTCTACAAGGGCTTCTTTTTGGTGCTGCTCGGCATCCGCGAGATGATCGCCGCCGAGAGCCGCTGGAACGAGCCGTTCGACATGATCCGCGACGGCGAGCACACATTCACGTGGACTCACTCGGCGATCGCCGCTCACTTGCGCCAGCAGTGGTTGGCCGCCCCGATCGGCTGCCACTGAGAAAACACCAAGATCTGGCCGTTCTGACTGGCCGGAGCCGGCCTCGGTCTGAGGCTTCACGACAACTGCTACGGCACCGATCATCACCCCGCAGCCTTCGATCCGTGGTGGGAATACGCCCGCGAGCACTACCTGGGACTGGTCGACGAGGCCGAGCCCACGACCACCACCATGTATTACGACCCCCTGATCGACGTGCATCACCGCCTGCCGGTGCGGGCGGCGCTGACGACGGCCTTCTACGTGGCTCCTCAGCAGGCCGACGAGGCCCGGCGCCTGTTCGAGGCAGCCTGCCGGTCGGCACGGCTCGACGAGAGCCCCGACCTCCCGCTGATCGCCGGCCGCGGGATCCCGTCGTCGCTGGTGCTGGCACATGAATGGGGCATGACCGACCTCGCCGAACGGCTGGCGGCTGCCGTCGAGGCGTCGTACGAACCCACTTGGGATCACGACCGGGGCGAGTTCACCTGGGGCATGGGATTGGAAGAAGAGCACCCCCGGGGCCAGTTCAACGCATTCCTGGCGGCGGCTGAAGCGGGCGGTCCGGGGCGCTGGACAGCGCTCTCGGCAGCGCCGCTGGAGCGTTGCCCTCAAGTGGTCGATGTCGGCTTTCCCCGTGTCGCCCTGCGCCAGGCCGAATGGGTCGGCAGCACGCTGCGGCTCAACCTGGCACCGCTGCAACCCCAGCCACGTCAGCGGACGACGTTCAGGGTCGTCGGCGCTGCCCCTGGGTCATGGCAGATTGCCGGACCAGAAGGTGCCACGGTGAGCTCGACTGAACGAGGCCTGATCGTCGACACGCCACTCGTTGAAAGCGAGGTCGAACTGGCTCCCTCGGCTTGAGGAAAGACCCGGACGAGGTCGTCCGCTCGGCGATCAGATCTGTGCGGCGCCGATCGTCTCAAGCACGGCGGTCGATCAGGCGCTGGAAGTGCTGTGCGCCGTTCATGGCTGGCACCCTGCCGACACCGGGCCCCATGTCGCCCAGGACCGGGAAGCCCGCCTCCACGCGGAAGCTGAACGGCACCGACTCGGGCAAGAAGCACTCGTTGTCGTCGCAGGCTTGCCAGCGAAGCCGGCCGTTGATCGTGACGTAACGACCGTCGTCGTCCTTTTGCATCTGCCGGGCGTTCTGGGCAATCGGAAGCCGCAGCACCACATCCCCTTCGTAGGTCTGCAATGTCTCGCCCGACCCGGCGAGAGTCAGGGGTGCAGTAGGCGGCGCCAGCATCTCGTAGGACAGGATCCCGTCGCTGTCGTCGATGTCGATTGCTGCGGCCACCAGGCCCTCGGGTACAGGTTCGCCGTAGAGGTGCTGACCTTCGGGAACCCGGAACGTCGCGACGATGTGGCGAGTGACGCCCATCGGCAGCCGATCGCCGTCGACGGTCACCTCTGCCGTGACCCGCTCGACCGGCTGCAAGTCGCTCGCGTCTCCGGCCTCGAACTCTTGGCCGAGAGCAGCAGCGAGCATCTGCTCGGGACCGGAGCGCACGGCGAAGTTGTGCTCGAAGAATTTCGCTACGACGGTGCCGTCCGCATCGACGACGTACGACCCGGGGAATGGGAGGCCGTACCACGGGTGGTCATCGGGCGGGATCAGCGTGTTGAGAATCCCGAACGATTCGATGACCTCGCTGTCGCGGTCCGACAGCATGGTGAACGTCGTGTCATGGGCCGCCGCGTAGTCGGCCAGTGCATCGGGCTCGTCATAGCTCAGCGCATACAACCGGACGCCCGCGGCCCGGTAGGCATCCATGCCTCGTTCCAGCTCGACCAGCTGGGTTCGGCACGGCGGTCACCACACTGCCGAGCGGTAGAACACCACCACAGCCGGCTGGCCCGCACGGTCGGCGTGCACATCCACGGTGCGGCCGGACTGATCGGTAGCGACGATGTCCGGCAGGCGGGATCCCACCTCGGGTCCGGTCGGGAAGTCGCCCAGCGGAATCCGCCGGCTTCCGTTGCCGGGCGGCTCCGGCATGTTGAAGCCTTCGGCGTCCTCGAAGTACGGACCATTCGACGGGCCGCCCCGCGTGTCAAGTGTGATCTCCATCGTCCGCTCCGATCGTCTGTCGTGAGGCATCGAACTCCAGCGGTGATCATGACACGCCGGGCGGGCGGTGTTCCCAGAAGGAGGGGCTTGGCGTATGGCGACCCGCTGACGGGCAGCAGTTAGGCGAAGTCCAGCTCCGAACCGCTCCAGCGGCATGCGGGCCGCAGGCTCGCGGGGGCTACGTTGCAGCCGTGGCTGATTCAGGATTCAACGGGCGGCGCGAAGACGAGCCGCTGCTGCGCGGCGAGAGCACCTATATCGATGGGCTGGATGTCCCCGAGTTGGCCGGAGCGGCGCAGGCCGTCTTCGTGCGCTCGGCTGAAGCTCACGCGCGGATTGTTTCTGTCGACGTGGCTGAAGCCCGGACTGCTGGCGGAGTGATCGCCGTGTACCTCGGTGCCGAAGTGAACGGCTGGCCGTTCCCGCCCCGGCTGCCGTCGATGAATCGGGACCTGTGGCGGCCGCTCATGGCCTGCGACACAGTCCGTTTCGTTGGCGAGCCCATCGCACTGGTGATCGCCGAGACCCGGGCCGCGGCAGTGGACGCCGCCGAAGGGGTGATCGTGGACTACGAACCGCTGACCCCGGTTGTCGACCTCGATGCGAGCCTCGCTGGCGAGACCCTGTTGCACCCCCACGCCGGCACAAACGTCGCCCTCGCGTGGGAGCTCGACCCGGTGCTCGACGAAGTGTGGGACGGCTGCGACGTGACAGTCGAGTTCGACTTGGCACACCCACGGCTGGGTCCGCACCCCATTGAGCCGCTTGCCGGTGCATCGAGCTGGGGCGACGACGGGCGCTGCACGGCGTGGGTGTGCTCGCAACGTCCCGCAGGCGCAAAGCACGTCATCGAGACGCTGCTCGGTCTCGAACCGGGGACAGTGCGAGCTATCTCGCCTGATGTCGGCGGCGGGTTCGGCGCCAAGGGCGGCTGGGGCTGTTACCCCGAAGACGTGGCAGTCGCGTGGGCAGCGCGTGAACTCGGGCGACCGATTCGCTGGGCGCAAACCCGTTCGGAAGCGTCGCTGGCGATGGGCCACGGACGAGCATCCCGCCACCGCATCCGCATTGGCGGCAATCGTGACGGCACGATCGTGGCCTACTCGGTGGATGCGCTGCAGGACAGCGGTGCGTACCCCGCCATGGGCACCAACGTCACCACGAACCTTCGCAACAGCGGCACCGGTGTCTACGACATCGCTCACGCAACGCTGCGCGGCACCTCGGTGGTCACCAACACCACGCCGACGGTTGCGTTCCGGGGCGCCGGTCGGCCCGAGGCGGCGTGCTCGATCGAGCGGGCCGTCGACCGTTTCGCCCGGGCCATCGGCCGCGACCCGCTCGAGGTTCGCTTCGCCAACCTCGTGCAGGCAGATCGGTTCCCGTACCGCAGCGCAGTCGGCGCCACTTACGACAGCGGGAACTACCCCGAAGCGCTTCGAGAGGCCGCCGCGATAGCCGACTACCAAGGCTTGCGGGCCGAGCAAGCCAAACGACGTGCAGCCGGCGACCGCGACGTGCTGCTCGGCATCGGCGTGAGCTGCACCACCGAAGTCACCGGTGGCGGCGAGGGGGAGCGTGCGACGGCTCAGCTCGCAGCCGACGGCACCGTCGACGTCGTGGTCGGCACATCGCCTCACGGCCAGGGCCACGAGACAACCTTCGCTCCGGTGGTCGCCGCCCAGCTCGGCATCGACGTCGAGCGCATCACCATCTCTCACGACGACACGGATCGTTCACCCATCGGAGGGGGAACCATCGGATCGCGCTCCGCGCAGCTCGGCGGCGCGGCTGCTCATGGGGCAGCTCTCGACTTGGTGGCGGCAGCCCGTGAACGTGCCGCTGAGCTGCTCGAGGCCGACCCCGACGATGTCACGTTGGACACCGGTCGCGGCCTGTTCCACGTGGTGGGCACTCCTGCTCGGTCGTTCGGCTGGGCCGACCTGGGCGAGCTCACCGTCGACCACCATTTCAGATCCGAGGGCGGGGCCGGCTCGTTCTCCTTCGGTGCGTGTGTGGCCGCTGTGGAGGTCGACACCTCCACCGGCGAGGTACAGGTGCGGCGGCTGGTGAGCGTCGACGACGCTGGCGTCATCCTGCAGCCCGTCCTTGCTCACGGGCAGGTGCACGGCGGCCTGGCGCTGGCGGTCGGCGCAGCGCTGTACGAGGAGATGTTCTACGACGACGAGGGCATTCCGATGACGGTTGGCTTGGCGGACTACCTCCTGCCCTCGGCCGCTGAGATGCCGTTCTTCGAGTGCGATGAAACCGTGACGCCGTCGCCCCTCAACCCGCTCGGCGTCAAGGGCATCGGCGAGTCTGGGACCGTGGTCGCGACACCGGCGATCCACAGCGCAGTGCTGGACGCCCTCGAGCCCCATGGCATCGAGCACCTCGATCTTCCGCTCACGCCCGAGAAGATTTGGCGTTCACTGCACGCCGGCACCGCCGCCGGCTAGTTCGATCCGACCGTCTCGTCACCGCCGACCACAAGACGGCATTCCGGGCAGATCGGGCTCGTCGCCGATCCAAATTCTGTGATTGGGCGCGTCGTTCCTCAGACGCTGTCCAGCAGATGGAGAGCTTCTCTGACAGTCCGGATCACGATGTCGGCGGCGCTCGGTAAGTCGTCGAGCAGGTCGAACGCGGCTCCCGCATAGAGGGGCTGCATCTGGTCGTCGCCGGAATCGACGGCGGCACGTTGCAGGTCAGCACGGGCAGCGGCCTGCAGCAAACCGGGCAGCGGCGGCCCGCCGTGGTCCGACCAATGATCGGTGAACTCCGACCGCAGGACCCGGGCCCATTGACCGGTGAAGCCGTCGGTGAGCACTGTGGTGCCGGACCCCGAAGTGAGCCGGTCCTTCCACAGCTCGCTTGCCTGGGACTCGGCGGTAGCCACGAATCGCGTTCCCATGAGCACGCCGGCCGCCCCGAGCATCGTGGCTGCCGCGAGGCCGCGCCCGTCCACAATGCCGCCGGCAGCCACCACGGGCACCCGATCGTCAATCGCCTCGATGACCTGGGGAATGAGTGTGATCGTGCCGGTCCCGGCGGCCTCCGCGGCGGTGAGCTTGCGGCCGTGGCTGCGATGCCCGCCTGCTTCGAGTCCCTGTGCGACCACCACATCGCTTCCCTGGTCCACGGCACTGACGGCATCGGCGGTCGTCGCCACCATCGTCACGACCTTGGTGCCGACCTCATGGAACTGATCGACCAGTCCAGTCTCGGGAATTCCGAGCCCTGCGGAAAAGACGGGAATGCGCTCGTCGATCATCACTTCGAGCGCGGCATCGACGAGATCGGGCACGGGCCGGGGCGCCTCAAGCGTCGGGGCGAGATCGAAGCGGGGGCGCAGCTCGTTGAACACGCTTTGGACCGAGCGGACCAAGTCCGAGTGCTCGGCGACATCAGGCGGGTAGCGCACATCGTCGTGAAGCCAGATGTTGACGCCGAACGGCCGATCTGTCAGCTCTCGCACTCGCTGGATGCCGGCGCGGACCGCATCAGGTTTCAGATTCAGGGCGGCCAGGGTTCCCAAACCCCCTGCCTTGCTCACCGCGGCCACCAGCTCGGGCCCGGCGACACCTCCCATACCTGACTGCAGGACAGGTGCGGTGACACCGATGGCGGCTTTCAGTCGGGCGGGATCTCCAGAACGCGGAATGCTCGCACCCTATGCGAGCCGTCGCCGACCCCAGAAGTGCTGCAGCGGATGGTTAGCCAGAGCGGCCGTCAGCCGCAGTTGCTGTCAGTCGGTATCGGCGCCGACGCGAGGCGTGAAGCCGCCCTTGGGGGTGCCGGCACCCTTGAGCGCTTCGGCGGCTCGCTTGTTCTCGAAGATCTTCGCCAGGATCGCCTTGCCTGCCCGGTCGAAGTACTCCCGGTTCTCGATCACGAACTCGTTCGATTCCTGCATCGGCGCGAGCTGGCCCTTGACGGCGGGCATGACGTGGCGTGCCACCAGGTCCCAGCTGCGGAACATCGCCTCGGGTTCGGCCCAGTCGTTGACGAAGCCCATCATCACGCCGAACCCGCCGGTGATCTCTTGCATTTGCAGGATGTTCTCGATGAGGTCGTCGGGTGTGCCGATGACGCCCGCTGCGGTATCGGGGTTGGCGTAGAAATCGATGGCCTCGGCCGTCGAGCCGAGGGGTTCGAGGCCCGGACGCTGCAGAGTGTCGACGTTGTACTCGTTGTGCCACCGCAGCAGCCCGTGCTCGACATCGCTCCGCGCCTGGTCGCGGGTGAGCGCCACGTGGAAGTTGAACATCACCCGCCAATTGGCACGGTCCACGACCTGGTCGTGCTTGGCGGCGGCCTCTTCGGCGAAGCTCCACTGCAGCGGCAGCGACGCCAGGCCCTCGGTGGACATGGACCCGATCGACAGCACACCCATGCCGTACTTGCCGGCGAGGGTCATGCCCGACGGGCTGATCATTGATGCCGTCGTCATCGGTATCTCGTGTTGGTACGGCAGGATCTGCAGCTTGGCGTCGTACAGCGAGAACCAGTCGCACTCATAGGTGAAGCGTTCGCCGCCGGCGAGCAGCCGCTTGATGACCGGAATCGCCTCGTCCTGGCGGTCGCGCAGCAGCATCGGGTCGATGCCCAGCGTGTGAGCGTCGGACGGCAGTGCGCCCGGCCCGGTGCCGAGCATCGCTCGCCCGAGGCTCATCTGGTCGAGCTGGACAATGCGCTGGGCGACGTGGAAGGGGTGGTGATAGGGAATCGAGGTGACCCCGGTGCCGAGCTTGATGCGACCGGTGCGCATGGCGGCGCCCGCCAGGAACATCTCGGGCGAGCCGATGGTCTCCCAGCCGGTCGAGTGGTGCTCGCCGCACCAGAACTCGTCATAGCCCAGCCGGTCGAGCTGCGCGACGAGGTCGAGATCCCGCTGCAGCTGCAGCGCCGGGCTCTCGCCGGGGAGATGGTGTGGTGCCAGAAACGCTGCGAACTTCACCGTCGGGACCCTACCGAAGCGCCGCCGTGCCCGGCCTAGCTGATATCAGGTTGGGGTCAAGTGCCGGACTGTTACGCTGACGCGCAGAGGCCAGCCGCCCCGGAGTTGGCAGAGCATCCCACTTGGGTAGCAACCGGGGGGCTGGCCCTCTCGCGACCGTAGTGGTGGGTCTGCTCTGGTCAGAGCTGAATTTCGAAGTATGTCATGGCGCCGTGAGCACGCCTGCGTCAATGAGGCTGTCGATCTCGGCAGTGTCGTAGCCGATCTCAATCAGGATCTCGCGGCCGTGCTCGCCGATGCCCGGTGCAGGTCGCCGGATGCTCGGTGGTGTCTCGGAGAACTGCTCGGGAGGCGGGATGACCCGGTACTGGCCGGCTACAGGATGCTCGCCGATCGGGAGCTGGTCGATGAGTTCGTCGAGGGTGGCGGCCTCGGTCGCCGGGATCCCGTGCTCGTCGCAGAAATTCAGCCAGTCGGCCGTGGTGCGCTGGGTGAGCACCGTTGCGACATCGCTATACAGGCTGTCGCTGTGGGTGACGCGCTCGATGGGCGTTGCGAAGCGTTCGTCGGCTGCGAGATCGGGCCGCCCGCCGGCTTCAAAGAGCGCGACGTAGTGCGAATGATCGTAGGGCAGGATGTTGATCCAGCCGTCGGCGGTCGGCTGAGGCCGGCGCTCCGGCGTGAGGATGCGGGCGTAGCCGGCGTCCGCCACGGGAGGTTCGGAGATTGCGCCTGAGCCGTGCTCGGTGAGCACAAACGCTCGCATCACGTCGACCATCGGGATCTCGATGCACTGCCCCTGCCCGGTTTGGGCCTTGTGAAAGAGGGCCGCTGTCACCGAGTTCGCGATGGTCAGGCCGCAGACCTTGTCGGCCACGAGGCTGGGCAGCAGCATCGGCTCAGCACCCATGCGGCGGAAGAGATCGCCGACGCCGCTTGCGGATTGGATGATGTCGTCGTACGCGGGCGCGTTTGCCTGCTCGCTGGATGACGGGTAGCCGTGGGCACGGCAGAACACAATGTCGTTGCGGACCTCCCGGATCGCCTCGTAGTGCAACCCGAGCCGCTGCAGCGGTCTGGGGCGAAGGTTGGTGATCATCACGTCGCACGTAGCGGCGATGTCCAGGAACGCGTGGCGACCGCGTGGGAGCTTGAGGTCCACGGAGATGCTGCGCTTGTTGCGCAGCAGATTGAGCGCGATTCCCGAGAACTCCTCGACGGGGCCGGACCCCATTGTGCGGTTTCGGTCGCCCTTGGCCGGCTCCACGAAGATGACATCAGCGCCGAGATCTCCGAGCGTGCGCGTAGCTGCCGGACCCATGAGCACCGACGACAGGTCAAGCACCCGAACCCCGGCCAGTGGACCTGTCACGTCCTCGATCTCACTCGTCATCTGTGGTGCACGCTCGGGTTGGAGGCTCGACTAGACGGTCTCGAATTGCAGCGCGGACGTATCTAGATCGGGTGAGCGGGACGACAGGTGGTGCATCTCGACGCCGACGACCTCGTTTGACCCATTGAAGTCCAGCACCACACCCGGCGCGACCTCTTGCGAATCCACGATGTCGGAATCGTCGAGCCGAAGGTAGAGAGCGTCTGCTTGTGTGTCGACCTGCAGCCTCATGAGATTCCTCTGGCCGAGCGATCGAAGAATGCGCTGACCACCCGCCAAGGCTCGGCTTCGGTGTCCACGGCGACGCGCAGGACCCTTCCATCGCGTTCTTCGATGCGCAGAAAGAACCGCTCCACGGCTTCATCGTACGGGTCTCGTGCTCTCCGGTCAGGCGCAGCGACGGCGCGTTCAACCCAAGCTTGGAGGATGCCGCGCTCGGCCATGACGTGTTGCGCATGCACGGTGTACGACAAAGAAGCCACCGATCCGCAGCCTGACGGAACGAGACCACCGTTTCCAGCGGATATTGCAGCACGGCCGCGATGACCACGCTCATGGAGACTTCCCCGGGGTTGTCACCGCCTCTTGTAGGACCCAATCATGACGGCTCCTCGGATCGGTCCCAAAGGGCGGACCACGTGAAATTGACGCTGGTGACGTCGAAGACGAAGTCCTCGCTGCGTCCTTCGAAAGGTTTGCGCAGGTACCGGACCGTGTCTGTGCCTTCAGGTGACACCTCAACGAGCGCAAGCACGAAGTGCTCAGGGTCGTTCAACCCAGTCAGGATCTCGTTGCGACTGATGGTCACTGTCGGCGCGCCGGCGATTCGGCCTTTGACCTCGATGAACTTCATGCCGCCCGGTTCGTGGTCTCGTCCCGGCTGACGCGATCGGATGTCGTAACCGGGGTGGTTGCGATGCTCCTCGTTGAGATCGACTGCGTCCCAACCGAGGCGATCCTCCGCGGCGAGCACAGCCTCGATAGCTCGGTGCTCGACCTCTGCGCGGGAGATGGCGAATTCCTCTGGTTTGACTGTTCCCGCGAGTCTGCGGAGGAGTCCGGCGGGTACGACGAGGGCACCGCCGACCACGATGGGAGGGAGCGCGCGGAGGCTTCGTTCCGCTTGGAGCTCACCGACGCGTCCTTCCAGGCGTAGGGCGAGCTGGTCGGTTCGCTTGCGAGCTCGATCAGCGTTGGTCTGTGGCGTCTTGCCAGCGTCGGCTCGTAGCTGGAGCTCGTTGGCGCGATGGTCCCAGTAGTTGATCTCGCGGGTCAGTCGTTCTTTGACTGCGCCGAGTGTGGCAGCGACGCGGCTCTCGGTGTGGAGCCGCACTCGGGCGAGGTGTTCGGGCACGGCGATGCTGATGGCGTAATCGAGCCCGACGGTCTCAAGGTCGGTATCGAGCCATTCAGATTCGAGGATCGACGTGACGTAGGCGATCTCGTTATCGTTTGGCGGCCGGTAGTCGAGGTAGGGGGCATAGCCAGCGGCGGTGGCGTGGTTGCCACCCTTGATCTCGATGAACTCGAACCGTCGACTGACGACCGTGTGGGGGTGGCTGCGTGTCGGCCGCCCGTCAGCGATGGAATGTTCGAGCATGACGAGCACGCGGGGTTGGTCGCCCTGGTCGGTGTCATCTACCAGAACGGTCCCCTGAGTGAATAAGCCTCGGTGACGTTCGAGGACCAGGTCGATGGTGGCGCTCAGCAACGGATGGCCAGGGGCGAGGAGTTCAGCTGGTGGCGCGCCAACCTGACGGATGAGCTCCTTTTCGAACGTGATGCGCTCATAGCGAGTGAGCACTGGTGCACCGGTGCCGATCTGGCGGTCGCGCTGGCGGACCGAGGCAGGCACATTGGTGACCTGGAACCGGCCGGGCTCACGCTCGATGAGCTTGCCGCCAAGGTGGGATAGCGCGGCCTCGAAGAATGCCCGGATGTAGTGAGGTTGAAGCCGTCGCGCCGAAGCCTCCTGCATCTCCATGCGGATGCGTTCGACGTCGGTGAAGGCCATCGTCTCTTCAGCGAGAGGTGAGTGTTCGATGGCGTCGCGAATGCGTTGCTCAACGGTGTCGTCAATGACAAGGTTGATGCGTTCGCGGACTTGGGGGTCCTCGCCGTAGCGGATTGCGTCGAGGAGCAGCCTCCGGAGTTCGGCGCCGCTCAGTGCCTCTCCAAGTACGTCGAAGACTTGGCCTTTGTAGGCGATTCGTTGCTGTTCGATCTTGTCGAGCAGCCGGAGGTACACCTGGGCCTCGCGGGTCTCGGCGGCGACGAGATTCCACATATGGCAGACCTCGGTTTGGCCGATTCGATGAACGCGACCGAAGCGCTGCTCAATGCGGTTCGGGTTCCAGGGAAGGTCGTAGTTGATGACCAAGTGGGCTCGTTGGAGGTTGATGCCTTCGCCCGCAGCATCGGTGGCGACGAGCACGAGGCACGTCTCGTCTTGGGTGAATCGGGCCTGGATCTTGCGCCGATCCTCGCGTGGGGTACTGCCGGAGATGAACTCGACGGACTCGGTGCCACCAAGGAAGGTGCGCAGTCGGTCTACGAGGTAGTTCATGGTGTCGCGATGTTCGGTGAAGATGAGGAGCTTCCGACGTGATCCGTCGGGCTTGAACATCGCCTGTTCGTTTGAGAGCAAGCCTGAGAGCTGAACCCACTTGGCGTCGACTCCTTCGCCTCGCAGGCGACGGGCGAGAGATTCGAGCTGTCCGAGTGTCTTGATCTCGAGTTCGAGCTCGGAGATTGTTGCAGCCGCGGTTGCGGCGTCGACTACTTCGGCTTCCAATTCCTCTTGCTCTTCGCCGTCGAGGTCATCCCAGGCGTCGAGGTCGAATCCTTCGTCTTCGACGGTGTCATCCGAGAGAAGAGAGGAAAGTCGCTGTTCCTGTGGGGTCATCGCGAAGGCTGCCGCTCGAGCCCGTTGACGTTCTTCGACGATCCGGTTCTCCAGCCGTTTTCGGCGGCGTGAAAGCGACTGGAAGATGGCTTCGGGAGACGAGGCGAGCCGGCGCTGGAGCATCGTCAACGCGAACCCAATCGTGTTGCCGCGACGCCCTTGGCCTTCTTCGGTGAGGCGATCGGCCCGGTTCATCTGCTCACGGACGTACTCGGTGACCTCGTCGTAGAGGATCATCTCGTCGTTGGACAGCCCGTAGGCCACGGTGGTGGCTCGCCGTTCGGGGAACAGGGGCCGGCCATCGCAGGTGAGCAGCTTCTCCTTGACCATGCGGCGCATGAGATCACGAGGGTCGACTGAGTGGACCCCGTCGCGGAAACGGCCTTCGAAGCGGTCGCTATCCAGGAGGGCCAGGAATAGTTGGAAGTCCTCCTCCTTGCCGGAGTGCGGCGTGGCGGTCATGAGCAGAAAGTGCCGTGCAGCGTTGCCGAGGGTCTCGCCTAGCTGGTACTTCTTCGTTTTCTTGACTTCGGCCCCGAAGAAGTGAGCGGACATGCGATGAGCCTCGTCGACTACAACGAGGTCCCAGTCGGTATGGGCCAGCCGCTCGACGAGGTCCTCACGGCGGCTGACCTGATCGACGCGACAGATCAGCCGGTCACGTTCGTGGAACACGTCGCCGGCGTGGGTGCTGTCGAGGAGATCCTTGGTGACGATCTCAAAACGCATCCCGAATTTGTCGAACAGCTCGTCCTGCCATTGATTGACGAGGCCTCCCGGCGCGACCACCAGCACCCGCTCCGCGTCACCACGGATGATGAGCTCCTTGATGTAGAGCCCGGCCATGATCGTCTTGCCGGCGCCTGGGTCATCGGCGAGAAGGAAGCGCAGGGGCTGACGTGACAGCATTTCGCCGTAGACGGCCTCGATCTGGTGCGGCAGCGGGTCGACTTCGCTGGATGTCAGCGCTAGGTACGGATCGAAGAGGTGGGCGAGGTGGATACGTCGAGCCTCGGCAGCCAGACGGAACTTGTGGCCGTCGCCGTCGAAGCTCCATGCCCGCCGGGTTCCCTCATGAACCGAGAACGTGCCCTCGTCGGAACGGTAGAGAAGTTGCTCGCGGGGCTGGTTGGCCGAGTCACGGTACGTGAGTGTTATGGCCTGATCTCCGTGCCACGCTGCTGACACGACCGTGACCGGCCCATCGGGTTCGACCCCGTCCGCGACCGCTCCGGCAACGAGATCCTCCAGTTTCGACGCTTCTGAACTGCAGAAAGCGGTTGAGGGATGCGTCGTGTCGTCGTTCATGCGTGCTCGAGTCCCAGTCGGCGACGCTCCAATTCGATGATTCGGCGCTCTTGTTCGGCTTGGCTTGCCACTTTGGTGGTGCGCTCGTCGTCGGTGATATCGATGGCTTCTGGCGTCGCGTCCTTCATGGCGCTCTGCCGAACGTACTCGGCGAACAGTGCCGACTTGCGGGCAAGGATGACAAGCATGCGTTCGTCGACGCTGTTTTCGGTGAGCAGACGATGGACTTCAACTCGCCGTACCTGGCCGAGCCGGTGACAGCGGGCGATGGCCTGGTCCTCGGTGCTGGGCTTCCACTGCGGCTCGGTTAGGACTACGACCGAAGCTGCCTGGATGTTGAGCCCGACGCCCCCGGCTTCGATCTGGCTGACCAGGACCGCGGGATCCCTGCGACTGGCGAAGTCGTCGACAAGCTGCTGGCGTTGGGTCGCCGACACGCTGCCGGTGAGCGGGCCGACTGCCAATGACCCGAGCGCGGCGTGGACTCGGTTGATTACGTCGCGGAAGTAGGAGAAGACGACAACCTTGCGGTCGTTGTCCGCCGCCTCTTCCGCTATTTCGAGAAGGCGGCTGAGCTTTGGCGAGTCATTTGGGCGGTCTGTGAGGAAGGCCGCTCGGCGCATGGCCATGAAATTCTTCTCCGCGACCGCAGTCCGGTAGACGACAGCTGCGGGACCGTCGAGCGAAAGCCATTCGGCCGTCTCGATCCTGGGCGGGAGTTCGTCGAGAACGTCGGTTTGGTTGCGCCGGAGATATACAGGCGAAACTGACTTGCGAAATGCATTAGCCCCAGCGATCCCATCGGTCGTGCGGATGGCAGCTGCCACGTCGGGTCGGAGATAATTCACCAGATTGCGAAACGCCTCGACGCGGTTCTCCATCGGAGTGCCGCTCATCAGCAGCGAGAGTTCAGACTGAGCCAGCCACGACCGCACAGACTTGGTGCGTTGGGCGTCGGGGTTCTTCACGTAGTGGGCCTCGTCGACGACCATCGCCGCGATCGGGATGCTCGGGATGTCGAGGGCTCTGAGCGTGTCGAAGGTAGTCACACCGATTCCGCCGAGCCGGGCCCAATGAGCGACTCGTCCGTCGCGATCAGGGCCGTGCAGCCTCCATGTCCGTTCGATACGGGTGTGCCGGGCGATTTCGTGCTCCCAATTGGCCAGGACACTGGCGGGACTCACGACAAGAAAGTGAGTGGCACCTTGGGCCCGGAGATGCGAGAGCACCGCAAGGGCCTCGATTGTCTTGCCGAGCCCCATCTCGTCACCGAGAATTGCTCGGCGCTGAACGAGCGCGAACTTGGCACCGAATGACTGATATCCACGCAGGGACGCAAGAAGCAGGGACGTGTCGAGCTTGAAGCCCCGGATTCTCTCGACAATCTCCTCAGGAAGGAACCCGTGCGACGCCTCGTCATCGGGACCCTGGCCGCTGATCTCAATGAGAAGGCCGTTGTAGGCCACCGACCGGGCGAGGTAGTCGTCCCACAGAGCCTGTGCCGACAGGCGCCGAGAAAGGCCCGATTGGACGTTCGACATTTCCTGCGCCAGCAACACCGTCGAGGCGTCACTGACCATCGCTGCCAAGCGTTCGAACGCCAGACGGGCCTCTTCCTTGCGTCGACGACCAGAAAAGAACCGGCGGACGCGCCGCGTCTCGAGCCGAGCCGGCCCGAGACGTTCGTCAATGATCGCTACCGCCTTGTCAAGTCGCTCGTGCAACGGATCAATGAGTCGGTGCGCCACCTCCCACTCGCGCAGCCGAGCCAGAAGCTCCGTCTGCTCGTCGGGTCGACCATCGACGTCGAACCTGACCCGCGTGGCGTCGTGAAGAGCTGCCTCGATCTGTCGCGCGGCCGCAAGCGCCTGGACCGAGGTCTTCTCACCTACGCCGGGAATCGATTCGAGGCCGCGAGGCCCAGCAGCCAGCACCGCAGCAACCGTCCTCAATCCGGCGGCCTCCACCGCGCCCAAGCGCAGCCGACCCTCGGACGCCGTCTTCAGCGCATCGAGCGGCATCCGCGCAAGCTGCTCCTGCACTACTCGAGTCCGCTCGGCCTTGTAGGCCCTTTGGGCTCCGCGACTGACGGCCCGCAAGTGGTTGAGAAGCCCAGAGGCCGCGACGTGTAACTGCTCAACTCGTGTCAGCACCGCCTGTGGCGCTTCGTCGGCCGTGTCGCGATGGCTGATCTGATCGTCCGTAGCGCCAGACATGTCCAACTCCAACTCCAACTCCACCTCCGACAGCCGACGGCACCAAAACTAGGGCGGGGCCACTCACCGACGTCATCCCCTGCCGAAGGTTCAGATTGCCTGGGATGCTTGCCTCAGCGCGGGATGGTCGTTCCCCACAAAGCGACTCGAACGGCGTCGTGCAACTGGGTCACCATCTCGTCGTAGGTGATCCTGTCGGTGATCAGGCGCCGCATGAGGACCTGCCAGATCGAATAGATGTTGAAGGCGAGCGTCGACTTGGGCACCTCGGGAGCCAGCTTGCCGCACGTGCTCGCGTCGCCGAGCAGCGACGCCAATCGAGTCGAGAACCAGTCCGCCACGACGTTCGTGCCGTGGCGGCCGGAAGGACTGATGAATGGGAGTTCCTTGAAGAACGAGCGAGCCAGCCGGCGGTCGGCCTCGTGGTGGTCGGTCACATGCAGAAGCAGGGTCAAGACCTGATCGACGACATCAGCGCTGGGATCGACGAGGTCGAATGCCTCGGCCCATGTATCGCCCGCCACGTTGACGAAGGCGCTGACGAGCAGATCCTCCTTCGACTCGACGTAGAGGTACAGCGTGCCGGCGCCGATCCCTGCGGCCTTCGCGATCTCTGCCGTCGTGGTGTCCTCGAACCCCTTCTCCTGGAACAGCGCAGTGGCGGCTGCCACGATGCGGCGCCGCTTGTCGAGCTTGTTGCGCTCGCGCTTGCCCAGTTCGGCGTCATCGAGGTCCGTGGCCTCGCCGAGCATCGGGACATCGGTGATCGACATTGCTCCACCACGCTAGCGAGGCCGAAATTGCCGACAGTTCAGCGGCAATCAGAATTCCGGCGGATCAGCGTTTCGTACGGATGCACGTCAGCCGGCAGACGGAAAGCGGATCGGGAGATAGCGGGGGCCGCGAACCTGCCCGCCTGCCCACGTCACCTGGTCGGGCTCGCTCACCTCAAAGTCCGGTATGCGCTCGAACCAGGTGCGCAGTGCGATGTCCATTTCCAGGCGTGCCAGATTCGAGCCCGCGCACCGGTGGATGCCTGCGCCGAACGCGATGTGCCTGTTATGCGGCCTATCCAGGATGACTTCGTCCGGCCGTTCGAACATCTCGGGATCGCGGTTGGCGGCCGGGAAGTTCATCAGCACCTTGCTGCCCTGAGGGATCGCCACGCCGTTGTATTCCACGTCTTCGGAGGCTCGACGTCCCATGGTGACCGGCGAATAGAACCGCAGTAGTTCCTCGATGGCCGACGGCCACAGCTCCGGCTCGGCCAGCATGCGCTCCCGGTCGGCGGGGTGTGTGCCGAAATGCCACAACGCCGAGCCGATTGAGCTCCACGTGGTGTCGATGCCTGCGATGAGCTGCAGATTGAGCATGCCCACGACCCGCATGGAGTCGATCGGTTCGCCCTCGTCGTCGGTTCCCGCCAGCAAAGCCGAGACGAAGCCGTCGTCGGGATTGGCTTGCTTGTCCTCGACGACCTCGCGGAAGTAGTCGCGGATCACCTTTCGGTACTTCATGCGCAGCTCGATGTCCGAGAGCCCCAGTTCCAAGATGCACTGCACCCAGTAGGTGAAGTCATCCACCCGGCTCTCGTCCACACCCATCAGGTGAGCGATGACCCGGGGCGGGATCTGCTGGGAGTACTGCCCCGCTCCGTCCACGGTGCCCTCGTCGATGAATCCGTCGATCAGGCTGTTCGCTAGGTCGACCGTGTATTGGCGGTGTCCCTGCACCGCTTTCACCGTGAAGTGGGGCAGCAGCAAGCGCCTGGTCCAGCCATGGACTGGCGGGTCCTCGGAGATGGGAGCGGCATTCGCGCCGTACTTCTCGAAGACGGGGTCAGCGAGCAGTTCTTCGATGATCTCCGGAGGCGGCGTCGTGACCAAGGGGTCGCCACTCGAAAGCTCCGGAACCATCTTGGCGAGTGCCTGGACGTCGTCGTACCGCGTAGGCAGGAAGGAGCCTCCCCAGCGCTCGGTGTGGGCGATCGGGCAGCGATCCCTCAACTCGTCCCACACGGGTGCCGGATCGTTCACGTAGTCCGGGTCGAAGATGTCGTAGTCAGTGCCCCAGTTCTCAACGGGTGCCGTTTCAGCCATCAGGGCTAATCTAGGCAGCAAGCGGACTCGCAGAGCGCTCTGGCGAGCCGTATGAGGGAACGACGTGCGTGTCGACGCGGTGAAGCCGAACGAGTACCACCGCATCCGGGTGGAGCCGCTCACCGGCTCGATCGGTGCGGAGATCGCCAACGTCGACCTGCGGGAGCTCGACGACGAGCTCATCGCGGAGCTGCGGGACGCATGGCTGGCCCACAAGGTGCTGTTCTTCCGGGATCAGCATCTCAGCCAAGCCGAGCACGTCGCCTACGGGCGGGCCCTGGGTGAACTAGAGGTGCATCCGTTTGCGCCTCATGTGGACGGCCATCCTGAAATCTTGGTGCTCGACTCCACGCCCGAGAACTTCTACGCAGCGGAAACCTGGCACTCAGATGTGACGTTTCGCGAGTGTCCGCCCCTCGGCTCGGTCCTGATAGGCCGCACCGTGCCCCCCTATGGCGGCGACACATGCTTTGCGAACGTGGAATTGGCCTACGAGCGGCTGCCCGATGACATCAAGGAACAGATCGACGGACGCTTCGCGATTCACTCCTACATCAAGGCCTTCGGGCGGGGCATGAGCGACAGCAAACGCGCCGAGGCTGCCGAGCAGTTTCCGGACCAGAAGCACCCAGTCGTGCGGACCCATCCCGTCACCGGGCGCAAGAGCCTGTACATCAACCGGATCTTCACGCTCACGATCGACGGCATGACCCCCGACGAGAGCCGCCTGCTGCGCCAGCGTCTCTACAACGAGGCTGCAACGCCCGAGTACCAGTGCCGGTTCCGCTGGCAGCCGAACTCGATCGCGCAGTGGGACAACCGCTGTACCCAGCATTACGCGGTGCCCGACCACGGCGGTCTGCACCGTCGCATGGAGCGGGTGACGCTCGTCGGCGACCGCCCCTTCTGACCTCACGGTTAGCCTCCCGCCATGGTTGGCAAGGTCATTCGTTCAGAAGCTCTGATTGAGGCACATCCGGTTCCGGAGCTGATCCGCTCCGGAGCGTTCTCGGCGGCGGTGAGAGCCGGTCCGTCCGTCTACATCTCGGGTTGCATCGCGAACGACCTCAGCAAGAGCATGGGTGGCCAGACCGAGGAGATCTTCGAATACATGAGCCTGGCGCTCAGCGAAGAGGGCTTCTCGATGGCCGACGTGGTCAAGCTGCAGGCGTTCATCACCGACGTCGAGCAGTACGGCGAATACAGCGCGGCCCGCAAGAAGTACTTCCCGGGCGAGCCGCCGGCGAGCACCACGGTGATCGCCGGGATCATCAT
>LXNI01001522.1_pt1 | contig 19547 bp, 13 predicted proteins | sample 809091 | NCBI WGS metagenome assembly LXNI01 (sample SAMN04870527, study PRJNA318959) | sponge metagenome | biome: 01000161; feature: marine sponge reef; material: water | host: Sarcotragus foetidus | place: Greece: Milos, Mediterranean Sea | collected 2013-05-29 | depth 5-7 m | reverse complement strand
CGGCTCAGGATTCGAACTCGCCGGTGGTGAACTTGAGCGTGGCGGCGTTCTCGCTGACGGTGCGCTGGGTGGCCTCGTCGAAGCCCTCCGGGGCTGTTCCCTCCACCTCGATGGTGATCTCGACGCTGGCGCCGTCGGCACGGGCCAGTTGGTTGACGATGGCGTCGGCGATGTCGGCCGCCGCCCGGGTCCAGCGCAGCGAGTCCAGCGTGACCCGGCCCCAGTAGCGGGTGGGCAGAGCCGGGCCGGTGGGCCCGGGAAGGTCGTCGCCGCCCTCCCGCCCATTACCGCCTTCACCGTCCTGCCCGGGGTCTCCCGATTCGCCACCGGCCGCGGCGAGTTCGGCAGCGAGTTGGGCGGCGGCCACGTCCGGACGGACCACCAGGCCGCTCGGCACCACGACAGCGATGGCCTGGCCCGCCCGCAGGCCAACGTACCGTCCGGCGGAGCGGCTGCCCTCGTCAACGGCCGGCGCGTCCCCGGCCGGCGCTCCCGGATCGTGTGCGTCGGCGTAGGCGAAGCCGTCGGCGCGCCACGCCAGCGAGGCCACGCCGTCGCGCACCGCCTCATCCAGCACCGACCGGTCGCGCAGGCGCGGCAGGTACAGGTACTGGGTGAAGTCCTCCCAGAGTTGGGCGACGCTGACGTGGTCGCCCCGCCAGAGCGGCACCCGGTCGATGTCCAGCCGCAATCGCGGCCCCGAGTAGCCGGGCACCAGGCCTTCGGTGGCGATCAGCTTGCGCGACACCCGCTCGGCCAGCGACTCGGCGCCGGTGCGTCCCACGCCGGGGCTCGGCAGACGGAACGTGTCCCAGACCATCGCACCGGTGGGATCGTCGGCCGGCTGGTCGGGGTTCAGCACCCACTGGTAGGTCTCGGCGATCCGCTGATCGACCGTCTCGTCGAACTCCGCTGCCTTGGCGTCGGCCAGCCGGGCCTGGCCCGCGTCCAGATTCAGGGTCTCACTGTCGCGCCGGACAGAGTCCCACGCCAGCCACTGGCGGGTCGCCTCGCGCAGCTCCGCCAGCCGGGCGCTGTCGGGTGCCAGGAACACCACCATGTTGCGGTGGCGCCGCGCCCCGCCTGCCCGTTCGTCGAGCACCGTCGCGGCGAAACCCTGGGCCTTGCTGTCGTCGCTGCGGCGGTCGTGCTCGTCGCCCGGGTCGATGATCATCAGCCGCGCCGCGTCCTCGTCGGGCACGTCGCCCGGCGAGCGGGGGCAGGGATGCACGGTCGCGAACTCGCCGCGGCGAACGGCCTCGGGGCCGAGGCGCCGGCGGATCTCCTCGTCCACGTCGAGCGCCTGGAGGTCGGCGGCCCGATCCTGGGCCAGCCGCGTCACCGTCGGGGCCAACTCGTACCAATAGCGGGAGGTGTCGCGGTACAGGTACATGGCCCGGTCCGACAGCCGGCGGAGGGCGTCGCCGAAAGTTGCCGGACGCTCTCCCGGCTGCACGCAGCCCAGCTTGATGGAACGGTCGTCGAGGCCCTTGTTGGCGGCCTGCCGGCTGGGCGCGGACCCGAAGTACACGGTGCGTGCCACCCGCCGCGCCGCCGAGTAGCGGCCCAGCGGGGCGTTCTCGGAGTCCAGGCGCCACGAGAGCGCCTTGGGTCCGTCCACATCCACCTCCAGGACGGGACGCCAGCCATCCTCCAGGTAGCGGGTCATTTCGGCGGCCACATCAGCATCGTCGACGGGAATCGTGCCCGGCATGATCAGCAGATTCGCGTCCTCATTCATCCACAGACTGTGGATAACTTTGGCCATCAGGCGCAGCACGCCGCGGGTCCGCTGGAAGCGTTCCAAGTTGGACCAATCGCCGAAGAGCCGGTCGAACAACTCCGGGTGGACCGGGTAGGCGGCGAGCATCCGGCGCTGGTAGTCGCCCTCCCGGCACGGGGACGGGAACTCCCCACTGTCGGCCCTGTAGAGCTCGGAGAAGGCCGCCACCACCGCCTCTCGCCGGCGGGCCGCAGCGGCGCTGAGCGGCTTGAACAGCCGACGCCGGACAATCTCGAAACTCTCCTCGGTCGAGGCCGTGCGCCAATTGGCCTCCACGCGCCCGAACAGGTTCTCCAGGCGGGTCAGCGCGGCCTGCCCGCCCTCACCGCCGACCTCGATCTGCGAAGCGGGAATCGTGGCCACTAGGAGTGCCCGCGGCGTGGCGGCGACAGCGTCGGCGAGCGCCTGAGCGAAGCTGAAGTGGGCGTCGAAGGTCCCCGACGGCAAACCCTGCTGCCCATAGAGCTGGCGGGCGTAGGCCACCCACTCGTCGATGAGGATCAGGCAGGGCGCGTACCCTCGCAGCAGTTCGCCGAGGGCGGCACCGGGGCTGGTCGCGGTCCTATCTGCCTCGGCCACAAGCGAATATGCATCATATCCACCGATTTGCCAGGCAAGTTCGCCCCAAATGGTGCGAACGATGGTCCCGTCCGGCTTTCGGGAGGCGCTGCCGGGCTCCAACTGATGGCCCACTAGGACCGCTCGGCGCACCCCGCCGCCCGGTAGGTGCAACCCTCCGCCGCTCAGCACATCTTCCACACCGGGCAGCTCGCCCGGCCTCTCCGCCCCGGCCAGGTGGTACAGGGCGATGAGGGCGTGCGTCTTGCCCCCGCCGAAGTTGGTCTGCAGCTTCACGACAGGGTCGCCGCCGGTGCCCGCGAAGCGCTCGGCTGCACCGGTGATCAGCTTGCCGAGCCCCTCGGTGATGAAGGTGCGCCGGTAGAACTCGGTGGGGTCGCCGTACTCGGCCGCAGCCGCACCACGCCATACCTGATGCAAGTCGGCGGCGTACTGCGCCATCTCGAAACGCCCCGAGGTGACGTCGTCGTGCGGCTCGATCACCTCCCGCCAGGACGGCAGGCTCGCCTCCACACCGGCCTCGGTGCGCTGCGCCCTGCTGCGCCGGGCGCTGCGGCTCTGCTCCTCGAACTTCCGGCGCAGCAACTCCTGATGGAGGGCGCCGACCTCGTTGGCCTGCGCGCCGGCGGCGGCGGACTCCAGCAGGCGCTGCGCCGTGTCCAAACCCCGGAGAGCATCGTCTGTGGAAAAACTCTCGTTGTGAGCCCATGAGTTGCGCACAGCCTGGAGTTCCGCGACAAAGCTGCGGTCGGCCCGCGACAACTTGCGGGAGAAGACAGAGTTCCATTCATCCCACAGCACCTTCAGCAGGAACTGCGGATCACGTGGATTCACCTGCCGCGGCCGACCGCCCCGAGTCTCGGTCCGCTGCACGGCCCCCGGCCAGTCCGGACCGAACTTCGCCTCACATTCGCGGGCCACGAACGGCGCCAGACCATCGCTCAACAGGGCGATCGCCTTTCCGATCCGCTCGTGGTTGCTCACCGCCACAAGATCTCTCCTCGCCGCGCCTCGGCCGGCAAGTCAGCCGGCAACTCCAATCGCCAGAGCGAACAAAGGTAGCAAGGAGCATGGTCGATCTCCCTCAGCCGGCTCTGAATCCGCTGGATTCGGTACCGAGCATCCCGTGACTCCTGCATCGCCGACCTCTTGCGACCTGTCCTACGTTGCGGAACTCAGAACAGTGCCCGCTCGCCAACAGCAGCGAGGCGGGTCAACTCGGGCCAGGAGGTGACGAGGCCGTTGTAGGCAGCGGCCTCCGAGGCGCGGTTCCGTCGGGCGCTGACTTGAAATAGCCGGTAGGCCAGATCGCGAGCTGCGTCTGCGGTAGCCGCGTCGAAGCGACTCAGCAGTCCTGCGGCGGCAGACTCGCCGTCGTCAAGGAGGCACCGCAGCAGGTGCTGTGCGGCTTCCCACACGGTGGGGCGCTTGTCGGTGGCGGGGTCCCAGCCGGCCTCCAGTTCGTCACGGCTGCAAAGGCGGACCCGGTCGGCAGAAGTCGTCACGATCCCGGCGGCCTCCAGACCGGCCACAGACGTATTTCGCGCCTTCGAGAGTTGCTCGGCCCGACCAAAAGGACCATCGGCAAAGTCGTACTCATCAAACCAAGTGAGTGCCCAGCGAGTGTCGGCATCGAGGTCGGCGCCTACACCAGTGAGCGTCTCGTCAAGAACCTCGTTGATCAGCGCCAGGGCGTCTCGCACTCCGAGGGGTGAGCCGTCCGCAGTCAGAACCCGCTCGTAGCGGGTGTAGACACCCATACCGGGACCGATGGCAGCCTGCGCGAGATCCAGCGGCGCGACGTTGCCCTGCTGCAGCAGCCGTATGGCACCGGGGAGTTCGGCCCGTAGCGCGCGACGCAGCTCACGGACTGTCGTCACGGACTGGTCAGAGCCGTCCTCGGCCACCGGGCGGCAGACCAGCAACACCGACGAGGCCAGAGACTTCGTGCCCTTCTTCACGCCTTCGGGGCGCTCGGTCCGCAACGGCCACGTAGCGGTGATGCGCAGGCCGGCTGCGATGAGGCTCTCCAGCAGCGCCTCCCACGCGGTGCCTGAAGTTCCGGCACTTCCCTTCCGCGCCTTCTTCTCCACTTGCTGGTAGCCGTAATAGACGGTGAGCGGATAGCGGGGATCGTGGACCTCCCGCATGCGCTCGAACGCTCGGCGTAGCAACGTCTCGAAGTGAGCATGCGCACCCGCCCGGTCCCCACCGAACCTTGCTGCGTTCGACACGATCTGCTCATCGCTCGGAGCCAGCAGGGGCCCCAGGGTGTCGGGCCAGATACTGCCGAGCGTGGCCCTTAGCCACACGAGAAACAGGTTCGACAGTGCGGCGTAGTCGAACATGTCGTAGTAGGGCGGGTCGGTACAAACCACGCCCACGTCCTCCTCGAGAGCCACAAGCATCGAAGCGCACCGCACGTCAGATCGACCAACGCGCGGGGATACGGATCCCGGACCGCGCAGTCGACTCCCGCTCGAATGGGGAGCAACTGGGCCTGCGCCCACATTCCCCGTCGGTGCAGGGAGACCCTTGACCGCCCGCACGACATGGTCGAGGTTGTTGGCCCATGACCCGGTGGAACCGGAGAATGGGTTCGCTTCGGCGAATTCGCCGTAGAAGCCGTAGGCGGGCCGGATGAACGACTGCTCGACCGAGCCGTTGGCCCGATTGTGGGTGGTCATCGTCGTTGTGCGGTTGGCCATGCTCGAGAGCGTGAGAGCCAGATAGGTCGTGATGGCCTCGGCATAGGCCCGCGCACCGCTGCCACCCTGCTCCACGCCGGGGCCACTCTCGGGCATTCCGGCAGCGACAGCGTCGCGGTACACCTCGGGTGTTACCTCGGCAATCACCTCGGAGAACGTCGCCATCGTTCGGCGCTGGCGAGGCGACAGAAGGTCGCCGATTGTGCGCAGCCCGAACGCCGTCACGTTCCCACTCTCGACTGGTAGTTCTCGGCGCAGCGCCGCCTCGATCGGAGCCGGGGGAAGGGTCTCCCAACTCGCGAGTCCGGCTTCCTCGATTCTCGCATCGGGAGTCAGCCAAACGCGTCCACCTCGGGGGCGCGTGGGATCAGCGAGCACCTGCACTCCCGCAAGGCGAAGACCGAACCCCAATTCCTGGCCGCAACACCGCACCCAGTCGGCATCGTTGACGATTCCGCAGAACACGCAATAGAAGTTGGCGCCGCGGCCGGCCTTGAGATCGACGAGGTCAACCGGCGGCGGACCGGGCTCCACCTGTAAGTCGAAGCCAGCCCCGTTGACCATAGGGCGGGCATGCCAGGGGTTCGTGGCCTTCTTCGACAGCCACCAAGTTGACAACAGCGGTGTCACGCGGCGACATCCGGGGTTGGAACACGGAATCGTCCGCGCCCACAGATAGGAAATCGCCACGGTGCGGCCGCCCGGCGCGTGCGGACTCGCCGGCGCGTCGAACACCTCGGAGAGGCGTCGCCGACACTCCGCTTCGATCGACTTCCCGTAGGCGGCGATATCAGCGGCGATTCCTTCGAGCTCGTGGCCTCCTCCCAGCGTGCTCACGTTGACAGCCGGCCGCCCGGCGAACCGCTGGGCAATCGACAGGGTCGCCGCACTCACTAGGCCAGCGACAGGATTCAGATCGATGGCTAGCGTGTCCAACCCCAATCGCAGCGCCTCCGTCGAGATGGCCCCGCCCCCGCAGAACGGGTCGATGATTTTCGGCAAGTCCACTCCGGCCGAGGCCGCGAGTCGACGCTGCGCCTCGGCCAGCAGCGCCGAATCACCGCTTCTCTCCCAGCGGCAGAGTTCCTCGATCAACTCAAGGAGTTGTCGGCGCTCCTCTTGCTGGTCCGCCTCGGTGGGATACCGGTCGGGTCGGGCCGAAGGATCGTCCACCAGCGACGCGAAAAGCACGGCTCGGGCAACTCCGAGTGGCTTGCGGGACCACCACAGGTGCATCGTCGCCGGGTGCCCCTTCTTGGGCACCGCTTTCTCAGCCCGCCCGGCGGCGTTGACAGCCTCGAGCGGCAGCGCCACCTCGATCAGCTTGCGTGGCGACGACTTCGGATGCGAGGAGTCCACGACTTCAGGTCTACACGCAAGGTGCGACAGGTGTTGAAGCAGCGACCCGTCGGCAGCGATGTCGCAGGTACCGGGGCCCGATGAGGTGGACCCTCGAGATGTCGGTCGCCCCTCGCAATCGGTTACACGGATTACGTGTTACACTGATTACGTGGCGAACCTGACGCTGGCGATAGACGACGAGCTGCTGCGTCGGGCGCGCATCCGGGCACTCGAGTCGGGGACGTCGGTGAACGCGGCCGTGCGGGATTTCCTCGTCGCCTACACGGGGGTCTCGCAGCAGGATGCGACGGTGCGGACGCTCGTCACGCTCGCCGAAGACGCCGGCGCCACTAGCGGCGACACGGGCCGCAGCTGGACCCGCGAGGACATCTACGAGGAACGGGCGGGCCGCTGAGCGTCTTCGTCGACACGAACGTGTTCGTGTACCTCTACGACGGTGCCGATCCCGAGAAGCAGCGCATCGCTCGTGCAGTGCTCACGGAGCAGCCCGAGGAGATCGTCATCTCCACCCAGGTGCTCTCGGAGTTCTTCTGGGTGGCCACCAGGAAGCTCAGCCTCGACCCCCGGGCCGCCCGGGAGGGCGTGCGCCAGATGGCGATGCTCCGCGTCGTGCCCGTTGATCACCGGCTGGTGCTGCGTGCAACCGACACCGCCCTCAGCGCAAGGCTCTCGATCTGGGACGCCCTGATCGTCGAGGCAGCCGCCACAGCCGGCAGCACCCGCCTGCTCACCGAGGACCTCAACGACGGCCAGACCATCCGAGACGTACAGATCGTCAACCCTTTCTCGGCACTCGACTGATTGACGGGTCTTCGGCCTGTGCAGGCCATCGAGGGATACTCGAGGTAGGAGCTGAGTGGCCCGCTACGCGTCCGCGTCAGCCCTCCCCCGTGGTGCGTTCACCACTTGGTCGGCGATCCTCCAACGTATCCAGCAGGAAATGGCAGTACGTGAACGCGGCGCCGGCCGCAAGGCCGGCGTGTCGGGGGCCAAGACCTCCGCTCGACCGTGTCCGCCCATGGTCAGTGCCGTACTCGTTCCGCAGTTCGGCGACACCAACGACGAGTTGCGACAGGGCCGACAACACGCGCACGATGGCGTCACGACCCTTCTTCGTAGGCGCGATTGCGTCGGGATGTACCTTCAACGCCTTCTGGACTGACTTGACCAGCGCCGGAAGGTCATCGCTCTCACGGTATTGCTCTCCAAGTTCTTCGAGCACGTGCTTGCAGGTCGCCTCAATGGCTGACTTGGCGGAACTGATCGCCAACGGAGGATCGGTCGGATCGAGCCGGCCAAGGTGCTCCCGGATCGACTCCGCGTCGCTCAGATGATCGAGTGGCAATCCCGCGTTCCCATGGTGAACCTTCTCCCGGATCCGGCCCTGGTCGTCAAGTATGTAGCCATCCTCGTCGAGGAGCCGGCGCAGCTTGCTCAGCGTCCTGTCACGGAACTCGGAGTCGTCAGTCCCCCTCCAGCTCAGAATCTCTTCGAACACACGGAGCGCCCGGCGAACCTGTCCGCGGTCCTGCCAGTCGATCGCGTTGGCGAATTCTTCGAAACAAGTCCTGCGCTCGCCGGTCTGATTCGATGTTGCGGTCGGCTTGAACCCCTCGGCCTCGAACGCGTCTTCGATTCGTCGTAGGATCCCCCAACCAGACGCGATTTCTCGGAACTCCTGGCGGGTTCTGCGGTGTATCAGGTCTGTAGTCATTTCGTGATCACGATCGTGGGTTGCCGTGAGGTCTCGAGAGCTTGGACCTACCCGGTGAACCCCGAGGTTAGGGACACCATCCGTTCGCAGGCTAGAGGAGCGTGGCTGCGATCGGAGGGGCGGTGGCGGCGAGTTTGGTTAGTTCGGGCCAGGAGGTTACGAGGCTGTTGTAGTCGAGGGCCTCGGAGGCCCAACCCTTGCGCTCGCAGATGAGGTAGAGGCGGTAGGCGAGTTCCTTGGCGGCTTCGCCGTGCCCACCGACGGCGTGGAGCAGGGCTGCGGCTTCTTCCTCGCCGTCTTGGTTTATGCGGCGGATGAGATGGTGGGCGACCTCCCAGACGGTGAAGCGGCGGTCGGTGGCCGGATCCCAGTCGGGGTCCAACTCATCGCGGCGGAGCAGCCGCACTTTGCCGGCACCGGATTCGACGATCCCTGCCTCGGCAAGGCCAGCTACGGAGGTGTTGCGGGACTTCGAGAGCAGCTCGGCACGGCCGAACTGCCCCTCCTCGAATCCGTACTCGGCGAACCAGCTCGTCGCCCATCTGGTGTCGTAGTCGAAGTCGGCGTCGATCCCCTCGGCGACCTCGTCGAGAGTCTCGTTGATCAATTCCAGCGCAGTGCGCACCCGCATGGTCTCGCCGCTGGCCTCCATCACTCGGGCGTAGCGGGAGAACACCGCCATACCCGGGCCGATCGCCGCCTGCGCCATGTCCACCGGGGCGATGCCGCCCTCGCGAAGAAGGCGCAACGCCTCCGGCAGTTCGGATTTGAGCGCACTCAGGAATTCTCGCCGTGTCGCGAGCCGGGCAGTATCGGGGCGTAGACGGCACGCCAACACGATCGACGACGCCAAAGCGTTCGCTCCCAGAGCGACTGGCTTGGTGGGTAGCTCGGTGGCAAGCGGCCATGTGCCGACAATCACCAACCCCGCGTCGATCAGGCTCTGCAGCATCGTCTCCCATCCCGTCGAGGCCACGCCTCCCTCGGTCGTCTCAGCCTGCTTGAAGGCGTAATAGACAGTCAGAGGGAAGCGTTGGTCCGAAACCTCTGCCAGCCGCTCGAAGACCTGGTTGAGCCCGGCCTCGAAGAATTCCTCGGCCCGCCGCCTGTCGCCATCGAAGCGGTACGGCGTGGCCACCAGCTCCTGCGCCTTCGGCACGAGCAGCGTTGAACACACGTCGGGATACACCGACCCCAGGCAGCGCCGCAGCCACACATAGAAGAAATCCGAAAGGTCCGCGTATCCGATGTTGTCGTAGTAGGGGGGGTCTGTGGAGACCAAGAGGCCCGGAGCGCGTGATCCCGCCGGGTCGCGCTCACGCGTGGCTGCCTGCCCGCTCTCGCCGGGACTCGACGCGATTCCCCGTTCGCTGCATGTTCGGAAGTGTCGGGGCACTTCGGCGGCGTTGAGTTGCGAGACAACTCCAGGGCGCGCGTCGAACATCTGCCAGCCCTCGACTGATTCCGCTGTCCACTTGACGGCGCCAAGAAACGATCCCGTGCCCTCCAGCAGCGTGTTGGCCTCAGCAAAATCCCAGGTCATCGGGATCGCCTGGCGAGCGAACGTGTTCCGAGTCGAGTCTCGTGCGGTGAACCATGTGCAAATCGTCGATCCGCGATCGGCCATCTTTGAAAGCGCGAATGCCAGATAGACCGAGATCGCTTCGGCGTACGCGGTGGCACCGGATCCACGATCCCGTAGCGGGGTTGGGTCGTCGCAACAACCGGAGACGAGCGCGTCGGCCCGAGCTCGTTCCCTCGCCTCGGCCACCAGATCGCATAGCACCATGATTGCAGTCAACTGCCGGGGTGTGAATAGGTCCGACCAATGGGTCATGCCGTAGTTCGCGACGTTTGCGCGAGCCTTGCCCGAGAGTTCGCCCGTCGACATATCACCTCGGGCGATTACATGGGCGATCTCGGCATGCTCGGCCAACGGTTCTATGTACACCCGTTGCCGGGCACCCTCGGCGACGATAGCCATGAGTTGTTGTCCCATTCGCCCGGCGCGTCCTTCCTCGCGGACGTAACCGAATGGCATGGCCGCGCCAGTGGCCAAACAGCGGGCGCCCTGGCGAGTGACGGTGCCCGCTGGAGGCTCCTCGTCGCGGTCTGTTCGCACCTCGTATCGCACGGTCTTCGTCGCGCGATCCACGATGGGTTGCGCCCACGCCCGCCGATCTTTCTTGTTGCTCAACACGAAGCTCTTCACCAGTGGAACGTGCCCCCGCCAAGCAGGGTCTGGAGAACGCACCGTCCGCGCCCACAGCCAGGCGATCACCCTCGCCTCGCCACCGCCGTGCTCGGGAGGCAGCGTGATCTTCGGGTAGAGATGACCGATGCGGCGCTCTGCCTCGTCACGTATCCACTTGCCGTAGTAGCGCACATCGGCGGCAAGTCCTTGGGCACCGGACCAACTCCGCAACTGCGCGGCACCCTCTTGGTCGGGATGCACAGGCGGACGGTTGGCGAACCGCGGTGGAATCTCGATCAGCGCCTTGTTGATCAGCACCGCCACCGGGTTCAGGTCGGAGGCGTGCGCCTCCAAGCCGAGGCGCTGTGCCTCGAGCGGGATCGACCCGCCACCGGCGAACGGGTCGAGCACCGGCGGCAGGTCGTCATCGCAACTCGCCCTGATCTCGTCGCGGGCTTCCTTCAGGACGTCAGGGTTGTTGCTGTTCTCCCACGGCACCAGCCGCTCGATGATCCCGAATAAGCGCTTCCGCTCAGCGGCCTGCGCCTCCTCGGTTGGGAACTTGTCGGGGTGTGCCGACGGGTCGTCCACCAGGGAGGCGAACAGCACCGCCCGGCACGCCGCCAGCGGGCGCCGCGCCCACCAAAGGTGCAGCGTGGACGGGTGCCCGTGACGGATCGATTTCTCCTTCGCCGACGCCGCGTTGATCGCGTCAAGCGGCAACGCCACCTCAATCAACTTCCGCCGCGGCTCAGTCACTCACTCTCACTACCCGCTAGGAGGTACCTAATCAGTACGGGATCAACTGGACTTCTTATTCGAAGATGACTTTGGCTTCGCCCCCGGAGCCGGGCCTTTGGGCGCAGACTTCATTTTCGGAAGCTTCTTAGACGTGCTATAGCCTCCCGCCCTTATTTCCGGTTCCGATCCTTCTGCCCGTGCTAGTCTCCTATTGCTCATTTGTCCTCCTCGTTGGGAGAGTGAGTAGTCTTCATTGCTTTGATATCTTATTAGACGCGGGTTTAGCACCCGGCCCTGGCCCCTTCGGCGGGGACTTGAACTTCGGCAACGGCTTAGATGTGCTATAGCCTCCTCGCTTTAGACCAGCGTCCCCTGCGCGGCGTTCTCTTCTGCTACTCACTCGGATCATCCTCCTTCGGTGAATGAATGAATTCCATCAGTTCTATCTCGTCCCACCGCATCAATAGACTACCTACACCCTGAACCGGCTGGCCATGAGCATCGAGTGTGAAACTTCCATCTTCTGGATCAACTTCAAGTGAGCGTGTCAGATAGAGTTCTTGAACCTCCGGATATCCAGATGCGTATGGGCGCAGATTGTCGATCTCTGCATATGCTCCACCAACCCACGATCCCGACTTCATTTTACATCTCACCAAGCCCGGTTCACGATCCTGAAACAGATGATCCCAGGCACGAGGGGCTCGATCAGGCCCGGCGAAGACACGTGCCTAGCGAGTTCCATTACGGACTTGTTGACCGAATGTCCAACCGAGCGTGCCCGGAATAGCAACGTAGGCGATCGGTACAACAACCAGCCACGCAGACAGTGGATCACCCGAAACAAACGAGTGCCAGTACTTTGCATAGAGCCAATACAACACCGAGGCAAACAAAGCGAGAAAGACTGCGGACGTTCCGACCAACCTGAGAGCACGATCTCGGAGGCCAATTCCATAGCGGCCCGCGTTGCGTTCGAAACCCCAGATAAAAAATGCCCCAGGCAGCAGAGCGACAACGAGGACCGTAAATGCCTGCAGACCGGACGTCACCGCACAAACCTCCATTCCTCGCCGAAGTGGTAGCGCGAGAGTATCGCCGTTCGCGTAGCTCCGCTACGAGAACGACTCGAATCAATCGATAGGTCAGATCGCTCAGATTGGGACATCGGCCATCGCCCAGTAGGCGTCCCAGGAGAGGCGGCGGTCGTATTCGGCGGCGCTTGGTTCGGACTCCCGGCGGGTGAACGGGTCGTAGAGGTAGCGGACGGTCGTGGTGTCGTCCTCGTCGACTCTCACGAGGGCCAGGATGTGGCGGTCGGCGTTGTTGAGGCCGTAGTTGAGTTCCCGGTTGGTCACCGTGAAGCGGTCGGCGCCCGCCACGCGGCCCTTGACCTCGATGAACAGCAGGCGACCGTCAGCGGCGCGGGTCTCGACGTCGTAGCCCTCGTTGTTGTGGGGCATCTCGGTGGGGGCTCTACCCAGCGCCCGCTCGGCGGCGAGCACCGCGGCCACGGCAAGCTTCTCGGTTCGCACCGTGTCGTGCGCGTAGGCGGGCACTTCGGTCCCTGTCAGCTTGGCCACCAGACCCGCGGGCACAACGAGGGCACCACCCACGACGCGGGGCCGGCGCACCGACAGCTTGCGCTGCAGGGCCAACTCGCCACGGCGACGCTGCAGGCGCTCTTCGGCCTCGGCGGCCCGGCGACCGGCGAGCGCCGAGTTGAGCCGGGCACCGGTCTGTCCGGCCAGTTCCTTGTCTTTCAGTCGCAGGGCTTCGGTGCCCCAGTAGCGGATCTCCTCGGTGAGGCGGCTCTCGACGGCCTCGAGGGTGCGCTCGACTCGCCACTGCACACGGTCCTGCACCTCTTTGAGATGCTGCGGGGCGTTGTGCTCGCCGGCGTGGCGCAGAGCCGTGATCTCGAGGCCGTCGCGCACCCATGGAGCGTCGGCGAGGGAAGCCAGCAACGCCTGCTCGTCGGCGTCGGGGGCCCGCAGGTCGATGTGGGGATCCCTCCCGGCCTCGCGCACATCGCCGGTCTCGGTGATCTCCACGTACTCGAAGCGCCTCGAGACGACCTGGCGGCGCCCGTCGCTGGCCGTCGTTCCGTCCACGATCTCGTGCTCGAGGAACACCAGCAGCCGCGGCGTCTCCGTCCAGTCCTGCGGGTCGATGAGGACGGTGCCCTGCTGCAGCACCGCTCCGTGGCGCTCCAGAGTCACGCCCACGGTGGCATCGAGCAGCGGATGGCCCGGCGCTACGAGGTCTGCGACAGGCCGCCCGGGCACCGACACGTGGCGATGCTCGAAGCAGATCCGCTCGTAGTTCCGCAGCAGGCGACCCCGCCGGGTGTCCTCGTCCCAGCGGCGCAGCGATGCGGGTACGCCTGCGACCTGGAAGCGCCCGGCCTCGCGGCGCGCGGCCCGGCCGCCGAGCCTCTCCAAGGCGGCGAGGAAGAAGCCGCGCACGAAACCGGGTTGAAGCTTGCGGGCGCGTGCGCGCTCCAACTCGTCGCGGATGCCCACGGTGCGCTCCGGCGGGAGCACGTCGGTGAGAAGCGACTGGGCGTCGATCAGTTCCTGCGTCCTGGCACCGACGGACCCATCGATCACAGCCTCCATGCGTACCCGTTGCAGCACCGGGTCCTCGCTGCGGATGGCATCGATGAGCAGTTGCCGCAGTGACCGATCGGAGAAGGCCTCGCCCAGCACGTCGAAGACCTTCCCGCCGAGGGCGCGGCGCTGCTCCTCCAGCTTCGTGAGCAGCCGCTCGAACACCATTCCCTCACGTGTGCCGTCGGCCACGAGGTTCCACAGGCGGCAGGTGTTGGTCTGGCCGATGCGATGGATGCGCCCGAAGCGCTGCTCGATGCGGTTGGGGTTCCACGGAAGGTCGTAGTTCACCATCAGGTGGGCGCGCTGCAGGTTGAGACCCTCGCCGGCTGCGTCGGTTGCGACCAGGATCGTCACATCGGCGTCCTGAGTGAACCGGTCCTGCACCTTGCGCCGCTCCTCGCGCTTGACGCCGCCATGGATGGAGACGACGGCCGAAGGTCTTCCCAGCAGACCGGTCAGCTTGCGTTCCAGGTACTCGAGGGTGTCACGGTGCTCGGTGAAGACGATCAGCTTGTGGCGCCGCCCCTCGGCGTCGAGCATCTCGGGCGTGTTCTGCAGGAGGTCGGCCAGCTCCTCCCACTTGCGATCGGCGCCGGATCGGTACACCTTCTCGGCGAGTTCCTCGAGGCGGCCCAGGTCGGCGATCTCGGCCTCCAACTCCTCGACGGTGCGGGCGGCGGTCGCCGCGTCGAGGATCTCAGTCTCGACGTCCTCGACCTCGCTGCCCAGCAGATCATCGGGCTCGAAGTCGTCGTCGAAGCTGTCGCCGAAGTCGTCGGATCGGTAGCCGACGGGAACCTGCGTCACCTCCAGGGCGGCTCGCATGTCCCTCACTTCGACGAGACGGGCACCCAGCCGTGCGCGACGCCGCTGAATCGACCGCCAGATCGCCAGCGGGGACGACGCCAGCCGCCGCTGGAGGATCGTCAGGGCGAAACCCACGACCGCGGAGCGGCCGCCCTGCCCCTCGGCGCGCAGCCGCTCCGCCCGGTTCATCCCGGTGCGGACATACTCGGTGACCTGCTCGTAGAGTTCGTGCTCGCCCTCGCTCAGCGGGTACTTCGCCGTCTTCGCCACCCGTTCGGGGAACAGCGGCGTGCCGTCGAAGCGGAGCAGTTCCTCCTTGACCATGCGGCGCATGAGATCGCGGGGCGGCTCGTCGCTGTGGGTCCCCTTGCGGAACTTGCCGGCGAAGCGGTCGCCGTCGAGCAGCGCCATGAACAGCTGGAAGTCCTCGGGCTTGCCGTTGTGCGGGGTGGCCGTCATCAGCACGAAGTGGCGGGCGACCTGCTCGAGTTGCCGTCCCAGGCGGTAGCGCTTGGTCTCCCGCACCTCGGCGCCCTGGAACGACGCAGACATCTTGTGGGCCTCGTCCACCACCACGAGGTCCCACTCGGTCTGCGCCAGGCGGGCACGCAGATCGTCGTTGCGGGCCAGCATGTCGAGGCGGGCCACCAGCAGCGGGCGCTCGAGGAGGGGGTTGCCGGAGCGGGACGCTTCCATCATCTCGCGGCTGAGCAGCTCGAACTCCAGGCCGAACTTCTCGCCCAACTCGTCCTGCCATTGCTCGGCGAGCCCGCCGGGTACAACGACCAGGCACCGCCCCAGGTCGCCGCGCACCATGAGCTCCTTGATGAGCAGCCCGGCCATGATCGTCTTGCCGGCACCCGGGTCGTCGGCCAGCAGGAAGCGCAGGGGCCGCAGCGGCAGCATGTCGCCGTAGACCGCCTCGATCTGATGCGGCAGCACCTCGATATCGCTGGTCTCGGTCGCCAGGTACGGGTCGAACAGGTAGGCGAGCGAAATGCGCTTCGCCTCGGCGACCAGCTTGAACAGATCCGGATCGGCGTCCAGCGACCAAGGGCGATCGCCGTCGACAAGTTCCAGGTCGGCTTCGTTGCTGCGGTAGAGGAGCTCGCGGTCCACTGCGCCGCCCGCGTCCTCGTAGGTGAGAGTCAGCGCGCTAGCCCCGATCCAGTCGGCATCGATGACGGTCACAGGCCCGCTCGGGGTCACGCCCCGCACCCGGGCGCCCTTCTTCAGATCCTCCAACCGCACCACAGATGCCGAGCGTAGAGGCTGCCTATGACAGCGGCGCCCGTACGGCGGCGACAGGCAATCAAATGAACAACCGGTGACCGGACAACGGTCCTGGCGAAGGCACTTCAAACGTGCTCAGTGATCGAGCAGCATTCGCAGCACGTCGGCGACTTGCCTGCCGGTCGGGTAATCGATCACACCGAGGCGCCGGAGCAGACGGTCCCGGTTCACGGATCGAACGAGTTCGCACTGGGCGTAGCTTGTCCGGTCCAGGCCGTTGCCCGGCGTCGCCTCCACCTCGACGTGGCACGAGAGACCGCGTCGTGCGGTGGTCAGAGGAACGACAATCGCCACCGGGAACTCCTGGCCGAACGAATCGGGAGGGCCGACGACTAGGGCCGGGCGGCGGGACGCCGGCTCTGCCGGATGCGGGGACCCGAAGTCAACGAGCCAGAAATCGTCAATCGACGCCATCGGTGACGGCTGTGAGTTCCGCTTCGGCCAGATACTCCTGCCAAGCCTCGGGATTCGCTCGCAGAGCGGCGAACTCGGCCCTGACCCGGCGCGCGTACCGCTCGCGGCGGAGCGCTTCGGCCGCGTCGCGCACGGTCTGTATCAGCGAGGTGTCCGCAGCCCGGCTGAGCTCCACAAGCCGCTCGTGGGTACCGAGATCAACCCTGATGGTCGTGGTATTCGCCACGGATAAAGTCTACAGAATGTAGACGGCTCCTCGCTACTCAGCCTGCATCGAATTGCAAGACGGCGGTATCCGGCTCTTCGGAAATTAGCGGCGGAGTGACGGCGGCGCATCTGGCATCGGCTTCACCATCACGCCCGCCAAGAGATCTCAGTCCGTCACGCCGGTCGGAGGCAGGAACGCAGCCAGAACGTCCACATTGGCCCGCCAGCCGCTCGCGTCCTTGACGACAAGCCCCATCTCCACCAACTGGTTCAGATCGCGGCTGAGCGTCTTGGGCCCGACCTGGGCGTAATGTGACGTGGCCGCGCGCGCCAAGTCGGCCAACCCGTGGCGGGTGTACACCTCCGAGGGGGCCATGGCCCGCACAAGCGCCTGTCGCCTATCTCGACCTTTCATGGCCGGAGACTCATCGAGAACCGCGTGAATGTAGTTCGTCCAGGTGACTCGCAGCACCTGCTCGGTGACCAACTCGATCTGTTCGCGCAGGCCACTGACCAAGCCCTGCACCGCATACCTCACGAATCCTGTGATCGTGCCACTTCGGTCAGCGGCTTCAAGCTCCCGGTAGTAGCGATCCCGAGTGAGGTTGTAGTGGTTGGAGAGAAGAAGTGCCGCCGGAAACGGAACAACACCCGATCTGGCAAGGATGGCGTATTCGAGCAGCCGTGCGGTCCGGCCGTTGCCGTCGGCGAAAGGATGGATCCAATTGATGTAGAGGTGTGCACACACCGCAGCGGCAACATGTCTGGCAAACCGAACCTGACGATCGTCGGACCTGAAGTCTTCGCTTTCCAACCACTCGGACAAGCGCGCCAGGAGGTGCTCGCAGTCCTCAGCCGGGGCACCCCGATAGTTTCCGACCACAACGGAGTGCGTACGGATGGATCCGGGAATCACCTCGTCCGGGTGGTCGGTTCCCTGGAGCACCTGACGGTTGTAATCGCAGATCAATGCTGCGGTAATTCTCAGTTCTCTGCCAGTTTGAGCTTGATTGCTGATGTCCTGTAAGGCCTCGATGACGTTGCATACCTCTCGCTCCTGGTAGGCACGCGACGGAGGTGCGGAGTAAGTACCGTCCAGAATGCCTTGGACCTGCTCGTTGGTAAGGGTGTTGCCCTCAATCGCTGTGCTGGCTTGGGCGCCCCTCACAAGGGCAGCCCGGAACAACTGCTGTGCCACCGCGGGTTGCAATGGCACGCCCGCCAAGTGTTCGCACTTGGAGCGGGCCTCCCCCAGCAGCATCCATGTCTGAGGATCGAGATCGTTGAAGCCCGACGCCTCGAAGTTGATCCACGGATGCGACTCCTCGTAGCGGCGCACCGCCCCAATCTATCTCAGATCGACTTCTGAACGTGCTGGAATGTCCAGTGTCTTGTCCGGTATTTTGTCCACTTGACTGGCCGGAGATTCGGACTTCTGGAGAGATAAAATACCTGTTCAAAAGGTTATTTAGATGCTGCGGGACGAAAAGCGGCCAAGATTGACCCAACATTTTGTCCCGAGTTTTGTCCGCGGATCTGTCCATGGTCCGTCTGCCGTTCCACTCACCGCCGCTCCGCGCACAGCTCCGTCGGGGAGATCATCGCGGCGCCTCCGCCAGATTCCAGTAGGCGTCCCAGGACAGGCGGCGGTCGTACTCGATAGCGAATGAACCGCGGCGGAGCCGTCCCGGCGGGGAGGGGTACCATCGGCGGACCGCTCGCCGACTGAACAGGAGTCTCGCCATGACCGCCTGCGCCACGTGCGCCGCGTCGTGACCTCCGTGCTGGATCGCCCGCTCGGCCTCGCGCCGCAGGTGTCGGTGCGACCCGAGCGTTTCGGCGCCCTGCTGTACCACTTCGGCACGCGGCGCCTGTCGTTCCTCAAGGATCCGCGCCTCCTGGGGGTCCTCGAGCAGCTCGACGGTTCGGCCACGGCGCGGGCTGCCTGCGAGGGGGCGGGCGTCAGCGAGGCGGCGCTCCCTGCCTTCGAGCGAGCGCTGGCGCGGCTGGTGGAGACCGACATGCTCCAGGAGCGCCGGCCGTGAGCGCGACGGCCCCGCTGGTCGAGCACTTCGCCGCCGGGCTGGAGGCGCCGATCTGCCTCACCTGGGAACTGACCTACGCCTGCAACCTGGATTGCCGGCACTGCCTGTCGAGCTCGGGGCGGCGCGACCCGCGCGAGCTCGGCACCGACGAGGCCAAGGAGCTCATCGACGAGTTCGAGGCGATGCAGGTGTTCTACATGAACATCGGCGGGGGCGAACCGACGATCCGCAGCGACTTCTGGGAGATCGTCGACTACGCCGCCGCCCACCACGTCGGCGTGAAGTTCTCCACCAACGGCTCGCGCATCACCTCCGAGGCCGCTGGGCGCATCGCCGGCAGCGACTACCTGGACGTGCAGATCTCCCTCGACGGCGCAACCCCCGAGGTCAACGACGCCGTGCGGGGCGAAGGCACCTTTGACACCGCCATCGACGCCATGGAGCGCCTGGCCGCCGCCGGAGTCCGGGGCTTCAAGCTGTCGGTTGTGTGCACGCGCCACAACCTGGCCCAGCTCGACGACCTGAAAGCGCTCGCCGACCGCTACGGGGCGCAACTGCGACTCACCCGGTTGCGACCGTCGGGCCGCGGCGCGGCGGTCTGGGGCGAGTTGCACCCCACCGCCACCCAGCAGCAGACCCTCCACCGGTGGCTGCTGGCGCACGGCGACGAGGTCCTCACCGGCGACTCGTTCTTCCACCTGGCCGGCTACGGCGAACCGCTTCCCGGGCTGAACCTCTGCGGCGCCGGTCGCGTCGTGTGCCTCATCGACCCTGTGGGGGACGTATACGCCTGCCCGTTCGCCATCCACGACTCCTTCCTGGCCGGCAACGTGCGCGGCGCCGGCGGCTTCGGGCACCTCTGGCGCCACTCCGAGCTGTTCGCGTCGTTGCGCGAACCCCAGGCCGCCGGCGCCTGCGGTTCGTGCTCGGAGTACGACGGCTGCCGGGGCGGCTGCATGGCGGCGAAGTTCTTCACCGGTCTCCCGCTCGCCGGCCCCGACCCCGAGTGCGTCAAGGGACACGGCGCCGCCGCCCTGGCGGCCGTCGAGCCGGGATCGGCGCCGCGCCCCTCCGGCGATCATTCG
>LXNI01001521.1_pt1 | contig 19572 bp, 7 predicted proteins | sample 809091 | NCBI WGS metagenome assembly LXNI01 (sample SAMN04870527, study PRJNA318959) | sponge metagenome | biome: 01000161; feature: marine sponge reef; material: water | host: Sarcotragus foetidus | place: Greece: Milos, Mediterranean Sea | collected 2013-05-29 | depth 5-7 m | reverse complement strand
GGACTGGTCATCGGCCTGGCGCTCTGGGGCCTGATCGTCAACTTCCTCTTGCACCTGTTTCCTGGCATGGCCGGGCACTGGCGGGCTGGATTGTTGTGTTGGCCCTTGGCGCCGGCCTGGCCTGGCGCAACCGCCACGCCCTACCGATACCGCCACGCGCCCTCGCCGGCTTCGGCCTCGCCAGCGCCGCAATCTTCTGGATCGCCCTCGCCAGCCGCCAGCTGCTGATCATCCCCGACGAACCAGTCCATGCCACCCTCTCGTCAACGATTCGAGCCGGCGGTTGGCCACCCATCCGTTCGTGGAATCCGGATCTCGACCTTTCTTATCACTACGGCATCGACCTTTTGATCGGACTGTTGATGCCGCCGGTAGGGCCAGACCTTGGATTCACAACGGAGGTGCTCGGGGCATACGCCTGGGTCTGCTTAGTCATGCTCGTGGTGGCGCTGCTTCTGCGAAGCGGTTCGCCGGCCGGCACACTGGTCCTGACCCCGCTATTGCTGGCACCAGGCGCCTGGACGCTCGTATTCGGCGAGCAGCCCGCAGTCACAGGCGTTCCGGTCCCGGTCGGTATACCCGCCGCCGGGCTGCGCGCCGCGCTGTCCAGTGTCTATTGGCCACACGTCGAACTACCGTGGCCCTCCGAGCAGCACGGCGTACCGCCAAACATCTGGAAACCACTGTTTCCATTCGCATACGCGTTGGCCTTCCTCACTTTGGAACGGGTCACCGTTTGGAATGGAACACGGTGGCCAGGCGCTCTAACGCTCGCGCTCCTCGTTGGATTTCTTGGACTCGTCGACGAATCCGTCGCTCCAGTCGTTCTCGCGACTTGGACGGTTATGGAAGTCGCCCGAGGAGTGCGAAATCGCAGCCACGCCTCGGCCAACCTCATCACAATTCTTGGTGCCGCCGTTGGACCAACACTGGCTGCGACGCTCCTCGCCGGAGGTGGTGGAGTCCTGACGGGTGCTATTACCGGAACCGGGAGCACCGGATCACTCGCCCTCGGCTGGCCTCTTGACCCTCGCGACCGCAGCGCAATTCTCTCGGTGACGATGCTGGGGGGCGGGCTCGGTTTTTTGCACGTTGGCACCTTGGTCGTGGCGAGCGCTGCCGGGCTGCTCGCGCTTCGGGACCGGCTCGTTCTCTTGCTGGTCGGAGCCAGCCTCGCGTTTCTGATTGCCGCCCTCACCCTCCGCTACGAAGAGGCCCCGCACGACGTGGCCCGATTCGACGGCCACGCTCGAAATTTCGCGCTGTTGGCCCTCGCTCTCGCGCTCGGCCTACGTATCAGGGCGTTGCCTCGCCTCCGCCGCTATGCCGTTGCCGGAGTCGTCTTCGGACTGGTGACGTGGCCTACGGTCGCTACACCAGCTCGCAATCTTGGCCTGGCCATTGGCCACGGAGTTGACGTCGCGAACGCAAGCGACCAGGCACCGGAATTCGGAGACTGGTACTGGTACATGGGTCGGTACGCGCCCCAGCAGCCGCTTCCCGAAATGATCACGACTTGGATCCGCGACAACACCGCCACTGATTCGCGAATCCTGTCACCGGCTCCGTTAGCAATGACGATTGCGACGGGCCGGCCGAATGCCGCTGGGTTCACCCGGTTTCCGCACGGTCGTCCAACATTCGGACCTGAGTACCTGGACTCAATCCGTCACCTTGAACCTGCGGCGCTCACACGGCTGAAGATCCAATACGTCCATGCGCCGGATCATTGGGTCGCCGAACTCCCGGATCGGGCCAGACGCTGGTTGGCCGAACCCCACCTGTTTGAACCGCTGATACGGGATGGCACCGATACGCTCTACCGCGTCCGCCCGGAGATTCGAAATCTTGACTTGGCCCCGGCGACGGGAACATACGAAGCCCTCAGGCTGGCAGCGAGGAACGGCTCACGGGTCTTCCTATCCAAGGCGACCGACCCCCTGAACACAGTTCGCGCCGCGGCGTCTATGCCACACGCACAGTTTCTGGGCTCAGGGAGCCCGTCCGACTTGTCCATACGAGACCTATCCCTGGGATCGGACGTTCGACCGGAACCACTTGACGCCAGGCTGCCGGACCTTGTCGTTGCATCAGCGCGCCTCGCGCCGTCCATATTCTCCGGGCACGTGCGGCGCCCAGTCTTTTGGAACGACGAGATCGCTGTCTATTCACCAAACGGTTCAGTTGCGCCCGTCATGCCCCAGCCGCAAACTCCGTTCCAGGTCAACATCTCCAACTGGCAGGTGACGACCAGTGGGCTGACCTTCACGGCTACCCTGTCGAACTCTGGTGGCGAGAATTGGACTGGCCAGGACTGGGTAGTTGTCCGGGCTGATGAGTCGCCCTGGGCATTCCCTCGCAGCTGGCCAGTCGATCGAACCCCTCAGTGGTTCGCAGGACAGATCGCTCCCCAGTCCGGGACCATTCGTCTTGGCTACGAGTTCGACCCGATGGCCGGTCGGCTCGCCCTGCGAAACAGCGACGGAACTCTGAACAACCTTCCGTCGGCTGGCGCCGGGCTCGGCCAGGGTGTGTGGTTACTGAGCGTCCGGCTGCGAGACGACTATCGCCTTGTGGGCCTCGTGCCGGTCGCCAAGATCTCAATTGCTGCCGGTGGAGACGTTTCATACCACGTCTATGAAGGCGAGGTTGGAGTCCGGCCAACCTCGGGCCCAATTGCTTCGCCGTGGGGTAGGTTTTGAGCCAGATCCACACACCCGCGCGCCGCCCGGCATCCCCCGGGCAGATCACACAACGAGAGCGGCCGCCCGTTGCAGACCGCCTCAGAATCACATTCCTGTCCGCCAGCGATTCCTACGAACTCCTTCAAGTCTGGCCGCCATAGGTGACCGTCGACATCGGCGTAATCCCTGGGCTGCTGATTCTCGCGGCAGAACTCCTTGCCCTCGCAGCGCTCGGCTATGTCGTAGCAAGGGTCGCGCTCCGCCAACGTGACCACCTACTCGCCCTTGCCCAGGGCCTGGTCATCGGCCTTGCCCTCTGGGGCCTCATTGTCAACTTCGTCCTCCACCTGCTTCCGGGACTGGCTGGAGCCCTGGCCGGTTGGATCATCGTCGTGGCGCTCGGCGCCGGCCTCGTCTGGCGCGGACGACTGAATCTAGCGATTCCGCCACGCACACTTGCCGGCTTCGGCCTCGCCGGGGCTGCAATCTTCTGGATTGCCCTCGCCAGCCGCCAACTGCTGACTATCCCGGACGAGCTTCTCCACACCACGCTTCCCGCGACGATCCGCGCCGGCGGCTGGCCGCCGACGCTGTCCTGGAACCCTGACCTTGACTTGGCCTATCACCACGGGATGGACCTTCTCGTCGGGCTTCTGACGCCGCCGATGGGACCGGACCTGGCGTTCACCACCGAGTTGGTGAGCGCCTTTGTCTGGACCAGCTTCGTCCTGCAAGCGGGGGCGCTGACCATGCGGCATGGCGCGTGGGCAACCACGCTGGCGCTGACTCCGCTCCTACTGGCGGCGGGCGCATGGACGCTGGTATTCGGCGAACAACCCACGCTGGTGCAGGTTCCGGTCCCCGCCGGCATCCCATCCGCCGGACTTCGTGCGGCGCTGGCCGAGATCTACTGGCCGGCTGTGGACTTTCCCTGGCACTCAGAATTAGACGCGGTGCCACCGAACATCTGGAAGCCTCAATTCTCGTTTACCTACCCGTTAATCTTGGTGACGTTGGAGCGAGTCGCCAGTGGCAGCAGGTGGTCATGGCCAGCCGCGCTGACGCTGGCTGGCCTAGTTGGGTTCCTGGGCTTAGTGGACGAAACGGTTGCTCCAGCGGTGCTAATGCTATGGGGCTTGGTTGAAGCCAGCCGGGTGATCCGGGCTCGGCCAACGCGCTCGGCGTTTCCTTTAGCTGCCGTACGCGCCGCAGCGGGGCCAGCACTAGCTGCGGCGCTACTCGCCGGCGGCGGGGGTGTCCTCACGGGCGTCCTGACCGAGAGCGCAGGCGCCGGTGAGATCTCGTTTGCTTGGCCCATCGACCCGCGCGACCGGGGAGCGGTTAGTTCGGCGACAGCGTTGGCCGGCGGGTTGGGAATCCTGGGCTTGGGGTCCCTGATAGTGGCCGGCACCGCCGTACTGGCCAGCCGCGACCGCTTGGTACTGATACTGGTCACTGGCAGCGGGGTGCTTCTGTTAGCAGCTCTCTCGCTGCGATACGAGGCTGCGCCGCATGACGTTGTCCGGTTTGATGGGCACGCCCGTAACTTTGCCCTGCTGGCGCTCATGGTGGCCCTGAGCGCTCGCCTTGCCACCATGCGTCCTCGGAGGCGCTACGCCGCCGCAGTGATTATTGTCGCCTTCATCACCTGGCCCACCGTAGCCACTCCGGTGCGCAAGCTTGGCTTGGCAGTTGGCCACGGCGTGCAGCTGGCAAACGCCCGGCCTGGACACAACGAGTTTGGCGAGTGGTATTGGTGGATGGGCCGTCACCCGCTAGAGCGCTTTCCATCCAACGCTATCGCCGACTGGATCCGCACTCATACCTCGGTTGACGCCCGCGTCCTGTCGCCAACGCCGCACGCAATGACCGTAGCCACAGGGCGGCCTAACGCCTCGGGTTTCATCCAGTTCTTGCATCCACGTCCGACGACCGGGCCTGAGTATCTGGATGCCATCCGTCATCTCGAACCAGCAGCGCTCGAGCGGCTAGACATCGAGTACGTACACGCGCCAGATGATTGGGTCGCTCGTCTACCGAATCGGGCCGCCCAACGGCTGGCGAATCCGCAGTACTTCGAACCGCTACTACGCGACGGCGCTGAGGTGCTCTACCGGGTGCGTTCGGCGTTCGTGCAACTCGACATTGCGCCCACGCCCGGGTCCTACGAATCCCTGCGGCAGGCCGCTCCGGCGAGATCCACGGTGTACTTGTCTCCAGCCACGGACTCACTGAATACCTTCCGAGCCGTGGCGGTGCTGCCGCATACTCAGTTGCTGGGTTCCCCACACGAGTCCGCGCTCCACCTAACGAACCTCCACTTGCAGGCTGACTATCGGCCTACGCCGATTAGCGACGAGACGGCCGACCTAGTCGTCACATCGGCGCGGCTGGCTCCGTCCATGTTCCGGCCAGGAGCTCGGCATCCAATCCTTTGGAACGACGAAATCGCCGTCTACGCCCCAGACGGGCTTGTCGTGCCCACCATGGCCCCACCACCACGGGACTTTAGCGTTCGGCTTTCAGATATAAGGTCGGAGAGCGGGCGCCTAGCTTTTGCCGCCACACTCAAGAATCAGAGCGGTACGGGATGGACAGGCCAGGATTGGATAGTCGTGTCGGCGGATGCCTCACCGCTGAGCCTGCCGCACTTTCGGGAAGCGGACGAAGGCATTCAGTGGTTTGCCGGACAGATCGCCCCCCAGTCAGGGGCCATCATTCACGAGTACCAGTTCGACCCACGAACAGCGACGCTCCTCCTCGATAGCGAACGCGGGATGCAACCCCTGCCATCGGCCGGCAACGGGCTATCTCAGGGTGCGTGGGTACTTGGCCTTCGACTACGGAATGACTATCGCCTGGTGGGATTCGTTCCAGTCTTGAAATTCGACATTTCTCAATCCGACGACGTGGCGTACCAAGTCTATGAGGGCGAGCTTGCGATACGCCCAACAGAGGGGCCGATAGGGTCATCAAAGGGACGATTCTGAGTGGCGGCATCAGTCATCTCAGGACCCGACCTCCCTACAGCCTGTGACACCACGACCTGCGCAATCTTTCCGACGAGTCGGATTCACCGTACGAAGGGAAATAGACCTGCGCAGCCGCGCCAGAAACTCGGATGGAGTCTTGCGGTGTGAGCGTTGACCCGGTGGTCATCCCAGGCCTTTTGTTGTTGGCGGCGGAACTCTTAGCGCTAGCAGCGGTGGGCTACGTCATGGCGCGGGTCGCGCTGCGACAGACCAACGACCTCTTGGCCTTAGCCCAAGGACTGGTCATCGGCCTGGCGCTCTGGGGCCTGATCGTCAACTTCCTGTTGCATCTGATTCCTGGCATGGCCGGCGCTCTGGCGGGCTGGGTCGTCGTCTTAGCCCTGGGAATCGGATTGGCCTGGCGCAACCGCCTCGCCCTATCAATACCGCCACGCACACTCGCCGGCTTCGGCCTCGCTGGCGCCGCCATCTTCTGGATCGCCCTCGCCAGCCGCCAACTGCTCATAATCCCGGACGAAATCCTGCACACGATGGTGCCCGCCACAATTCGAGCGGGCGGCTGGCCGCCAACTCTGGGCTGGAATCCCGACCTAGAGTTGGCCTATCACCACGGCCCAGATCTTCTCGTCGGGCTCTTGACTCCCCCGACGGGACCCGACTTGGCGTTCACAACGGAACTGCTTGGCGCCTACGTCTGGACCACCCTCGTCCTACTCACGGCAGCACTACTCCTGCGAAGCGGCTCATGGACCGTCACCCTGGCCCTCTTGCCGCTCTTGCTCGCCCATGGGGCCTGGTCCCTCGTCTTTGGCGAGCAACCCACGCTGCTACAGATTCCAGTCCCGGTTGGGGCACCAGAAGCCGGGGTGCGCGCTGCACTTGGCGAAGTCTATTGGCCAGCCGTGGAACTTCCATGGATGTCTGAACAGCACGCCGTTCCGCCCAACATTTGGAAGCCTCAGTTTCCCCTGACGTACGCCATAGCCTTTGTTGCGCTGGAGCGAATTGCTGCCGGAGCCGGACGGTCGTGGTCCGCGTCGCTGACACTCGCAACTCTCATCGGATTCCTGGGTCTTGTGGACGAAACGGTCGCGCCAGTCGTGCTCACGCTCTGGATCGTCGTCGAGGCCCACGCCGCCTGGAAAGCTAGTCAAGATCGGCAAGGTCGCATTCGAGCGATCGTCCGTGCGGAGGCTGGCCCCATGCTTGCAGTCGTTTTGCTGGCAGTCGGTGGCGGTGTAATCACGGGCGTGCTTACCGAGAGTGCCGGTGCGGGAGAGCTGGCAGTTGCGTGGCCGACCGATCCGCGCAATCGAGGTGCAGTCAGCTCAGTCCTCCCAGTCGCCGGTGGGCTCGGACTTCTGGGACTTGGCTCCCTTGTGGTGATGGCGTGCGCGACTGTCTTGGCTCGACGCGACTTACTGATTGTGCTGCTTGCCGCAAGCTTCGGCATGTTTCTAACCGCAGCCCTGATCTTGCGGTACGAGGCTGCTCCCCACGATCTTGGGCGCTTCGACGGGCACGCTCGCAACTTCGCGCTCCTGGCGCTTATGCTCGTGCTGAGTCAACGCCTAGCCAGTCTTCGTCACCCGTGGCGCTACGTCGCTCCCGTTGTGATCACGGGACTAGTGACGTGGCCAACAGTCGCTGTGCCGGCGCGCAAAGTCGGTTTGGCCGTAGGCCATGGTGTCGCGATTTCCAACGCCCAGCCAGGGCCGCGCGAGTTCGGCGACTGGTATTGGTGGATGGGAAGATATGCAATCAGGCATTTTCCGTCCGGCCAGATTGCTGTCTGGCTTCGTGAACAGTCCAGTCCAGACGACCGCGTGTTGTCTCCGCTGCCCCACGCAATGACGGCGACCACTGGACGCCCAAACGCCTCGGGCTTCGCACAGTTCCTGCATCCACGACCGGCAACAGGACCCGAATACCTTGACGCCATCAGATATTTGGAGCCTGCGGCCATTCGTCGGCTCGGCTTCAGGTACGTCCACGCATCGGACGGATGGGTCGCCACTCTCCCTGATCGGGCCAAGCGTTGGTTAGCCGATCGTGAGCTTTTTGAACCGCTTGTGCGCGATGGCGCTCACTCGCTTTACCGAGTCAGGCAGGGCTTCCTGCAACTGGATGTTGCGCCAACTCCTGCTGCCTTCGAGGCGTTGCGACAAGCTGTCCCGGAGGGCTCCAAGGTGTACTTGTCGCATGCCAACGGCTCGCTCAACACATTTCGCGCGCTGGCAGTACTTCCACAATCTCAGCTCATGGGCCTACCTGACGAGTCCGCCCTTCACATCCCGAACTTGCACTTGCAAGCAGACGTTCGACCTACACCGCTCCAAGACGAATCCGCCGACCTCGTCGTCACTGCCGCGCAACTTGCCCCATCCATGTTCCACCCCAGTGCGCAGCGCCCGGTCTTTTGGAACGAGGAAATCGCCGTCTACGCCCCCGATGGAGCCATCGCGCCCGTACATGATCCTCCGCCGCGGCCCTTCACAGTTCGAGTCACGGATGCCCAGGAGAGCGATGGCCGACTTGCCTTCACCGCAACGCTGTCTGAGACATCCGGCGAGGGCTGGACCGGTCAGGACTGGCTGGTGGTGCCGGCCGACGAGTCGCCGTGGGCCTTGCCGCGCATCCGGCCAACCGATCCAGCGGCGCAGTGGTACGCGGGACAGGCCACCCCGCAGCCGGGTTCGGTAACACATCGGTACGAATTCCACCCCCAGGCGGTGACGCTTAGCCTGCAGGACTCGCCGTCGGACGTGGTTCGACTGGATTCGTCAGGCGATCGACTGGAGCCCGGGGTCTGGATCCTGGCCGTGCGGCTACGCAGCGAGTATCAGCTCTCCGCCTTTATCCCGGTGGTTAAGGTCGTGATTTCCCAGGCCGGCGATGCTTCACTCGAGGCCTATGAGGGCGAATACGGGGTCAGGCCCGTGCCACGACCAGCGGAGCCGTAGGGGCGAAGGGCTGCTCGACCGGGGGGGCAGCGACTCCGGAGTCCGATCTATCCGCAGAATGCCAAGGTGGCGACCAATCAGATCAACTGCTCACGCCAGGTCGCTGGCGCATGATCGCTCCCGATTTCAAGACTGTCAGGCAGATACGCCGGTTCGCGCGGTCCAACCTCACGCGCCCAGTGCACCATCGCCTTCACGCCCTCCCGCAGGCTCGTCGTGTTGCGAAAGCCCAGAATCTGCTCAGCCGCTTCATGCGCGCAGTAGGCGTTCCTGACCTCGAGCGGTCGGCCCGGCATGTACTTCGGCTCCAGGCCGGCCGGCCACGGTCCGCCGTCAAAAAACACATCTCGAACGACATCCGCAAGCTGATTGATCGAAACGTCCTCCGACGAGCCAACGTTGAAGATACGGCCGTTTGAGCGGTCGCTGAGGCCGCCGTCCACCATCACCGGGTTCGTGTCGCCGATGTACGAGTACGCGCGGCGCTGTTCGCCGTCACCATAGATGTGGAACGCGCGGTCCCGGAGCAGCGAGTTGATGAAGATCGCCACCACGTTGCGATACGGGTCAGCCAGGTTCTGACGCTCGCCATAGACGTTATGCGGGCGAAAAATGGCGTAGTCAAAGCCGTGTACGGCCGACAAATGCTCGGTGGCGGCTTCCATGGAGGACTTCATAGCAGCGTAGACGTCCTCCGGAAGGCGCGGCATCGACTCGTCAAACGGCGCCTGCTGCGCGCCGTACACGCTCATCGAACTAACCAGCACGACCTTCGAAAGTCCGTTGGCGATCGCCGGAACCAGCGTGTTCAGGTATCCGACGACGTTGTTGTCCAGGGAGCTCAAGGGTGTGAACTGGCTGCGTCCTTCGGTGGCGTCCGCCGCGTAGTGGTAGATGACTTCGGGAGCGGCGGACTCGACCAGTTCAGTAGCCGCCGCGCGGTCGGCAAGATCGCACTCCACAAACTCGGCGCCCGGATTGACGTTCTCAGCGTATCCGCCAATCAGGCTGTCAGCGGCAGTGACCTCATGGCCATAGTCAAGCAGTCGGTCCACGGCATGGCTTCCCATAAAGCCGGCCGCGCCGGTTACCAGCACGCGCATGGGCTGCTTCAGCGCACTCCGATCAGCGTGGGCAAGTCAGGCACCGTGGCGCCAGGCGTCCGCCGCGCCGGGTGGATTCTAGCCCAGAGCCAGCAATGGCTCGCCCGCTACGGCACCCTGGCTGGGCGCGCCACACCTCTTCCTCGACACCGCACACACCGGGCTGGACGCCGGTTACGGTGCAGCGGCCGCTGGAGCCCAGGGTGGGACTCGAACCCACAACCTGCGGTTTACAAAACCGCTGCTCTGCCGATTGAGCCACCTGGGCGCGGTTCGATTACGAGGGTACTTGGCCAACTGGCACGACGCTCGCGACGAGGAAACGGAACCGCCCGACCGAATCGCCCTCGGCTACGCCTGGCTGCGGATGAACGCGATGAAGTTCTGCAGTTCCTGTTCGGTCATGTTCGGGAAGGCCGGCATCCCGTTCCCGCCCTGCATGGCCTGCTCGCGAATCCGAGCCTCGGGCAGGTCCTCGACCGTCCTATTTCTCAACTCCGGACCGATACCGCCGCTCAGGTCGGCGCCATGACAGGCGATGCAACCCAGGGCGGTGAACTGCTGGCGGCCGGCTTCGGCCGCGCCGGTCAGCGACATCACGACTTCCGGCGTGGCAGCGGCGCCGCCGGCAGCTTCTGTTGGCTCGGCGGCTGCAACCGCGGTTGGAACGGCCGTCACCGGCGTCACGGCCACAATCGCTTCAGCCACGCGCGGGGTCGGGGATTCCACCGCCGCTGCCGGCGTCCGCTCCGGCGGCATGGTGATCTGCGCCACGACCGGGACCACAAGTGGCTCCACCATGGCCACCGGTCGGCTCTCACCACACGACGCCAAGAGTCCCGTAAGCAGCAGTGTGACAGCCAGCCCACCAAGCAGGCGGCGGCTTGGGCTAAGGCCGGTCATTCGGTCGCGGTCTCCTCGGGCGCACTCGCGCCGTCGGTTGTGATTGTATTCACAAAGTCACTTCGCCGCTAGCCATCGCGGCTCGCCATGGAATGCGGACAGCGGCCGATTACTCCTCGTCCCCCCGCAGCGCGGCCAGGACCGTCAAGTCTTCAAGCGTCGTCGTGTCGCCCACTACTTCACGTCCCGCCGCAATGTCTCGCAGCAGGCGGCGCATGATCTTGCCGCTGCGCGTCTTCGGCAACGCGTCGGTGAACCGCAACTGCTTGGGGCAGGCAAAGCGACCCAAGACCTGGCCAACGTGCGCGATGAGCTCTGCCTGCAGTTCGTCACTGCCGTCAATCTCGGCCCGCAGGGTCACAAACGCCGCTATGAACTCGCCGGTTATTGGATCCGGCGCACCCACGACGGCTGACTCCGCGACCGACGGGTGGCTGACCAGCGCGCTCTCCACCTCCGCGGTGCCGATGCGGTGTCCGGCCACACTCAGCGTGTCGTCGACCCGACCGATCACCCAGTAATAGCCATCGGTGTCACGCACGGCCCCGTCGCCGGTCAGATAGCGTCCGGGGAACTTCTCCCAGTAGGTCTCGATCAGCCGTTCGCTATCGCCGTACTCACCGGGATGCCCGGGCTGGCCCCAGCCTTCCTTGTAGATGCCCCGGAGCATCGAGGGCCAGGCACGCTTGATTATGAGCAGGCCGCGTTGACCATCCGGCACCGGCTCGCCGTCTTCGTCCACCACCGCCGGCTCCACGCCTGGAAATGGCAGCGTGGCCGAGCCGGGTTTGAGAGTCGTCGCACCAGGCAGCGGCGTAATCAGGACTCCGCCGGTTTCGGTCTGCCACCAAGTGTCCACGATGGGGCAGCGTCCGCCGCCGATCACCCGGTGATACCAGAGCCAGGCGTCTGGATTGATTGGCTCTCCCACGGTGCCCAGCAGTCGCAGGCTCGAAAGGTCGTGCCCCTGCGGGTGATGGTCGCCCCAACGCACAAACGTGCGGATCGCCGTCGGCGCTGTGTAGAAGACCGTGACCCGGTACTTCTCCACGATCTCCCAGAACCGGTCCTCGGCCGGGTGATTGGGCGCGCCCTCGTACATCACGCCAGTCACGCCGTTGGCCAGGATTCCGTACACGATGTAGCTGTGCCCCGTCACCCATCCGATGTCGGCCGTGCACCAGTAAATATCGTCGTCTTTCAGGTCGAAGATCAGCTTGGACGTCAAGGCCGTGTAGACCATGTAGCCGCCCTGTGCGTGCACCACACCCTTCGGCTTCCCGGTCGTCCCGCTGGTGTACAGGATGTAAAGCGGATGCTCCGCGGGCAGATGCGCCGGCGGGCAAACATCGGACTGGCCCTCAATCACGTCGTCCCACCACGCGTCGCGACCGTCGACCCAGCCAATCTCGTTCTCGCACCGCTTGAGCACGATTACGCCGTCGACCGAGGGGCAGGCGTTATCGGCCAGCGCGGCGTCCACGTTGCCCTTCAACGGAATCACGCGTCCGCGCCGCCAGCCGCCGTCGGCCGTGATGATCATGCGGGCGCCCGCGTCATTGACCCTGTCGCGAATGGCGTCGGCGCTAAACCCACCGAAGACCACGCTATGCACTACGCCCAGGCGCGCACAGGCCAGCATTGCCACGGGCAGCTCGGGGACCATAGGCATATACAGCACCACGCGGTCGCCGGCTTCCAGGCCCTGGGCTTTCAGAGCGTTAGCGAACCGCTGCACGTCCGACAGCAGGTCGGCATAGGTGACGACGCGGGTGTCGCCTGGCTCGCCTTCCCAGTAGTACGCCACCCGGTCGCCGCGCCCGGCCTCCACGTGCCGGTCCAGGCAATTGACCGAGATGTTGGTCTCGCCGTCTACGAACCACTTGACGAACGGCGGCTCGCCCTCTTGCAGTTGCGTCCATGGTTTGAACCAGCTGAACCCGTCGGTGACCTCGCGCCAGAATCCTTCCGGGTCCTCGAGGCTGCGCCGGTGTAGCTCCTGGTAGGCCTCGAACGACGGGACGTGCGCGGCCGCCGCGAAATCCGCCGGAGGGGCGAACAATTCGGTGTCCTGGGAAGCCTGGTGCGTGTCCTGCTCCGCCGCCATCAATTACCCTCGCCGGTCTATCGCGTTGGCCCGAGCGGGACTGAGGCTAGGCACCGGCCTCCAAACCGTCAACCCCCAGCCCCGGCTGTACGTGTAACACGCCGTCCAAACCGGACGGTCCCGCTCGGCAGAGCATTCGAGCTTTGTCAGTCTCCCGCAGTCTCAACGTAAGTCGGACTGGTCCACGCCATATGTCCATCCAACTGCAGAACGCGAACGTGATAGGCATGTACGCCGGCCGGAGGTGTGGAGTCGGTCCACATCGCTCGCGTGTCCAACGGGCCGCCATCGGCGGGCAGCGCCTGCAGGCGCAGATGCGCGCCCAGACCGGCAGCCTCCACAAAAGTCGGACCGTCCTCGATGCCTGCCAGCGACTGTGTGACTGTCAGCGGCTCGGCTGCGAAGTCGATCACGGGATTCTCGGCGTCGGCCAGCTCCAGACACAGCCCGTCGTAGTCGCCCGCGGCCTCGCTGGTCCAGCACACGCGCTGCCCGTCGCCCTCGATCAAACCCTCTTCCGGGTGGTCGAAAGCGAACGGCGTGACTTCCTCGATACGCGCGCCACGCACCGTCAGCTCGCCGTCCCAGGTCTGCTTGCGCCCGCGAGCGATCCGCAGATTCCCGGTCCACGCCACCAGAACGCGCGACGGATCGCCCGAAGGCGTCCAGCGATGGACCGGCTCGCCGTCGCGATAGACGGCGATCTCGATAATCGGCGCTGTGCCGTTGACCTGGACTTCAACCGGAACGGCACCGACCGCGGCGGCGTCGGCGCCCATGCGTGCGCCCGCGATTTCCGCCTCAACCAGAATCCGCGCGCCGGTGCTTCCGTGACAGTGCCGCGAGTGCAGACCATCCCAAATTGCGTCACGCGTAAGTTCAGCCGCGCGGATGCAGGCCAGGCCTCCGGACACCGGCATCTCGTTGGAATTCGCCAGCGTTGCGCCCGGCCGTCCCATGTGATCGTCGCTGCCGGCCACGAAACCCACCTTCACGCCGGTCGCCAGCGCCTGCTGCAGAAACCACTCCGACGTACCGTGCGCCGAGTGCACTTCCACGACCGGCTCCAGCTCGGGATCAATCCAGCGCAACTCCGCACGCCGTCCGCCGACGTGCGGCAAGAGCATGACGTCGTCGCGTCCGCGAAAGCGTGCGTACAACTCTTCGACGTTAAGAGCGTCTCGCTCGGAGTCCAGCGGCCGGCGGTCTTCGATCAGCCAGTGACCGGAGCGCGCAATGTCGCCGGTCTCGGGAACGCCACGAAAGATCACGTTCCGGTCGCCGCCGACCTCGGTGTTTCCCGACCACTCGTACCCGTGGAAGCAGACAAATTCCCCGTCTTGGTGGATCGCCTCCACCTCTCGTCGCAGCCGCGCCCAGAATTCGTCCGTGATCTGAAAGTCATTGGCCTGGTGGCAGGTAAAGTCGGCACAGGCGAGGTAGCGCGCGAAGTGGAAATAGTCGGCCGAAGGATTGGTGCCCACCGACTCGCCGCTCTGCCCATGCAAGTCACCCCACCAGCGGCGTTCAACCGGTAGCTCGGCGGCAACCCGGACCGGGTTGCTGGTTGCCCTCAGGCCGCTGGTCTGATCCGTCACGTCAAGCCGGGCCACACCGGATTCATTCAGCGTCAGATTCTCGATAAGGGTGATCGGCCCTGTGCCGGCCGCCGCGCCGAGCACCTGATCGCTGTCAGGCAGCCCGACCTGTAGCGACGCGCCCGGCATCTCACCGGGATTTCCCCAGACGTCTTCGAACCTCGTCCGAACCGTGAACGGCTCTCCGGCTTGAACGTCGCTCGGGGCAATAGCAACCAGCCGAACTGCCCGCCCAGCCACCACCGGAAACGTCAGGAAGCCGTCCAGATCCAGGAACTCCTGCGCACCCTTGCAGTCCACCGAGACCTGGAACTCGAAAGCCTTGACCACGGTCACCGGTGCGCGAATGCCTGGGCTGCCGCTTGAGGTGTCGCCAAAAGCCAACTCCAGCCGATCGCCCGGCCACAGCCCGCCGTCATCGGTGTGAACCGTCACCGCCGGCACAAACGGCCGCCGGTGCCCCCGCTCATTGAAGCGTGCAATCGGACGCACGGTACCCTCCGACACCGTCCGCACCGCCAGATACCCGGGCGCAGCGGGATCCTCAAACTGCGGCTCCCCCAACCCCGCCTGCGCCCGCCACGAAACCCGCACCGCCCCACGATCGTCAATACCGGCCGCACCTGCCGTGTAAACAATCCGAAACGACACCGGCCGCCCGGCCACGGCCGGCTCGTCAATCTCAATCCGAGCCGAACCAAGAATCTCATCCGCGATGCGTCTAGCCACAGTGTCCAGCCCCGGGGCGCAGCAAGTGCTGCGGATTCTGCCTTGCCGCGACCAATAGCAGAAGCTTGATGTCTTCTCCCTGAGTCCTGTGAATGCGTCGTCGACTCAACGTCGAGCCGCAAAGGACCCCAAAGATCGCAGACCTCAAGCTAGCAACGGCTAGTCAAGCAACCTCGCCTCAAGTTCACCTTCATACACCTCGTAGTGCACGCCGCCGCCCTCAGCAACCACAATCTTCATCACCGGAATCAGAGCAACTTCCCACCAGTCGGCCCTTAGGCGCACCGCCAGCGTCCACACACCTGGCCCCAGTCCGGCGCCGGAGGACTCCGTAACCTCAAATTCGCCACCATCACCCCGCACGGCCAACGTTGCCGACAGCGGGTCAAAATCGTAGAAATGTCGCGTCGTTCCCTGGCCTGGTAGTACTTGCCCCGCGAACCATTGCGCGCCGGCGTGTCGGACACCATCAGATTCGAATCGGCTCGGAAACGCCCATTGGGAGGCATCCGTTGCTAACACCAGCCAGTCCTGACCCTTCCACCCGTGGCGCAAGTTGTCGGTAAATGTGGCGGAAAAGGCAATGTGTCCCTCGGATTCTTTAACATCGGCCATGCCAACGCTGAACGCAGTCTTGGCGGCGTCTGCTATGGGCTTCGAAGCCTCTCGTAGCGAATAAGCGGCAAGTTTGCCGTGCCACCAAACTGGCTGGCGAAATCGCTGGTCAAGCGCGGACGGCGCGAGCACGGACGATGTGATCACGAAATCGGGACGGCTGATCCCGAGAGGTGCAGTGGGAACACGCGTCTGAAGGTGCAGAATCGACGATGGTTCGACGCCAAGGCGTTGAGTGTTCCACAAGGCCGCGGCGACCCTCAGCGCAGCCAACCGTTCGAAATCCTTTGGCAAGATGCTCGGTGAGAAGTAGACAGTGGACCCTGGAGGAACCGCCTTTCGCAGGGCTTCATAAGAACCTAATGTCGGCACCGATTCCAGGTTCGAGAACGCGGGCAGTACACGGTAGAGCGCGTCGGTGCCGTCGCGAATCAGCGGCTCAAAGAATCGACGGTCGGCCAGCCAACGCCTCGCTCGGTCCGGCAGGCCTGTTTCCCACCTGTCCGTCGCGTGAACATAGTCGAAACCGCGACGATGAATGGCGGCAGGCTCAAGGTATCTAATTGCGTCCAGGTACTCAGGACCAGGCTCGTAGCTATAGTGCGCAAACTGCGCGTAGCCAGCAGCGTTGGCACGTCCGGTGGATGCTGAGAGACCTGTGGGGCTGGGCGAGAGAATGCGAGCATTGATTCCTGTATGGGTGCGAATATAGTCGGCGACGCGCTCCGCGGGGGCGGAGCCGAGTTCGTACCGACCGAGGAAGCTCCACAAAGCGTCGGGCGGGCCAGACGAGGCATGGGCGATCTGCGGCCCGCGGCTGAGCGCATAGCCAATGTTGTGCACCGGCCTTATGACCGTTGGCCACGCAATGAGCGCCATGGCCAGCGCACCCACCGTGTAGCGCCAGCGGGCGCGCACTGCACGCTGGCAGCGCGCCAAGGCGAGCAGAAGTGCCAGCAGCGCAAGGTTTCGTGCGTGCCCATCCAACCGGGTCACGTCTCTTGCTGGTTCGTATTGCAGTATGAGTGCTGCGAGCAAACACGCAACGCTACCGGCTACCAGCGTCAAGACAAGGCGGTCGCGCCGACCGAGTAAAGCGGCTGCAATCGCGACCGGAATGAGCCCGACCTCTAGCACGCCGATACCGCCCGGAAGGGACGTAAAATCTACCACCGGTCGGCGGCTCGCTGGATCGTCAATCCACCCGAGCGTCAGTCCACTTCCGACAGAGCCGGCGAGCACGCCCGTGATCACCCCGCCACCGAAGACGAGCAACCCCAGGGCAAGCCCGGGTCCCGCAGCCGAGCGCAGTATCACCGCTCGGCTTATGGAACCTGAGCGCCAGCATTGCCCCAGGCGAACAGCCTCCACGACCGCCCAAAGTACCAGCACAATTAGCGTGACGGTTTCCTCCACGAGGCCTGCAAACCCAATCAGTGCGGCAAGGGTCAGGACCGCTGGCCACGACCGACGCTTTCTGCTGACGGCCCAGGTGAGCACGATGAACAGCAGGGCATATGCCAGCACGAACAGTGGTTGCCAGATGTTGGGAGGCGACACTTGGACAGGAGCGTTCCAAACCGCTTCTGGTGTTTCGATCGATGGCCAATAGACACTCCCCAACGACGCACGCAAACCGGCCGCCGGAATGCCTGCCGGTAGCGGGACCCGTAGGAGGCCCGGGGGGTCCGTGTAGTGAACCAGCGTCCAGGCACCGGCCGTGAGGAGAAGCGGGGTAAGCGTCAAGGCCCGCATCCCACCAAGCCGTACCAGGGTCGTCGCAATCACAAGTACAAAGCTGGTCCAGACGTAAGCCCCCAGTAACTCGATCATGAAGACTGGCCCCAGACCAGCCGGAGGGATGAGAAGCCCGACTAGCAAGTCCACTCCGTAGTGGTAGTACACGGGGATTTCTGGATTCCAGGGCAGGGCTGGCGGCCAACCTCCCGCGCGGATGACAGCAGAGAGACCCAAGTGAATATCGGGATCGGTGATCGAGATGAGCTGGCGGCTGGACAAGGCGACCCAGAGCAACATCAGAGCCGCGGCCACGAAACCCACCATCGTACGCGGTGCCAGGCGCAGCCTGTTGTGCGCGTGCCAAACCAGTCCGGCGCCGAGGGACAAAGTGATCACCCAGGCCACCACTGCTCCGGGCAGTCCCGGGACCATATACATGACGAAGTTTGCGATGACTCCCCAGAGCCCCAAGCCAATAACCATGCCCTGGGCCAACGCCATCCGGTCGTCGTTCTGCCCTAGTGTCACGCGCGCGACGGCAAAGCCAACGGCAGCCAGAACTAGCAGCTCCAAGCCGAGCAGCAATAGCCCTGGAATCGCGGATACGTCGACCGTCATTCAGTGACTCATCGACACGGAGGTTGGAACGCTCGCGATTTGGCAAATCGCGCGGCTCGTAGCGGAAGGCCAATTACTAACGGGACGAGGGCCAAGGGCGGACTCACGGAGCCAGAACCGAGTCTAGAACTCCCGAATAAACCTCATAGGTCACCTCACCATCCGTGGAAATGACAATCTTCATTACCGGGATAAATGCAACCTCCCACCAATCGCCGCGCAGGCGCAAAGCTAATGTCCAGATGCCGGGCCCCAGCCCTTGTCCAGAAGATTGAGCAGCAGCAAATTCACCGTCTTCGCCCCGGACCAACAGCTTCGGCGCGCGAGGATCAAACTCAAACCTGTGAATCGTGGATTCCCGTCCCGGTACGACCTGACCAGCGAACCACAGTCTGCCCGCGTGACGCCGTCCATCGGCTTCGAGGTCGCGAGGAAACGCCCACGGCGACGTGTCAGCAGGAGCAACCAGCCAGTCCTGACCGCTCCATTGATCGGCCGCCTGATCAATGAATTTCACAGAAAAAGTGATGCGATTGTCAGTCTCGTGAACGTCAAACAGGCTGACGCTGAAGTGTGGTGCGGACCGCGGATTACCGAAATTGGCGCCGGCCCTTGGCGCGTAGACGGACAGTTTGCTGCTCCTCCAGATGGGCTGACGTGCGCTCCGGTCCATCGCAGATGGCGTAAGCAACGTCGACACCACTACGAAATCAGGGACAGATGAACCCAGCGGCTCGGTTGGGATGTTCGTCAGCAAATACAGGTTGGTGTGATGCACTTCGCCGAGGACGTGGGCGTGCGTCAGGACAGATGCGGCCCTAACGCTATCCACCGGATGGACAGCTGGCGCCAGATACACCGAGGCAGATTCCGGGATGGCCCGACGCAAGGCCTCAAAGGATTCGGGAGCAGGCTCGACTTCCAGGTCCAAGAACGCCGGCAGTATGCGGTAGAGAGCGTCGGTCTCGTCGCGAACCAGTGGCTCAAAAAACCCAGAGTCGGTCAGCCACCGCCTGGCCCGATCGGGAAGAGTGTCAACCCATGCGTCGGTGGCATGCACGTAGGCAAAGTCCAACTGACGTAGGGACCTCGGATACAGGTAACGAATGGCGTCGACATACTCGGCACCGGGTGTGGGATGGAGATGCAAGTGCCCCGGAAACCCCGAAGCGTTGGGACGACCTGTGGCAATCGACAAGCCCGTTGGGTCAGGCGAGAGAATACGCGCCTCAATGGCGACGTGACGCTGTATGTACGCGGTAACTCGTTCCGACACCTGACGACTGATGACGTAGCGGCGCGTGAGATTCGAGACGAACGGCTGCCCGGGCTGAGCGTTGTCGAACCTGGGACCGTAGTTGAGACTCAGGCCGATACTATGCACAGGCGCCGCGACGGTTGGCCACGTAACGAGTGCAATCAAGCCAGCGCCCCAGGCCCATCGCCAGCGCGTGCTCAGCGCGGATAGACGGAGGCCAAGCGCGACCAGCAGAGCCAGCAGGGCGAAGTTACGTGCATG
>LXNI01001520.1_pt1 | contig 19579 bp, 16 predicted proteins | sample 809091 | NCBI WGS metagenome assembly LXNI01 (sample SAMN04870527, study PRJNA318959) | sponge metagenome | biome: 01000161; feature: marine sponge reef; material: water | host: Sarcotragus foetidus | place: Greece: Milos, Mediterranean Sea | collected 2013-05-29 | depth 5-7 m | reverse complement strand
ATGAACGATACGCCGAAGCCCTTGAACACCGTCTCAGCGCTTCTGAGTGACTCCTGGAAAAGCGGTGAATAAATCCATGGAAAAACACCCTCCTTCAGGCTCATCTCTGGATTGGAAAACACTAAGGTGCCGCCCGTCAATGATTGACATTTGGACGGGATGCAAGCAGTGTCTCTCCATCCCAAGACAAACTCATTATCCATGCTGAAATCATGAAAATAATCAATTTGAAGACCTGGGTGGTGGGCAATCCACCGCCCCATTTTGGCGGAAAATACTTTATTTTCCTTAAACTGGTGACCGATACCGGTATCGAGGGGATCGGTGAAGTCTATGTGGCGACCTTCAGTCCCCATGTGGTGGTCAAGATGATCGAGGATGTGTATGGCCGCTATGTGCTTGATGCCGACCCGTTTAAAATAGAGAAGTTGTGGCGCAATGTGTATGGCAGCGGTTACAACCTGCGGCCCGATGTATCGCTGGTCGGGGTGCTCAGTGGACTTGAAACCGCCTGCTGGGACATCATCGGCAAGGCATTGGACAAACCGATCTACGAACTGCTCGGCGGGCAGGTGCATCACCGATTGCGCAGTTACACTTATCTCTATCCCAAAGCAGGGGACAAGTCGAATGTATACCTCGACCCGGAACTTGCCGCACAGCGTGCCGCAGAGTATGTGGAACAGGGTTTCACAGCGGTCAAGTTTGATCCGGCAGGCCCCTATACGGTTTATGACGGCCACCAGCCGACGCTGGACGATATTGACCGTTCAGTGCGCTTTGTCAGGCAAATCCGCGAAGCGGTGGGTACCCGGGCAGATATGTTGTTCGGCACGCACGGACAATTCACCGCGGCAGGCGCCATTCGACTGGCCCGGTTTCTTGAGCCGTATGATCCGTTGTGGTTCGAAGAACCGACGCCCCCCGAAAACCCGGCGGAGATGGCCCGGGTTGCTCGACAGACAACCATTCCGATTGCCACGGGAGAGCGGCTGACAACGAAATATGAATTTGCGAGAGTGCTGGAAAATCAAGCCGCCGCCATTTTGCAGATGGCGCTGGGCCGTGTGGGGGGTCTATTGGAGGCCAAGAAAATTGCCGGGATGGCGGAAACGTACTATGCCCAAATTGCCCCGCATCTGTATTGCGGTCCGGTCGAGGGGGCGGCCAACGTTCAGCTCGGCGCCTGCACCCCGAACTTCCTGATTCTTGAAAGCATCCTGACATGGGAAGGCTTCCATGCCGAGATCCTGGTCAAGCCGATGCAATGGGAGGCGGGGTATGTGATCCCGCCGAAAGAGCCCGGGCTCGGTGTTGAACTGAACGAGGCCGTCGCAGAGGCCCATCCCTATACGGGACACCGGCTGCACCTGGAGATGCAGGAGGTGGCGATCTGGCCGCCGGTCGACGGGGACCCGATTGGCAAATGAAAGCCGCTCTGGCGCCATCTCGGCGGAGTCACGGGCGTTGTGCTCCAGGGTCCGCCGTCGCTGGGAGGGCGGCGACCAGGCAAAGCGATGCGCGCTTTAGAAAGTGGCGTTGGTTCCCAGATAAAGCCGGGTTTCCCCGTCACGGGAAAAACCCTTCGCCAGGTCCAGGCGGATGTCGGTATCGACAAAACGCTTCAGCTTCCATCGCAGGCCGATACCGACGGCATAGCGCAGGTCGGAAAGCCGGGCATCCTTGGTTGATTCCCAGGCATTCCCCACATCCAATATCGTGGCCGCTCGCAAGGTCTCCTTACCAAAGATCGGCACGAGCCATTCTGCATTGAACAGGACGAAACTGTTTCCCTCAACGGCATCTCGTTTGTATCCACGTAATGACCGGCTGCCGGTGATGCCGAATTCGGGGGAGTGCAATATGGATCGCGTAATATAGCCGCCGCGAAGCTGTACATTGAGATTGGCGTGTTCCTTGTAGGACAAGGGGATATACTTGCGATAAAAAGCGAGATGTTTGACAAAAGAGAATTCGGATCCGAGCGTACTGGCGGCATAGGTCAGTTTATAGCCGAAATGGTGCCCCTTTCGGCTCAACAGCAGGTCGTGCACGTAATCGCCCTCAACGCCGATGACCAAAGCGCTGACGGTTGGACTGGGCAGCATTGCCGGGCTCCCGGAGCGGAATTCATGGTCGTAGCGTTCCCATCGCAGGCCGCCCTGGAGCAACAGGCCCTGACTTGGACCGGTGCGCTGGAGCCATTTCCCGAACAACGGTTCCAAGGAGAACTTTTTCCGTTCATAAAGACTGGGTCTGCCGCCTATCGTCTCTTCCAGGTTGGTGTCGTCAAACCGAAACTGAAGAGAAAAGGAATAGGGCGTTTGGGCAATACGCGGATAATCAAACGTCCATCCAAGCCGGGTCTCGTTCTTTTTGGCGGTGTCTTCAAAGGTCCGATAGGCAAAGGTCAATTTGGATCGCTGGTTGAGCCCCAGCAGATTGTCAGAATGCCAGACAATCCCTGTGGTGATGTCGCCGTCCCCGTTACGCGCAAGCTTGGGCAGGACGAAGTCAAATATTTTTTCCTTGACAGTGATCTTGGCGATAAAGCGCTGGTCATCCTTTGGAATCGCCGCTATCGTCACGTTTTCGAAAATCCCCAGGTCCTGCACGGCCTGCTCGGAGTGGGCCAAGACCGCATCGGTGACACGGTCTCCAGGTGAAAAGGTCAGTTCCTGTAAAATGGTCACCGCTTGGGTCTTGTCGTTGCCGACGATTTCAATCTGATCGATTATCCCGATAACCGCGCCCCCGGCCGACATCGGAATAACGAGCAACAGAGCATAGACGAATACCGACTGTCTGATATACTTTGAGACGGATAAAAGCAACACGTGTCTATCGATAGGGTTGTTATGCTGTGACGTCTGACAAGACTCTCAGATATAGCGTACCATGTATCAGCGAGAATTAGTATTGGTCGCGGTGCCCGGTGGCCGCCATGCGCATCGGTTTTGTTATGCGGGCGATTAAACAAGCGGCGGGAAACCTTGGGGACGGCGCGAATACAACAACCGGCCTCATCCGTGAGCGGCGGACCCAAAAACGAAATTATGAAACGATTTGTTCGGTTAATACCGGTGATTTTGATCGCCTTGATCGCGGTTGCGCTGACGGGTTGTGCCTCCAGTGGATTGAAGCCCCGCTCAGCCGGTGATGCGCAAAGGGTGGCACAGGACCGTGACCCATTAGAAAAGTTCAATCGGAGCATCTTTGCGCTGAATCTCCAAACCGACCAGCACGTCCTCCAACCGGTGGCCCGCACCTATGTCACCGTGTTCCCCCAGCCGGTGAGAAACGGCATCCACCGTTTTTTCTCGAATCTATGGGAGCCGGTGACCATTGTGAATGACCTGCTGCAGGGGCGTTTCGTGCAAGCGGGCCGGGACCTGTCGCGGTTTGTCATCAATTCGACCCTCGGGTTTGTGGGGCTCAATGATGTCGCGGCACCGCTTGATTTGCCGAAAAACAGGGAAGATTTTGGCCAGACCCTGGCGGTGTGGGGCGTCCCCTCGGGACCCTATCTTGTGTTGCCGTTTTTCGGGTCGAGCAACGTGCGTGATGTGGCGGGACTCTCCCTCCGGTTCAGCCGGGCGGACGCCCTTCAGGCGATCAATGCGCCAGCACGCACCACGATGGCCGTATTGCGGGTGATTGACAGTCGTTCCAGCGTGCTCGGCACAGAGGCGTTACTGGAAGTGCAACCCGACAAATATCTCTTCGCGAGAGAAAATTATCGACAAAGACGACTCAACCTGATCCATAATGGAAGCCCGCCGACCAGCCAACAGGATTCGGATGACGAGTTGATTGATCAGGTGTTGGAGTGAGGATTTTTCGCAACCCATTCTAGGTATTATGGCGGTTTACGCGATCGGTGATATTCAAGGCTGTGCGCTGCCGCTGGACAGGCTGCTGGATAAAATACGGTTCGACACGAGCAAGGATACCCTGTGGCTGACCGGGGACCTGGTCAACCGGGGGCCACATTCGGTCTGGACGCTCAGGTTGATACGCAGCCTCGGAGGGAGCGCAGTTTGCGTGCTTGGAAACCATGACCTGCATCTTTTGGCCATTTCCGAAAGAAAGAAAAGACAGCGGGCCGGAGATACCCTGACCCCTGTTTTGAGGGCCCATGATCGTGATGAGCTGCTTGACTGGTTGCGTCACCGGCCGCTGGTACATTGTGATAAATCGCTACAGGCCATCATGGTGCATGCGGGTGTTTATCCCGGGTGGAGCAGAAAAAAGCTGCTCAAATATGCGGGCGAAGTGGAGCGGGTTATCCGGGGGCCGGATTACCGGGAATTTTTGACCAGAATGTATGGCCGAACCCCCCGAAAGTGGGATCCAGAAGTGCAGGGGTGGGGCCGACTCCGGCTGATCACCAATATCCTCACGCGGATGCGCTATTGTGATCGGAAAGGCAATTTGAATTTTGTCCAAAAGGGCCCGGAAGGCCGCCAGCCGAAACGGTATATTCCTTGGTATAAGCATCCCGATCTGAAATGCCGAAAATGGCGGATTGTCTTCGGCCACTGGTCAGCACAGGGGTTTTTCTGCAGAAAAAACATCATTTCACTGGACAGTGGCTGTGTCTGGGGCGGCAAATTGACGGCGATCCGGTTGGATGGAAACAAGGCCGGCCGTTATTGGCAGATCAAATGCGGTTAACCCTCCGGGCGCGGCGTTTTGCCAGAGAAACACGGACACAGTGTTATTTGTCGCCCAACTGCGCTAGGATTTATGGTGTAGACCCTGTCAGGGATCGGTGCGGCCGGTTTAAGCCACCACTTTCACGGCGGCGCAGAGCACCCGGACGGTGGGTCGATTTCCCTCTTCCGTCCCGTGCTGTGGAGCAAGGGAGGGTTGCCCGGGTGTCCGCGACACGACGGACCGGAAGACAGCTTCGTTAACGCAACGCATAAAAACAGTCAATGACGTCATATATTGATCGATTATTCGAATTTTTAGCCCGATCACCCACGCCGTATCATGCGGTTTCGAATATTCAGTCGCGCCTTCAGGCAACGGGTTTCCAGGGACTCCGGGAAGGGCAGTCCTGGGGAAAACTAAATCCCGGCAGCTACTATGTGACACGGAATGATTCCTCATTAATTGCGATCAAGCTGAATCAACCGGTTGAAGAGAAGGGATTCAGATTGATCGGCGCGCACACCGACAGCCCCTGTCTCAAAATCAAACCGAATGCGGTATCAATCAGCCATGGTTACGCCCGACTGGGTGTGGAGGTTTATGGGAGCGCATCGCTCCATCCCTGGTTTGATCGGGATTTGGCGATGGCAGGACGCATCACTTTACGCACCCGCCGCGGGAAAATTGAAAATCGATTGATCAACATCGATCGGCCGATTGCGTTTATTCCGAGCCTCGCCATACACCTTGACCGGGATGGGACTGAAAGGCGCAATATCAACAAACAAAAGCATTTGCCACCGGTGATATGTCGTTGTGATGACGATACGATGTCATTTTCAGCCGTGTTGGAAAATCAGCTGCGGCGAGAGTATCCGGAGATCCGGATTGATCAGGTGCTCGCTTTCGAACTGTCGTTGTATGATCATCAGCCCGCTGCCCGGGTCGGACTGAATCAGGAATTTATCGTTTCGGCCCGACTCGACAATCTGCTCAGTTGTCATGCCGCAACGGAAGCGATTATCGGTGCGAACGAAAGCAGCAACCAGGTCTTGGTGCTCAATGACCATGAAGAAGTGGGCAGCGGGTCCACCAGCGGTGCCGACGGGCCGTTTTTGCTGTCCGTGCTAAGACGGCTGTGTGAAACCGAAGAAACCCTGCAACGGGCATTGAGCCATTCGATGATGGTCTCTGCGGATAATGCGCATGGTGTCCACCCGAATTATGCGGAGCTGCATGAACCGAAGCATCAGCCACTGATCAACAAGGGGCCGGTCATCAAGCTCAACAGCAATCAGCGCTATGCGACCAACAGTGAAACCGAAGGGCTTTTCAAGCAGGTGTGTCAACACCAGCAGCTGCCTTACCAGGAGGTCGTGGTGCGTTCGGATATGGGATGCGGTTCAACCATCGGCCCGATCACGGCCACCCGGCTTGGTGTGAGAACCGTCGACATCGGTGTTCCGCAGCTTGGCATGCACTCCATCAGGGAATTGGCGGGTATCGAAGATCAGGTGATCTTGCGGTCGGCGATGACCGGGTTTTATCAATTGACCGATTGGCCATTTTGAAGACGGGGTTGCACCCACAAGCGGCCCCGGCGGTGGTTGAAACGGCACGCGTGTTGTGACCGTTACCGGCGGTCGGCCTGCCGGACCGCCGGTGCGGCGCTCTGATCCGCCCGGGTTGTCACCGCTCGCTTCGCCGGTCAAACAAGACGGATATCCCAAGGCCAAAGGCCAGGCCCCAGAAGGGTGATCCGATATTCCACAAGCTGATACCCGATACGGTCACCAGAAAAGTGGTGAGCGCGGCCATCGTATGGCGCCCGGTAAAAGCGGAGACAAAGGCACCCTCGAGCACTTTGAACACCGCCAGTCCACCGAGCACAGCGATATACGACAACGGCAATTTCAGCGCCAGCCAAACCATGAAGCTGCTAAACAGCCCGAAGGTGATTGCAAGGACTCCATAGGTTATACCGCCGACATATTGAACTTCTTTCGCACCGGAACTGGCCAAAATGGCATTCGCAGGCCCGGTCACGCACATGCTGACTGAGCCGACCAAACCAAGTAACAGCGATCCCGTGCCACAGGCAGTCGTCATCGAATTGGTCGGCGGTTTGTGACCCGCATGACCCAAGACCGCGAATCCCTGTCCGTTTTGCACCATCAATACGGTAATCGACAGCGGAATGACAAGTTCAATGATCGCCTGCAATGAAAACTGTGGCACGAAGATCACGGGCACGGTGATAAAAGCCATCGGCGCCGAGGTTACCTTGAAAGAACCGGTCAGCATGACCATGACGGCGCCGATCAGCAAGGCACCGAGAATGGGCGGAACGAATCGCTGCAGGCGAACGGACAGGGCGCAGCACACATACCCGACCACCATGCTGCTCGCAATCAAGGCGGAGTCACTGAAAGCGTCGATCAGTTTCAATCCAAACTCGACGAATATCCCGGCCACCATCGCCATCACGATGGAGTGCGGCACCCACGCCATGATGCGCTGCATCCAGCCGCTCAGGCCGATCAATGCGATCACGAGTGCGGTCACAAGAAAAGCACTGACAACCTGCTCGAATTGCAGATGGTCCAGCGCAGATAAAAGCAGCACCGTACCGGGAATGGTCCAGGCAAAGGTCAATGGCTGTCGATAATGGAGGCTGTAATACAGCGTGTACAGGCCGGTAATCGCAAAACCACCAAACAGCCACGAAGCGATGTGTCGGTCCGACAAGCCGGTTGCCTCAGCAACAGTGATAATAATGGCCACCGGGCCGGTGCACGAAAAGAGAAATGCGGTCACCCCATTGACCGTGGCGTTCACTTTTTCCGTTGTCATGGGCCGCGGCCTGTTGCGGCTGTCAGCAACGCTTGGCGGAGGGGACCGTACAGCGCATACACGGTCCAGCCAAGCAGGTATCCGACCTTCCCTGATCGGCAAAAAACAAGCTCCCCGGTTTCCACATTCAACGGACAAACCGCATCATCAGACAAACCCGTCTCGCCCTTTATTCAGGCGGATGGGGATGCGATGCAAAGCGGTGCGTCAGGGTCAGTATCATCGCACCGGCCGCCACGGCGGCGGCAAACAAGAAAGCGTAGCGAAGGTCGGCCTGGCCCGCCAGCCCGGCCAGCAGCGCCCCGAGGGCCCCGACGCCGTCCATCATCGCAAACGCAAAGCCCAATGTCGTCGTGGCCCGGTGGTCAGAGACATCGACCATCGCGGCAAGCAATACCGCCCGGATACCCACCAAGGCGCCGAGTGACAAGACAAACAGCGGAATCAGCCAGACCAACGACGCAACATAACTGGCGCCCGCCAAAAAGAGCGCGGCCAGCAACAGTCCGATTACCGTGATCGGTTTTCGACCTATGGCATCCGACAGACGGCCCAAGACGGGTTGCACCAGCGCCCCCGCGATCCATATGACGGCAAACAGCAAACCGGTCTGTGCAAAAGACAAGCCATGTGTCTGCTGGACGTAAAGCGGCATCATGGCCATGGCCCCCATCAGCGACATGTTGTAAAGCACAATGATCGCAACGGTCCGCAGACTGCCCGGGCGCAGCCAGATGTCCAGCATCAATTTCAGGTCCTGCCGGGTCATGCTGGTTTCTTGGGACAGTGGAACCCAGTGCCGAAACCGCAGGAAAAGGAAGGCCATGATCAATGCGGGCACGGCAGAGAGCTGCAAAACGGTTTGCCATTGGAAATACCCGAGCAGTATCCCGGCACACAGCGGAGCACCGACCTCGGCCAGTGTCCCGCCCAGCGCATGGATTCCGAGCACCTGGGCCCGTCGGTTTGGCATTTGACGGACCATTGCCCCGGTTGCCAGGGGATGCCAGGCGGCATCTCCCAGACCGGCGATGCCCAATAAAATCGCAACCACCCAAAAATTCGAGGTTTCAGCGGCGATCACATAACCGATGGCCACCCACCAGAAAGTCATTGCCAGCAAATTGCCCCGGTTGCGAAAACAGTCACCAATCAATCCTGCCGGGAAATAGCCCAAGCTGCCTCCGGCGCTGTGAATGGTGATCAGCAGTCCCACTTCAACCGGGCTTAAACCCATCGAGATGGCCATCGCAGGGGCGAGCAACCAAAGCGCGGCGCCCGGCCAATCGTTCACCAGATGACCGATCGGAAAGACGATCAGCATAAACCGATTGGTTTTTGAACGGGCCAGGTTGTTTTTAGGCGCTTGTGCAGTGACCGAGAGGCTCACATGTTCACCGGGTTTTCAATTCAACCATAGAGCCGGCATAGTATCATACGTGATGCCATGGGCCACACCAGGACCGGCCTGGTTTTGAAACATCGCCGCGTTGCCCAGCGGGCCGACGCGTCTTTGCCGCGCTTTGGGGTGTCGCTGTGTTACCGTCGGATTCCCCCCGCGGCGCTTGTCACGGGAAGGATTGGATGGCATGCTGTCTGGCGATAGTGAGGCAGCCCAAGCAAGTAACCACCTGTCGTATTGTACAATGACTGAGATACACCCATTATCCGACCGCGAAGGGATAAAGACGCCATTGAAATATCTGGCCAACGGCGACGGCCGGGCAGGGTATGTGGCGTCCACCGGCGGCGGTGACATCACCGAGCATCAGGGGCAGTACCGCATGGTCACGGTGCCCATACACAATGCCCGGCTCGAAAACAAGCCATTCAGTCTGGATGAGCAGGGTTTTATGCTGGCGGATCATCACAGCGCGGTGGCTGATTTTTACAGCGATGCGGAAATCACGGAGCTCTATGAACCGGAAATCAGCACACTCTTGCGTGAGAAGACCGGGGCACAACGCATCGAAATTTTTGATCACACACGACGCGCTTCCTCGATTGAGGTGCAAAAGAAACGGATGATACGCGAGCCGGCGTCGATCATTCACAATGACTACAGTGCCCGCTCAGCCCCCAATCGCCTGCGGGACCACTGTCGGAACAGGCCCGATGTGTTCGAATCGCTGATGAAAAGACGCTTTGCCATTGTCAATGTGTGGCGCTCGATCGCCGGCGAAGTCGTGGTTGCGCCGTTAACCTTTTGCGATGCATCCAGCACGTGTGATGAAGACCTCGTTCCGGTCACACGACAGGCCAAGGATCGTATCGGGGAAATTCAACTGGCGACCCATAACCCTTCTCATTGCTGGTACTACTTTCCCAGGATGCAGCCATCGGAAGTCGTGCTGTTCAAGACCTACGACTCCGAAACCAACGGCAAAGCGCGATTTACACTGCATACCGCGTTCGATGATCCGGCGGCGCCAATGGAAGCGCCGCCCAGAGAAAGCATCGAAACGCGTTGTTTCGTTTTTTTCTGAAACGCGTTACGTCATGTCGGGTCATCGCTCGCACGGCAATGCATTCACCCGCGCGTTGGCGGTGGGGACAAGGAGAAAAAGGAGGGCGCATTGCATTGGCCCGTTGCTGCGAGGCGGCAGGTTGCCTGTGGGATTGAACCAGACCGGACAGTGTCCAGATGAGCCGGATTGACCACAACGGAACGGTTTATCAACTGACAGGCCCCACCGACGCGCCGGTCATGGTGCTTGTTCATGGGCTCGGCTTAAATCGGTTGCTCTGGAAATGGCATGTCCCTGCCCTCGCGAGGCATTATCGGGTTCTCACCTTTGATTTGTTTGGGCATGGCGAGAGTGCGCCGCCGCCTTCAGAGCCGAGTCTGACACTGTTTTCGACACAGCTTCGGGCATTGCTCGATGAACTCGGTATCCAGAAATGCACGGTGGTGGGTTTTTCGCTCGGCGGCATGATCAATCGTAGATTTGCACTGGATTACCCGCGCCGTGTTCAGGCCCTTGTGATTTTGAATTCGCCTCATAGACGCAGCCCCGAGGCCCAAAGAAGGGTAGAAAAACGCGCCATGCAGACCGCAAATGAGGGGTTAACGGCAACACTGGAAAGGACACTGGCACGCTGGTTTACCCCCGATTTCAGAGCAACACATCACGATACCGTGCGCTTGGTCTGTCACTGGATGACCGCCAATAACCCTGAAATCATCGCGAAATGCCGCAACGTGCTTGCCACAGGGGTGGATGAACTGGTTCGCCCATCGGGCACGCTTGACCCGCCTGCCCTGGTGATGACCTGCGAGCATGACCGGGGCAGCACACCACAAATGGCCTATGCCATTGCGGCTGAAATTCCCGGGGCAACCACCCTCGTGCTTCCCCGGCTGCAGCACATGGGGTTAGTGGAACAGCCACACCGGTTTACCCAGCCAATCATTGAATTTCTCAACCGGATACACCAAATCGACGACACCCTGTTGTCGAACACCCGGGCGGGCCGAAATTAAAAGGAGGCAACCATGAAAACACTGTCAGGCGGGAAAGCGGTTGTCGAATCGCTTGATGCTGAAAATGTCAGCCAGGTATTCGGGCTGATCGGGTCGTCCACAATGGAGATATTCGATGCGCTTTATGATGCGTCAGGCATCAGATTTATCGGTGTCCATGATGAGCGGACCGGAACCCACATGGCGGACGGCTATGCCCGCATGTCGGGACGGCCGGGCATCATGCTGGCGGGCCAAAACGGACCCGGTGCAACCAATTTGGTCACCGGGCTTTCGCAGGCTTGCGCCGCATTTTCTCCCGTCATCGCAATCGCCGGCGCCTTATCGTCAGAGCATGTCTATCGGGATGCTTTCCAGGAAGTTGATCAACAGTCACTGTTCAAATCGATTACCAAAAAGACCTGGACCGTGACGCAACCGCATCGTATCCCGGAGATGTTTCAAGCCGCGTTCCGTACCGCGATGACCCCTCGACATGGACCGGTTCTGATCAATCTGCCGCGCGATACGCTGTCGGCGACCGCGGAGTTTCCGGCATTTCAGAAACCGGAGACCTATCGTTCCCATAGTGTTCCGTCGGGCGCACATGCGCAAATACATCAAGCGGCGCAAATGCTGTGCACCGCATCACGGCCGGTGTTGGTGGTTGGCGGCGGAATAAAAAACGGCGGCCACTATCAGGAAGTGCTGGAGCTGGCCGAAGCACTCAATGCCCCGGTCGCAAGTACGCCGGGACATGGTGATGCAATCCCTTTTGGCCATCCACTCAACGCGGGGCAAATGGGTCCCAGGGGGAACCCGGTGGCCTCCCGTCTGGTCAAGGAGGCGGATGTCATCCTGGCGCTTGGCACCCGTCTCGGGTTTAATGCGACCTTTTATTCTTACGACAACCTGAATCGCAATGCGGCGATCATCCACATTGAACTCGAGCCGACGGCGATCGGCCGCCATTTTCCGGTTGCACTGGGTATTTGGGCAGATGCCCGTACCGCGGCACAGCAATTGTGCCAGGCGGTGGCACAGATGGACGGTCGCATGGAAGTCGAAAAGTGGACACAGGCCTATCAGCGCGAACGCATCGAGTATCTCGCAAACCGGGATAAGGAGGCGGAAACGCAATCGTACCCGATTCGGCCCTCCGGACTGTTCAAGGTATTAAGAGAGGTTGTGCCCAACAATGCCGCCATCACCCTGGATGCAGGGACGCTTTGCCTCCAGGCAACCGATGCGCTGAATTATTGGGAACCGCCTTGCCTCTTTACCCCGCTGGACTTCGGGCTGGTGGGGTTTTCCTTTGCCTGTGGTCTGGGGGTGAAAGTCGCCAGACCGGACCGTCCTGTCATCAGCCTGATGGGTGATGGCGGATTCGGCATGACGCTGTCGGAATTAAGCACCGCGGTTGACCATGGAATCAACACCGTTACCATTGTGATGAACAATCAATGCTGGGGTGCGGAAAAAGCGTACCAGCGCGATTTTTTTGGAGGACGCTACATCGGGGCGGATATCAGCAGCCCGCCTTTTGATAAAATAGCGGAACTCTATGGGGCCGCCGGATTTCGGGTGGACCGGTTTTCAGAGATTGGCGGCGCGGTCGAGGCGGCTTTGGCTTGTCAACAACCGGCGGTCATTGATGTTGCCATTGACCCGGCCGCCCTTTACAGTTTCCGTCGTGATTCCTTCAGGCACAGGGCGTGACGAAAACCGGACACCCGGCGTGTTTCAAATGGCCGTTACCCTTGCGGTTTGCCTGAGACGGATCACGCAGTGAAAAGGTGTCGGTTCCGCGATGTATCTTATTCGGATATGGCGTAACATCGGCAGGGTTCGAATTCGATAAAATACGGTCGACAGACCCAAAACCACAGAGCAACCAAGCATGAAATTTCAACTAGCAATCAATCTGGAGCGGATGCATGACAGGATCGACATGGTCGAGGTGGAGCGACACACGCTCGAGATGGTCAAGATGGCCGATCAGGGGGGGTTCAGTCTTGTCTGGGCGGCTGAACACCATGCCCTTGAGATGACCATTGCCCCGAATCCATTTCAAATTTTGACCTGGTGGGCGGCACATACAGAACGTATCCGGCTGGGGACAGCGGTTGCCGTCGCGCCGTATTGGCATCCCATCAATCTGGCCGGAGAAGCCGCATTCACCGATCTGATCAGTGGCGGCCGGCTTGAGCTTGGTATCGGGTCAGGGGCCTATCAACGGGAATTCGATCGGATGTGTCCGGGCATGAAGCAGTCGGATGCCTGGCGTTATGTGCATGAAATGCTGCCTGCAATCAAGGCATTGTGGGCGGGAGATTATGAGCACAACGGCGAATTCTGGTCGTTTCCCACCGCCACCTCGGTCCCCAAGCCGATTCAAAAACCGCACCCCCCGATCTGGGTTGCGGCACGCGCCCCCATTACCTTTGACTATGCCGTCAAACAGGGCTGTCATATCATGTCGTGGCCGTTGACCCGGCCTTTCTCGGAGGCGGAGCTTTACAAATCCCGGCTGGATGAGGCCGTCAAGGCCAATCCAGGCGCCCGTCCACCGGGTTTTGCGATGATGCGACATACCGCCCTTTATGACCATAAGAAGGACTGGGAGGTGCCGGTCAAAGCGGCCCAAAGACAATTGGGGCAGTTTGAGAATCTGTTTAAAAATCTGGGCGATGTCTCAAACGGGTTTCCAAAGCAGATTGCGTTCGAAGAACTGGCCAATCGGGATGAATACAACCCGCAAATGCTCCGGGAAAACCTGATGTTTGGTACACCGGATGAAGTGATCATGAAACTGAAACGTTATCAAGAACTCGGCGTGGATGCCTTTATTTACTACGCCAGCCTGGGATTGGGCCACAAAGAACAGAAACGCTCCATGGAACTGTTCTGCTCCGAAGTCATTCCGGCCTTCAAGTGATCCGCTTGGGGACGGCCGCCAGGGTCACAGCGGTGTGCCGCCGGGAGGTTGCAATGACCGGCGCGCAAGCCGTCTCCCGATCAGTCGTCGGTGGTATATTGAAACAAGCAATCGTCCTTTAATGGGACCACCGGGTTCAGATTTCGATGGTGCTTGAAATCGGGCCTTGTGGGGTGGGTATAGGCGTTGCTGATAGGGTTCAGTATCAAAGAAAAAATGGCGCGATCCCAGGGGGACATGTTGTTCGGTGACCCATGAATCAGATGATCGAAAAAAATCAACACGGTGCCCTTGCGACCCACAGCCGCTTCAATGCCATGTTGTCTGGCCAGTGCACCCACGGTTTCGTTGTCCACGATCCAAAGGGGATAACTGGTGGTTTCAACATCCAGTCTGGCCCGGGGCATATCGTGGCGGTGGGAACCGGGAATAAAATAAAGGGGCCCATTGAAGTGGGTCACATCATCGAGGAAGATATGTAAATTCAATGCCTGGGGCCGTTCGACGCCGTCTTCGTGATGGTGTGTCGCAAAATCATAGTGCCACTGCCACACGGCGCCACTGAAAGCGGTTTTTACATTGATCTTTGTCTGTTGGACATACATCGGTTCCGGGCGAATCTGAAAGGCGGGCTCAATCAACCGGGGATGCCTGACCAGTGTTTCGAATACCGGGTGGCGCAAATGCAACCCCATGCTGGTCCGTACCACGCCCGCTTCTTTTTCAATGATATTCCCCGGATGGCCGTCATCAAACAATGCCGCCATCGGTTTTCTGATGACCGCTATCTCCGGTTCACTATAGCGGTCCGGCAACACCAAAAACCCCTGTTGTTCAAGTTGTGTGATTTGCGCTGGATCAAGTTTCATCTGAAAGCGGGTCACGTAAAAGTGGGGTCACCGTTGATTCGATGGGCAGACAGCCCGGCGCTCCAGGCCATCAAGCGGTATATTGCGGTCTCATGACGTGCTTTGTTTGCGCGGACCCCCTGACCTTGCGGACCGCAGAGCGCAAATCAGACAGATAGTGGTCGACTATCTTCGCATGTCCCGGAGAAAGCATCAAATGGATACTGTCGGGTTCGTTCAAAGGAGGGCTGAACCATCCTCGTCGAGTCATTTCCTGCCAGATGGCATAGGTGTCTCCTTGGCTTGAGCCATAGAGCATCAGCCCCAGTTTGGGCGAACCGAAAACCTGCATGTCTTCGATAGACGCAATGCCTGCCGTCAGTTTTTCACGGGTATCGGTCACCGTTTTCACCTTTTCACGATAGCCCTCGACGCCCAAATAGTGCATCACGGCCCAGGCAGAGGCAATCGCACCACCGGGGCGGGTCCCTGCGACCGTCGGGGTTTTCATTTCACCACAGGCCCATTGATCACAACGGAACATTTGCAGTTCGTGTTGTTCCTTGGTGCGATGGAAAAGGGTTGACGCGCCTTTGGCGGCATAACCATACTTGTGCAGGTCGGCAGACATCGTGCGCACGCCGGGCAAAGAAAAATCAAAATCGACAATCTCCACCCCGTTCATTTTGGCAAAGGGCGCAAAATATCCGCCCACGCAGGCATCGACATGAAGCCACAGATCAAACTCCAGGGCCAGCGTGCTCAGATCAGGAATTGGATCGATCAATCCGTAGGGATAACAGGGCGCGGACCCCACAAGCATGATGGTGCGATCAGAGATCGCTGCACGCAGCGCGGCCAAATCGGCCAGATAGTGCTCGTCAACCGGAATGCGAACGGTTTTCAAGTCAAGATAATGTGCCGCCTTATCAAAGGCCGGATGCCCGGAACGGGGCATCAGTATCTCGGCCCCCCGGGTGTCGATCCCTCTCTGCCGAGCCTCTTCGCGACAACTCTTGACCGCAAGGAATATGCTCTCCGAGCCACCCGATGTCAGGCTCCCACGCGCACCCCGAGGGGCGTTGAGCAGGTCGAGCCCCATGGAAACCACGTCTTCTTCCATTCTTTTCAGGCTCGGAAAGGCACTGTTGGCACCTAATCCATTTTCTGATTGGAACATGGCATAGGCCTCTTTGGCCACAGTCAGGACCGCTTGCCCGGGATCAAAGACAAAGACGGCGATACGACCGCCCCGCCAGTCAATATCGTCCTGCGTCATCGCCTGCAGTTGCGCCTGCAGCGTGTTCCAGTCATTGCCCTGTTTCGGCATTACGGTCATTGGCGAGTGCTCCTATAATTGAAGTCTTGTCTTCCAGGCGGGACGGGTTTACCGATTTTAGCGGTCTTTATGCAATGATGAAAGACCCGGCAAAACCAACACGCAGAGCAACCCAGTGCAGACCAGTGCAAGGGCCGTCAATGCCCGCAGTCCAACCGGTTCAGACAAAATAAAGTGGCTCGAATAAACACCGATGACCGGCACCAGGAGTGTACCGATGGCGGCAATGGAGGCCGGTAGCATGTTGACCACTTTCATGTATGCCCACTGGGAAAAAGTGATTGGAAAGGCATAGATGTAGAGCAGCGCAATGATCGCAGGGGGACTGAAGCTGGTCACGTCCGGAACAGGTTCCAACAAGACAGCACCGATACCCACCGGGATCGCACTCAACAACAGCTGCCAGGCAACATGGCTGGCAATGGGGATGTCCCAGTCGCCTTTTTTCAAGAGCACCGTTCCCAATCCCCAAGTGACTGCCGCCGCGAGCATGAAAATTGCGCCCAAAGGCGCTTGGTTGAAAACCACCAGATCCGGTCCGATCAGGACGGCCAGGCCGGTCAGACCCAATACCAGCCCCAGGCTTTTCGATGAGCTGATTTTTTCGTTGAGCAGCAGGCAGGCAAAAATGGTGGCCCAAAGCGGCATCGTGAACGCAATAATCGAAGCCCGGCCAGCATGATGGAGACCCCGTAGGCGGAAAGCAGATTCCATGCGCAGATATTGAACAAGGCGCAGAGCGAGATGGGCAGCAGCTCCGTTCGACGAATCCGCCAGCGGTTGTTGGCGGCCGCAGAAATCACAAGCAGCGCCAGTCCCCCGATCAGCAGACAAGACGCCCTGAACCACCATACCGACAGTTCATTGAGAATGATTTTCATGCCGGGCCAATTGAGCCCCCAGAAAACCGATAGCAAAAGCAATAAAACAAGCCCGATGGTCGGTATTGTCCGGTTTTCTGATTGATGATGGAGAGAGATCAACGTCGGTCACCGTTCATGCCGCAGCGCCGAGGTGCTGGCGAATAAAGCCACCGTCAACAGCAAGAGGCCATTGAGTACCAATGCAATATCCGCGCCGGCCATGACCGCCAGCAACCCCAACTCCAAGTGCCCGACAGGTGCCACACCCACCGCAAACACCCACGTGCCCATGGCCCGGCCCCGAAGACGGTCAGGAACGACCAACTGCATCATGCTCTGGCTCAGTATATCGGTCGATGCCGCCATCGCGGCGACCGCTGCGACGGCGAACAGGGCGAACATGAAATGGGGCGCAGACCCGAGGGCGACCACGGCCAGACCAAAGCCAAAAGTGACCCACAGATACGCTTTCCCCTTTTGTCGCAAATCGAGTGCACCGGCCAAGTAGATGCCGGCAAGGATGCCGCCCGCTGCCCGGGCGGCATGCAGGTAGCCCAAACCGTCAGCACCGACCATGAGCTTTGAGGTGGCCAGTTCCGGCAGTGCGGTCGCGAAGGAAAACCCCAGAATCTCAATCGCCGATGTCAGAAAAATCAAAGCCCGCAAGCGCTGGTTGGTACGAAGTTCAAGCCAATATTCCTTCAGGTTTTCGATAATCGAAACCGACCGGGTTCCCAAGGACAGTCCCGGTGTCACCAGCCCCAGCACGATGACAAAGGCAACGGCTTGGGCGGCACTGAGAGAGAAAAAAGCGAATCCGGCACCCCAATGGTGCAACAGGCTGCCGGACAGCAACGCCCCAATCAACTGGCCGACCCGCGTCCCCAGATTGATCAGCCCGAAACCGGAGACAATCCGCTCGCCACCAACCACATCATAGAGATAACTGGCGCGGACCGGATTGTAGATTGCCCGCAATGCCCCGCACACAAAAGCCATCAACAGTAATTGTTCGGGGCCAACCTCACCGAACACGAGCACCCAGCCGAACCCGCCGAGCAACACGGCAATCAGGCCTTCGATAACAGGCAATAAGAGGCGCCGATCAAACCAGTCCGCCATCATGCCGGCAGGGACGCCAAAGAGCAGCATCGGGCCAAAATAAAACGCCAGCGAAATGCCGACCCATATCGTTGAGTTGGTCTGTTCGAAAATCAGGAAACTGATGATCACCTGTTCGCCAGCCATCCCGATGGCATTGAAAGAGGTGCTGCACCATAACCGGCGAAAATCAGCCAATTGCAACGCCGGATGGCGCAGCACGCCTTTCAAGTAGGAAAGCATCGGCGGGATTAAGATTGACCGGCCGGGCGGCCGGTCTTGCCGGCGAAGCGCAAGACAATGGACGGGTTGGACCGGCGGGATGGATTCCCGCCGTTTTCACGAGGGATTACCGCAGGGAAGGTCATCGCATCAAGGGGTTTTCCAGGCCACCCTCGTTACAGAAAATCGACGGAGAGCCGTGCGGTGGCCTAAGGCGCCAGGATGGCACCACCGTCAACATCGACCGTGGTGCCGGTGACAAACTGATTTTCCAAAAGGAACAGCACGGCGGATGCAACCTCATCTGGCGTGCCGGCGCGGGGAATCAGGTTTCCGTGGGTGGCCTCCTTGAAAAATCGCTCACGGTGCGCGCCTTGTGCTGGAAACATCGGGGTGTCGATCAGCCCGGGCGAGACCGCATTGATCCGTTTGGGCGCAATTTCCGGGGCGACCGCACGGACAAACCCTTCGACGGCGTTGCCGACAGTCGATATCGCCGACATGCCGGGGCGGCAGCGTCTTGCCGGAGAACCGCTGATCAACACAATCGCCCCCCGCTCGACGACATGAGGGACACCGAGTCTTACGGCATTCACATAGCCCCAGAGTTTGGCGAAAGACTGTTGAAAACCATCCAGGTCCATTTCCATAAATGGCCCCACCGCACGTTCTCCCCCGGTTGCGGCATTGATCAGGAAATCGAACGGCCCTTGTTTTGCAAACAGTCTTTTGAGGGCTTCGCGGTCTAACACATCGATCTTTTCGGCCGGTAACCCCTCACACTGCCCGCGACGGCTGCCGACGATCACTTCTGATCCGTGATCGACCAGCGCCCGGGCGATGGCCAGCCCGATACCGGATGTGCCCCCTAACACAAGGGATTTCTTGTTGTCGAAATAAGTCATGCGTATTGCGTTATGATCAATGTGTCGAAATGTCCGTTCCCGCCAATGACACGGGCAGGCATGCGCCGTCTCGGGGAGCGAACATCGCGGTTTTCCGGTTTTTCAGCCCGTCAGGCCAGACTCACGAAGGCGGTGCAGGCAACGATAATACCCCAATTGGGGCGGGCAAACCAATCTCATCATCGGCCCATCGGTTAGCGCATCATTGCGGTGCCTGCTCCCGCGTCGGCGGTGCTTGTCGGGGACAGCCCGGCTGCGACTCGGCCCGAATAACGGCACGCATCTCGGTGGATCGGGATGACTGACAGGCAGGGTCCCTTGAGGCCAGCCAATGTCCTGTACCTTGTGAAAGAGTGCTTTGACAGCCATGCAGGCCGACATTACACAG
>LXNI01001519.1_pt1 | contig 19610 bp, 13 predicted proteins | sample 809091 | NCBI WGS metagenome assembly LXNI01 (sample SAMN04870527, study PRJNA318959) | sponge metagenome | biome: 01000161; feature: marine sponge reef; material: water | host: Sarcotragus foetidus | place: Greece: Milos, Mediterranean Sea | collected 2013-05-29 | depth 5-7 m | reverse complement strand
AGCCGAAAGGCCGGTTTCTCCCTTGTTTGGTACGACGAGGTGGCGGCTATTCTACTGGCCTGGCTCACGTACTACGGAGCGGCATTGGCCGCACTGCACCGAGCGCACCTCGGCCTGCCCAACCTGGTCCAGCGAGCACCCCGGTCGGCTCGGCTCGTGCTCGGCGTACTCAGGGAATCAGCGATCATTGGCTTTTTCGCTCTGGCCGCGTGGATGGGGCTGGACTTGCTGGCGGTCCTCGGTGGCACGTTCCTAGTCAGCCTGCCATGGCTGCCCGCGCAGATCGTGTACTCGGCCATCCCGGCTGGAGCCGTGTTCTTCATCGTTGCGGAGCTGACGGTTGTCGTTGAAGACTGGCAGCGGAGTCGGACCGCATGAGTCTGCTCTGGGTCTTGCTAGGCCTGCTGGCGCTGGTGCTGGCCGACGTCCCGATCGCAGTCGCGCTCGGCTTGGCATCGGTAGTGGCGATGGTGCTAGAGACGGGCCTGCGCGATCTGCCCAATGTTCCATTGACGCTCTTCGACGGAGCGGTGAAGTTCTCGTTGATTGCGGTGCCGCTGTTCATCCTGGCCGGGGCCATCATGAACGCCAGCGGCATCTCGCGGCGTCTGATCGCCCTGACCTCGGCCTTGATCGGCTTCGTGCGCGGAGGCTTGTCGATGGTCACGATCGGCACGTCGCTCTTTTTTGCGGAGATCTCCGGCTCAGCAGTGGCGGATGTGGCTGCGCTTGGCTCTGTCCTGATCCCTTCGATGAAGCGGGCCGGCTACACGAAGGAATTTGCCGCGGCGGTCACGTCTTCGGCTTCGACCTTGGCCGTCATCATCCCGCCCTCGATCCCGATGATCCTGTACGCGGTGATGGCGGGTGCCTCGGTGGTGGAGTTGTTCGTGGCGGGGATCATCCCGGGACTGTTGGGCGGGTTGCTCCTGATGGCAGCGGCATATCGCATAGCGGTGCGGCGCGGCTTCCCGGCCGATGCCGCCTTCCAATGGCGCCGGTTAGGGCAGGCGTTCAAGGGTGCCGCGTGGGCGTTGCTGCTGCCTGTGATCATTCTTGGCGGCATCTTCTCGGGTTGGGTGACAGCCACCGAAGGGGCCGGGTTGGCGGTGCTTGCGGCGGCGGTGATCGGCGGCCTGATCTACCGGGAGCTAGACTTGCGGGCGCTGCGGAAAGCGGCGGTCGACGGTGCCATTCAAACCGCGGTCGTGATGCTGCTGGTTTCCACTTCGGCCCTGCTCGGCGAATACCTGACCTCCGCTCAAGTGCCGCAGCGGTTCGCTGAGCAATTGCTGGCGTTCACCCACAGCCAGTGGGTGATCCTGCTGCTGCTCAACGTCTTTTTCCTGTTGGTGGGCCTCTTTCTGCACTCCGCCGCCGCAATCATCTTGGTCGTGCCTGTGGTGATGCCCTTGGTGCACCAAGCGGGTATTGATCCGGTCCACTTCGGACTGGTGGTGACGCTGAATCTCGGCATCGGGCAGCAGACGCCGCCAGTCGCCAGCGTACTGCTCACGGCCTGCTCGATCGCCAAGGCGCAGGTGTGGGAAGTGAGCCGTGTCAATGCGGTGTTTGTGGGAGTGCTCCTGCTCGTCCTGTTGGTTGTAACCTACCTGCCGATCGTCCCAATGTTCTTGGTAAATCTGTTCTACCGCTAGCCGCTCGCCGAACTGAAGACAACCCTAGTACTCCATTTCATAGACAACGTCCTGTTCTTGCCTTGACGGGGCTATTCTTCCAGCTTGGTGGTGTTGCTTGGCCCATCCATGGAGGTGCCTCAAGTTCCGGCCAATAAGCGTACGTGCACGAAAGCTCGAGGGCTTGAGATAGTCCATCGAGGACTTCCATCACTGCCCCAAATGCAAGCCGAGCATATTCTTCGACGCAACCGCCCCCTGCGGGCTCCGCTCTCCAGCACGGTGATCTCCGTGAAGTTGACACCGAGGGCGCGACCGTATCAGTTCGAGCTACCCACACGGCCGGGAACCTCGGAGGGGGCTGGAACACCGTTTAGACCAGATGCGATCTGATCGGCTTGCCTCGGTTCGCCAGTCGGACCGGTCGGTTGGTCGGGGTATGGTATTCCTTCTCCGGGTCGATCCCAAGGCGGTCGTAAATCGTGGCGGTGAGGTCTTCCATCGAGACGGGATTGTCCCTGGGCTCGCCGCCGACCGCGTCGGACGAGCCATAGACCTGACCTCCTTGGATGCCTGCACCGGCCAGCAAAACCGAGAAAACCTGTGGCCAATGGTCACGCCCGGCGTTCGGGTTGACTTTCGGAGTCCGGCCGAATTCGCCCGACACAACCACCAGCGTGGACTCCAGCAATCCCCTTTGGTAAAGGTCTTCCATCAGTGTTGCGAAGGCCGCGTCGAACTCCGGCAGCAGGACCTTCTCGCAACGATTGAAGTTGTCGGAGTGCGTGTCCCAGATTGCCCGGGCCGCATTGATGGTCACGAAGCGTGCGCCGCCCTCCACCAGCCTTCGGGCCAGCAGGCAGCCTTGGCCGATGGGGGTGCGGCCGTACCGGTTGCGCAGGGGCTCGGGCTCATCCGCGATGTCGAATGCGGTCTTGACCGCGGGCGAGCGGATGATGCCCTCGGCCTCCTGGAAGAATTGCTCGCGATCCGCGAACAGCCCCTGAGTGTCCCGCTCCTGAAACCGGGCATCGAGTCTCTTGACCAGCCATCGCCGATCCGAGATTTCGCTCCAGTCCATGTCCAGCGGGATCTCGACATCATCGATCCGGAAGTCCGGCGAGCTGGGGTCGCTGCGTACCCAGAACGGAGAATACGCACTGCCAAGAAAGCCCGGCCCTGACGCGTGGTCCAAGGTGGCGTTGAGCACGTAGGGCGGCAAGCCGTTCCGGGGCCCCAGTTCCTTGGCGACGACCGCTCCGCGGCTCGGGAAGTCGACCGACTGCAGCGGCATGAACCCGGTCATCAGATAGTAGACGCCGGTAAAATGGATAGCCGTGTCGCCGTAGACGGAGCGCAAGATGGCGAACTTGTCGGCCTGACGGGCGGTCTGAGGCAGGTGCTCGCAGATCTGGATCCCGGGAACATTCGTGGGAATCGGCTTGAAGGAGCCGGCCACGTCCGAGGGCGCGTCCGGCTTCATGTCGAACGTTTCGTGCTGGGGCGGGCCCCCGTCCAGGACGATCATGATGCAGGCCTGACCGCCCGCCGCCTCTTTCTGCGCCGCGCCAAGGCGAAGGTAGTCCCCTAGCCCGAGGCCGATCGCGCTCAGGGAACCCACGCGCAAGAACTCCCGACGCCCCCAGAGTCCAGGGGGTGTGGCGCCGTAGAAGCCTCGTCCTCGCATGGTGGCTTGGCGGATCACCAGGGAAACCGATTCACTGGATCAGGTCGTGTGGGGGACTGCCATCGGGCCGCCCGACCGCTAGTGATTGTACAGGAACTCATTCGTGCTCACGAGCGCCCACAAGACGTTTTGCAGCCCTGTTGAACGGTCTTTGGCGCGGGAAATCACGGTCCGGCAGTCATCCCGCTCGTTTGGCTCCGGAAGACGGGAGAGGGCTGTCAGGTATAGGTGCTCGACAATCTCGCCATCGGACTTACCGTCTCGAAGCAGTCTCGCGAGCTCCCCGCTCTCTGCGCTCGCCCGGATCTTCTCGTTCAAGGTGTCCCCGACCAGCAGATGCATTGCCTGGCGGAGGGAAACGCTTTCGTTTCTCTCGCATTTCGCGGCATCTCGTTTGGGTCGATCGAACATGTCCAGGAACGCCGAAGGCACTCCAGGATCGGCCAGATTGACCGCGCGGGCCCCGGGGTAGTAGCCGAGGTAGTCCTGCGGCACGCCCGTGATCTGGACGATCGAATCGATCAACTGCTCTGCCGTAAGCCGCTTCAGGTAGTAGCGTGAGTAGTTGATTTCGTCGCTGCGGTTGCCCGGTTCGGGAACCGAGGAGAGCTGGTAGGTATTGGAATTCGCGATAGTCCGGATCAAGTGGTGCAGGTCGTATCCGTTCTCGACGAAGTCACCGGCCAGCCGGTTGAGCAAGGCTTCGTTCGTCGCAGGGTTGCTTGAGCGGAAATCGTCCACCGGATCGACAAGCGGGCGTCCCATGAACTGGTTCCAGAAGCGGTTGACGGTCGCGCGTGCGAACCACGGATTGTCCTTGGACGTCATCCATCGCGCCAGCACGGCCCTCCGGTCTTCTAGGGGTCGGATCAGCGGCTCCGAGCCGTCCAGGAACCGCGGGCGCACCACCTGCTTGGTTTCCGGGTGCCGGAATTCCTTGTCGTACTCGATGTATCGGATTGATTCGACCGGTGGCGGCCGGCGACCCTTCCCCGTCACCTGCGAGAAAAACGCCGCCATCGAAAGGAAGTCCTCTCGCGTCCACTCTGCGGACGGGTGGTCGTGGCAGCGGGCGCACTCGATGCCCAGGCCCAGGAACGCTTGGGATGCCAGTGTCGTGACATCTTCGATCGAGCGAGAGAAGAAATTGACGGCACCCACCTCCCAGGTGCTTCCGGTCGACGTCAGGATCCGGGTGACGAACTCGTCATACGGCATATTCTCTTCAAAGGCACGGCGAAGCCAGTCCTGCAGGTATGCCGTGCCGTCACTCGATGTAAGAACGGAATTAGCGAAAAGGTCGCCCCACTTGACTGCCCAGAATTCCGCATATTCCGGCCGCTTGAGGAGGGCGTCCACCAGCCGCGCCCGGCGGTCATCGGACGGATCGTGCAAGAAGCGACGCGTTTCCTCGGCCGTGGGCACGATGCCGATCGTGTCCAGGTAGACGCGTCGGATAAACTCCGCATCCGTCGACAGATTCGAGTGCGGGACATTGAGCTTGCCGAGCTTGTCGAATACCAGCTCATCGATGAAATTTTCCGGCTCGATCGGCTGGCTCTTGGCCGGGCCAGTGGCAGTCACGCCCATCCGCAGCGCTTGGACGTGGCCCAGCGTGCGCACCAGCACAGTCCCTTCCCCTGCCGACCTCGCGGTGACCTTTCCCTCCTGGGAGACCTCAAGAACTTCATTCGTCTCAGTCGAGTAGCGGACCCTTTGCGTCAGGTCTTGCTGGCTGCCGTCGGTGTAGTGGCCGACCACGACGATCTGCTGAATGGCGCCCGGGCCCTCCAGGACCGTGAAATTGTCCGGATACACTTGGATCCGCTGGAGGCGGGCCACGTCGCCAGCGTGCTTCGGGGCACCATCGCGGATCCAATCGAGCAACGTCTGGTAGTCGAAGCTCTCGCGCCGGATCAGGTGCCCGCCTCCGTGCGAGATCTCGAACGTCGGCTTCATGAGCAGCAGGCTCTCTTCGGGCCGGTCCCGGTCGATCCGGCGTCCTTCGGAGTGGTGTACGACAGCGTCGAAGTCGGCGTCCGGGTCGTAGCCGAACAGCGAGAGCTTGAATCCGCTCTGGCCGTTGAGCGCGCCGTGGCAGTTCGTGTTGTTGCAGCCGCGCTGGGAGAATATCGGCGCCACCTCGGTGGCAAAGTCAACCCGCGACGACCGTCGTGGCTGGACGATGACGGCCGCTTCGGCCCGCAGGTCCCGATAGACGGCGCGCAGCTTGGCGAAGCCGAACTTCCGCGCTTGGAAGGTCCCCGGAGAGGTTCCTCGAACCACATCGGGTGCGTCCACAGTCACCAGCACATCGGGGGTTACGTCGCGTCGCGAGCCCTCCGAGTCGATCGCCGTGAACAGCAGCGTGTGGGTACTGCCGACCCCGCGAATGAACGCGACGTCCGGCTCGATGATCAGTTGCTCAGCTTCAAACGCAGCCGGACTCGAGGCCTGCAGGGGAATCATGGCAGACGCCATGCCCACGACGATCGCTATGCCGCGCTTGAACGCAGGCAGGGGTTCGCCTCCGTTGGTGCGGCGCGAGCCCATTGCAGCAAAATGCATCGTCGCCTCTCCTTGGTCAAGCATCCTATCGGACCTGCACGGTGAACCCGCGTGTCACTTCGGTCGCCGCAGTTCCGCTCCCGGTCGCGGTGGCCCGCAACGCGATGCGGTGGGCCCGAGCCTCGAGCATCGCGGGATCTCCGATCAAGGCCACGCTCACGCGGCCTTGGTCTTCCGGACCAGCTTCTAGCCGTAGTCCGGGCGGAAACTCCACAGCCTGAAGCTCCAGGGCCTCCTCGAACCCTTCGGCTCGGGCCACGGAGACTGGGATCTCAACTGTTTCGCCCTTGGCGAGATCCATCCGGAATCCTCGGAAAGGCTCCTCGATGCTCAGCGAGAAGTCTGCTGGCCGGACGAACGAGACTAGCACTTCGCCGCGCGGAATCTCGTTGTAGCCGGCACCGTCTTCGGTGTAGAAGGACGGCAGGTCAGCGGGGCGGGTCACCTCCCGGTCGCCGATCTTCGCAGTCCCGAGGATCCGTACTCGCGCCTGGACCCATCCCGTTGCCCCGTCCGGGCGTGACGCGACCGCATCGTGCCGAATCTCGATGATGCCCGACGGGGCGTCCGTCCTCAACTGGAGCGCTTCGGCGACCAACCCGGGCGGCAAGCCGTCCGCGCGGATATCGACCACACCCTTGAAGCCTTCCTCCGAGCGGAGTGTGACCGGAATTCTGGCCACGCCGCCCAGCGGTCCCCGGACGCTTTCCTTGACCACTCCGATGCGGAACCCCGGTACCCTCTTGCGCACTCTCAGGCGATAGGCGTGGTGCGGGCCACCACGCTTTGAATTGTCCCGAAGCTGCAGGACATAGTCCCCCGCCGCGTCGGCGTCGTTGGGATTCCCTGTCTGGAAATAGTGCCAGAACCTCGAGTCCAGCTTCTCTTTCTTCCGGACGGCATTGAAGTATTGGCCGCAGTCCTTGCAGCGGTCGTCGCCGCGATCGATCAGCTCGCCGTCAGGACGGGCCAAGGTCAAGTTTGGATCCGTAACGTGCGAGCCGAGGCCCTTGGCGTCCACTTCGAACGCCACCTCGTCGTACTGGTTGACCGTGAAGAGAATGCCGTCGATATCGCCAGGGCGGTCGATACGCCCGTTCAGGACGAGAGGCAAGGTGATCCGCTGGCCTTCGTGGAGGCCGTCGTTTGGTTCCTGTTCGACCGACTCCGGCGTGTCCCCGACGGAGAATGCCAGTGGCATCAAGGTTCCCGACGGGTCTGGGAAGCTCAGGTAGTGGGTTCCCAGCGGAGCGTCTTCGGCAATGTTGACAGCGAGCTTGTAGCGGCAGGAGCAGGGGTCGGGTAGCGGCTCCATGGAAGCGCTCAACTTTGTGGTGCTGAACCGGGGTTCGGCGTCGGGGGCAAGGAAGTCCGCCCGGAGCTCGACTTCGACCTTAGATCCGCGCTTACCGCCCATGGGAAACAGGGACCACAGGATTGGGCTGCGCCCGATCGCGAGCTCGTATTGCCAGTTGATCTTGGTGTCGTCGAAAAGGATCGTGTAGAAATCCGAGAAGCGCCTGGGAATGACGGTGAGGATGTAGTCTCCGTCCTCCGCGAAGGTGTAGTCCAGGTAGGGGTCCGTGCCGAAGTAGGAGAGGTTGCGGCTTAGCACACGACCGGAAGCCGTCATCAGAATCGCAACGACATGGCCGTTTGCCTTGCTGCGCCCCGTGAGAAGATTGAAAGCGAGTCGCTCCCCTGCGCTGGCACGAAACCGGAACATATCCGAGTCGTGGACGGTCTCGATCTTGCCTTCGACCATTACTGGCGTCGGAACCGGCTGGGCCTGTTGATAGCTGTCGTTCGGCTCGATTTCGACGACACTGGGCCAGTTCGTCACGCGAAACAGGATCCGGGTCGAAGGTCCCTTCGGAGTCTCGACTGACAGGAAGCGCGGACCAGCAGGGGCGGAGGCGCTGGATTCGATCCTCGCCTTGACCTCTAGCGGGTTGCTGGACTGGACGGTAGCCTCGAGGTCCGTACATTCGCAGCCCACCCCCTGCACTTCGTCCAGGTAGTTCCCCCTCAAGGTGACGTCAGCCGCATGGCCGGCCTGAACGCTCAGCGGGAACGCGAACACAATAGCCGGCTCGTTGATTGCGACCTTGCGGGCGGACGGCTCCGAGGCAGTGGCTGAAACCAGACCCAACAGGCTGCTGCAAAGCAAGCCCGCGATGCGAAAGAGGTGCGAACTGCAGCTGACCTCGCGACGCGCCACTCAGCCTCCCCCCGGATTATATGTTGAGTTGGCAGCCGTTCGAGGCATACATGCTTCAAATCGGGCTTCATTGCCGGAATCGTTGCAGTCCGAAGTCGCAAACGCTGTCCTGCGAGGCTGCCTGTGGCCTTGGTGGCCGCAGCTGGCCATTGGGCAGTCAGCCCCGAATACCCAGCTTGCCGATTTCGGTTCGCTGTCTCGGTGGATTGCGTTCGACCGGAGAGTGCGAGAGCGAGGTCGTCACCGATCAAAAGAGCATTGACATGAGATATGCCCAGAAGTTGTGTGCGCCAAGTTCAGGCGGCGCGTTTGACCACTTGAATTCCGTCTTCGAATTGTACTCCTTCGATCACCTTGGGCAAGCTCTCCGTCCCGTTTAGCCTGCGCCATTTCCCCTGCGCCGACAGCAACAGCCGGCACACCATCGCGAACGCCGTCTTGCGGCTCAGGGAGCCCCTCGTTTTGACTGTCCTCAGCCGCACCGTCGCGAACACGCTCTCGATCGGATTCGTCGTCCGCAAGTGCCGCCAGTGCTCGGCTGGGAAGTCGTAAAACGCCAGCAGCTCCTCGCGATCCGTCGCCAGGCACTCCGCCGCCTGCGGGTACTTCGGCCCCCACGCGCTCTGGAAATGCTGCAAAGCCGACTCCGCCTCCCGCTTGGTGGCCGCCATCCAGATCGCCTGCAGGGCGGCCTTCGCTTTCTTCTGCCCGCCCTTGGGCAGCTTGTCCAGCACGTTGCGCGTCTTGTGCTCCCAACAACGCTGCGTGCGGGTTTGCGGGTACACCTTCCGGATGGCCTTCCAGTACCCCAGCGCCCCGTCCCCGATCGCCAGCTCCGGGCCCGCCTCCGGGCCGCGCCGTTTCAGCTCCAGCAGCAGTTCCAGCCAGCTCTGCTCACTTTCCCGGTACCCGTCTGTCAGGCCCACCAGCTGCTTGCGACCCTCTGCGTCCGCCCGATCGCCACCAGCAGGCATTGCTTCTCCTTCTCCAAGCCGCGCCTGGCAGTAAATCCCGTCGATCCACAGGTAGACGAAGCGTTGCCCGCGCAGATGCCTCTGGCTCCACTCCTAGTATTCCTGCGCCCAGACCTGCTTCAGTCGGCTGATCGTGCTCGAGGACAACCCGCGCGCCTGCGGGCCCACCAGCGCTTCTAGGGCCTCGCCGAAATCCCCCGTCGAAATGCCCTTCAGGTGCAGCCACGGCAGCAGTTCGTCCATCGCCGCACTGCGGCGCAGATAGGGCGGCAGCAGTGTCGAGCGGAACTGGATCGGACCGCCCGGCCCCTGCGGGTCCTGGTCCCGCGCGCGCGCCACCTGCACCGCGACAGGCCCGACCCCGGTTTGCAACTCGCGCTGCGGCAGATAGCCGTTGCGCACGATGCGCTGCCGTCCGTGGCTGTCCTTGAGCGGCTCGTAGCTGGCCAGGTGCGCCGCGATCTCCGCTTCCAAGGCCTTTTCCAGCAGCGCTTGCGCGCCGTTGCGCAGAAGCTCCGCGACCACGTCCCAGGGCCGCGGCACCGCTGTGCGCATCGCGAGGACGTTGGCGCCCGCGGGCGGCATCTGCTCGTTGTCTCTTGTACTCTTGTTCATGGCGTATCTCTCCGTCCTTTACCGGAAACAAGTTCAACGACTATCGTCGCTGAGGTACGCCACCTTCCTTCAGCTCACACACAAGTTTCGGGCATTACCCCATTGACATGCCCGCAAGCTGATAGTAGGTTAGGCTTGCCGATCCCGATAGGGCTCGGAATGAACAACGAGGGCCATCGAACCAGGAGGTCACCATGGCATATTCACCAATCTCGGCCGCCCGATTGGGCGCGGCTGTTGTTTTGTTGGGCATGGTCGCGTTCGGACAAACCGAACGCGGAACCCTCCGCGGCACCGTAACGGACACGACAGGCGCCACCGTCGGAGACGTCACCGTAACGGCGACCAACCAAGACACCGGAGTGGTGTCGGAGACAGTATCAACAGCCGCAGGCGTCTACCAGGTCCCGCAGATCCGGCCAGGAACCTATACGGTGCAGGCCGAGTTCAGCGGGTTCAAGACGTTTGTCCGCGAGAACATCCGCGTCGGGGTCGGAGCGATCGTGCCGCTCGACCTGATGATGGAGGTCGGTGACGTGACCGAGAGCGTCACAGTTTCGGCTGCGGCCATCACACTGAAGACCGAAAGCACCGAAGTGAGCACCGAAGTCAATCCGAAGTCCTTCGTGGAGTTGCCCTTGCAGGTGGTTGGGGGCAGCGGTCGAGCGGTGGAATCCTTCATTTTCCTCGCCCCCGGGACGAGCGGCGACACGTTCGATGCCCACATCAACGGCAGCCAGACACTCACCAAAGAGATCCAGATGGACGGGATGAGCATGACGACCGCCGAGGTGGGGGGCGATCCACGGGTGATTCTCTTGCCTCCCGAGGCAGTTCAGGAGTTTTCGCTGCTGACCAACAATTACCCCGCGGAATACGGCAACAGCGGTGGAGGAATTGAGCGACTCGTGGTGCGATCCGGCACGAACGAATTCCACGGGAACGCGTATGAGTTTCTGCGCAACGACAAGCTGGACGCGAGTGGCTTTTTCGCGCCCAAGCGATCAATTCAGCGCAGGAACGAGTTCGGTGCCAGCATCGGTGGCCCCATTGTCAGGAATCGCAGCTTCTTCTTCACGAACTGGCATTGGTACAAGTTCCGATCAGGAGCGCTCAACCAATCCGGGTCTGTTCCGACGCCAATGATGAAACGGGGTGATTTCAGCGAACTGATTCCAGCGGGCGAAGGAATCATTTACGACCCGGGGACAACCAGGGCAGTTGGGACAGGCTTCGAACGCGATCCGTTTCCAGGTAACTTGATTCCGTCCAACCTGCACAGCGGGATCTCCAACAAGATCTGGGCCCTGGTGCCGGATCCCGACGGCCCCGGTCTCTTCAACAATATTTTCGCGCAGGGGAACTCGCGTAACGACAACCGCAACAACACGATCAAGCTGGACCACAGCCTCGCCGACGCCCACCGTCTCAGCATCATGTACACCTTCGGCAAGAACACTGACAACGGACCCTTTGCGGTGCTTCCGCAGCCAGTTTCGGACGCGAGACAGGGGGTGCGCGGCCCTGTCGCCAACAACGGGCGCATCAACTACGACTGGATCGTTAGCCCCACTGTTCTGTTTCACATGGGTGCGGGCATCAGCCGCCAGGATCAGCTCCTCGTCAACGAGGAGACCGAGGGGATGGGCTGGAATGATCAGCTCGGGATCCGGGGCACCGAGAACGGCCCGTTCCCCGAGATCATCATCGACCCCTGGAACAGCTACGCCCGTCACCAGCGGGGGCTGTCGACGGTCTCGACGACCTACCTGTACAATCCCAGTCTGTCCTGGACCAAGGGCAAGCACAGCATCAAGTTCGGTGCCGAGATTCGCAAGCTGCAAAACAATCTGGCGCTTTCGCCGCATACCGGCAACTTCAGCTTCAACCGCAATGAAACTGCGTTACCGGGTGTTACAGGTACCGGCAACGTCCTGGCCAGCTTCCTCCTGGGCGATGTGGATAGCGGCTCATACAACATCCGGGCACGGACGGGAACCCGGCATTCCTACACGGGCCTTTACGTGCAAGACGACTATAAGGTCCTGCCGAACGTAACCCTGAATCTGGGTGTGCGCTGGGACATCTTCACCCCGCTAACGGAGGTCAACGACCAGCATTCGATCATGGATCCCAGTCTGCCGAATCCCGGTGCGGATGGCTTTCCCGGCGCGTTGGTGTTTGCCGGGGATTGCGACGTCTGCACAGGGACGAAGCGATTGGTCGGCAACAACACGACGGACTTCAACAGCTTCGGCCCTCGCCTGGGCGTAGCCTGGAAGCTGAACGACAAATTGGTCTTCCGTACTGCCTTTGCGGTCAGCTACTTTCCGACCGGCGGATTGGGCGGCAGCAATGCCAAGGCGCCGTCGACCGGATTCACCTCGACCGCCAGGTTCTTCTCCTCTGACCTCGGGGTGACGCCCGGCTTCAACTGGGAGGATGGCTTTCCGCAGGACTTCATTCGTCCGCCGCTCAGAGACCCCGCTTTCGCCAACGGCCAGAGAGCAGACCTTTGGAACACCGGCGCGAACCAGCCGATGTACACCCAGAGCTTCAACGCGGGCTTCCAGTATCAGTTGGCACCCACCTGGCTCTTGGACATCGCATGGGTCGGCAACAAATCGACACGGCTGCCCACGGGAGTTTTCAATCCGATGCAGGTGGACCCGCAATACCTGAGAGTGGGGAATCTGCTGACCCTGCCGATCGACCATCCGGAGGTCGCCGCAGCGGGATTCGGCCGGCCGTACCCGAGCTTCACGGGCACTCTCAACCAGTCCCTAAGGCTCTATCCCCAATTCACCGCCCTGAATTTCACCCAGTCCGCGAACGTGGGCAACTCCTCTTACCACGCGCTCCAGGTCAAGGTGGAGAAGGAATTCGAAGAAGGACTCTGGCTTCTGGCCTCGTACACCTGGCAGAAGACACTGACAGACTCTTCGTCCGCGCTTGGTGCGTTCTTCGGCAGCACTGCCCGCGACCATTACAACCGGGGCCTCGAAAAGGCACTGGCGCGGTTTGATGTTCCTCACCGGTTAGTGACGGCGTTGAATTTCGAACTCCCGTTCGGCAGAGGGAAGGCACTCGGTGGGAACGCCGGGGGTGTCGTCAACGCGATCATCGGGGGATGGCAGTTCAATGCGATCGTCTCCTACCAGAGCGGCACGCCTTCGGAGATCGGGCAGGCCAACAACTCGCCGCTATTCGCGAGCAGGCAGGTCCCGAACATTCGCTCGAGCAACATCGACGGGCGCGGCGGGAACTTCGACCCGGCGACAGACAAGGCGATGAACATTGACGCATTCGAGGAGGTGGGTCCGTTCGAATTCGGCGATGGCACGATCTTCCTGGGCAACTCGCGCAACTTCCCGATTCTGAACGAGGACTTCGGCCTGATGAAACGCGTTTATGCAACGGAGGACTTCAACGTCGAGTTTCGATTCGAGGTCTTCAATGCGTTCAACCGCGTCGTCTTCGGAGGTGCCGCCGGAAATGTCAGTAATCCGGCCGGTTTCGGAAGCGTCGGCGGCCAAGGCAACGCACCACGGAGTGGCCAGGTCGCCCTGAAGATCAACTTCTAACGGTTGAACTAGCATCGCCGGCTCCGGAGGTCGCCTCGAGCGGACAGGGCGGCTTCCGGCTCCTTTCCGTCAGGCTGCGGCCAGACTGGGGCGGTAGGGGCGGGGTATACGAAGCATTGCGGGCCGGCTGACAGTCGCAACGTGTATTCGCCATCACCACCGTGCGTGATGTCGGTTGCGGTCCCAGCCTGCCTCCCAGGCGTGGTATTGGGGCCGGCGGATCCTGCATTTCAGTTCCTGAGTATTGTCCGCCTCAGGTATGTTCGCACCCTCGACTATATTACGGTGACCGTGAGGGCCATATATAGTCTGATTAGGTCATAATGCGGACGGCGAAGGTGTCGGAACTGACGGCGAAGCTGAGCGGGTACCTTGCGCAGGTGCGTAGCGGAGAAACAGTGGCAGTTTGTGACCGCAAGACACCCATCGCTCGGCTTGTGCCAATCGACGAGAATGCCGGACGACTTCAAGTGCGGGAGGCAATCGATCCCGACGGGCTGCCGGTAGGGCGGCGCATTCGACTCAAGAAACGGATCGATTTCGTTGCGCTGCTGCGTACGGACCGGGCCGACCGGTGACGAAAGTCTTGCGGAGAGCAGGTCAGCCAATGCCGACCGTCGTCAAGACGCTTGATGCGATCCACTTGGCTAGTGCCATCCTATTCACGGAACAATTCGAGAATGATCTCCTGTTCGCTATGCATGATCGGAGCCAAGCTATTGCGGCCCGGTCGCTCGGTTTCGAGGTTGTCAGGACGTCCGCTCGGGCTTGACGCGCCCTCTCCCGAATCGAGCGACATGTCCTTGGTGGCCATGAATCGAGGCTTGCAATGTGGAAGGCGACCGTGGCTATCAAGCCGTCAGCGCCGCAGGTGGCGCAACCCGCATTTCGCCCGTCCTGGGTTCGGCCCTAGTTCGAGTCGGTCCCGCCATACGCCCACTCAATCAAATCCGGGCAGCAAAGGCATGGACGTGGTTTCCAACTGCAAGCCGGCCAAGGTCGGAAAGACGCAGCACTCGCTAGCGTTCACTCGGGCTGCGACCGCTTGGTGCCGCCACTGGTTCATCGGATTCCATGGCACGCTTGGCCTGCCTTGCATAGATGCTGTCCGGCACCAATTCCAAATATCGCTTCCACGTCTGCGCCGCGAGCGCCCTCTTGCCGGCGCTCGCGTAGGTTGTTGCCAGCACGCGGTAGCTCGACTCGATCAAAGGGTCGAACTCGATGGCCCGCTCGAGGGTTGCCACGGCCCCGTTGAAGTTCCCGCTGGCATGGAGGCCGTCCGCTAGGCTCTGCAGCCAGATCGGGTTCCTTGGTTCGACTCTGACAACGTGCTCGAACAGTTCGGCCGCGAGTTCGGTCCTCCCACGCCCCAGGAATATCCGGCCCAAGGCATGAGGTATGGGCAGGTCGGTCTCCGGGAACTGCCTCATGGCTGGAACCAGATAGCGAAGCGACTCGCTAGCTTGCTGCGGAGAGCGGCTCCGTTCGGCTAGGCGAGCATAAGCCAGACCGAGATTCCGCTGGGCCAGCGCACCCCGCGGCTCCCGCCACGCCCTTAGCTTCCATAGGTCCTCTGCGGGTCCGGGTTCTTCGGGCCTACGAGCGATCCGGTGGTCAGTGAAGGCGCTATGGCCGCTGTCGTAGGCCTGCCGAGACGGCATGTGGCAGCCGACGCAGTCTTGCACGGGTTCCGGATGGTCTGCGAGGGCCTCGGGCGGGTGGCATCCTTGACACCGCCGGCGGTAGCCGCTCGCATCGTCGTCAGCCTTCCCGTGTGGGTCGTGACAGGTGCCGCACCACAAGGAATCCCCGCTGACCTGGGCGCAGCGGCTCGCAGCTAGTTGCTCGACATGGCTGACGACCTTGAATTCCGGCACGCTCGTGTTCGTGGTCCCTTGGTCGTAGAGGTAGACCGAGAACACCTCTTCGAGTTCCATGCCCGGCTGAAAGTCTCCAAACGCTCGATTGGGATTCAAGATTCGCGCCTCGCCGCTCAGATGGCACTGCTCGCATACGCTGTCTCTTGCGCGAGGGCTCAATTCCGACGGAGTGAGGATCGTATCGGCTCCCGGGCTGGCAAGATGCTCCCTGGTCGGGCCGTGGCAACGGTCGCACGAGATTGTTTCGGCGTCGAACGTCGGGTCGCTGTACTGGTTCAGCGACCCGCGAATCGGCCGCGGCCGTCCCGCATGGCACCACAAGCACTCCGCTGTCACCGGTCGTTCGAATTCCGGGTGGGCGTTGGTCTCGTAGCCAGGTGCGACGTCCCACACCCCTCGCCTCGTGTAGTAGGAAATCGGGGACTGAAACAGGTGTCTGCCTCGCGCGATCAAGTATCCAAACGCATGATTGCCGGATCCGATCACGAAGTCGACGGGCCGCTCCGAGTTCCAACCGTCCCGCTCTACTCGCTGGAGCATCCCCTCGGCGCTTGACGTGACAGTGAACCGGGTCCCGGAGAATTCGTGTGTGAACGTTGCGTCGGGCTGGTTCGACGACCGACCCAAAGAGCGTCCCATGCCTGTTTCCCGATACGCTTCTACTTGCTCGGGGTGGCACGTGGTGCAGGTCGAATCATTGGCCCAGACGGATAGACAAAGGAATGGCAGCATGGCGGCTAGCGCGATTCGACTCAGGCGGGCCCTCTCCCCGGCGCGGTCGCTAGATCCATGCTGGCGTTCCAGATTCGTTCGGCTCGCCGATGCCCGCCACGAACGAGGACTAGCCAAATGGATTTCGAGGAGAGTCTGGCGTTGCCGTCCGCGATCTTGGCTTCCGTCGCGCAGACAAGTGATCGCTGGGCACAGCGTGCCGACCGTGATCGCCGGCGCCGAAAGCGAACGTTGGTGGTGTCGCATGGCAGCGTTTCCATCCATAAGGAGGCCGGGGGCGGGAGACGCGTAAGGAGGCTTGGGCGAAACGCGGATTGCAGCGTCGATTCGATTGGGTCTCAAAGCTGGTTTCCTTCTAGGCTGTTGCCCATGATCGTGGCCTGAGATCGACCTTGTGTGGAAGGGGCCTCGCGGTCTCCTCAGATTTGTGGCGACGGTATCGGTGTTCACCGTTGAGACCCCGCCTGCGCCTGAGCTTGATCGTAAAGTCGCTGGATGTCAGGCGTGGGGACAGGCAGAATCTCCAGCGCTTGGGCCAGGACACGCCTAGCGTCATCCCATCGTCCTTGCCGAGCATGCAGCTCTCCCAACCGTCCAAGCGCCACCGCATGCTCCGGATGATGAACGATCACCTGCCTCAAATGCTCCTCCCCCCGGTCCCAGCGCTTCTGAGCTACGTAAAGCTGGGCAAGTTGAAGCCTGGGGTCCGGCTCGTCCGGTCGCAGCTGCACGGCGGCTTCGAGCAGCGTCGCGGCGCGTGCCGGATCCCCCAGGGTCGCGTGAAGACGGCCGATGCTCTCAGATGTGTGGAAGTCGATGAAATCGTCGGTGGGGGCGAGAGATCGAGCTTCGCGGTATGCTTGGTAGCCCTCTTCGGCCTGGCCGTTTCCAAGTGCGAATGTGCCGCGGAAGAAGTGCCGCATGGCAGATTCGCGACGCTCGATCCGCTCGATGGTTCCATCGCTATCGGCTCCCAGCGAATCCCTGTCGAGTAGCGGCACCACGCTCGTCTTCAATCGGGCCAGATTCTGGATCGTCTCCCATCCGTACCGCCTGTTCGTGTAGTCGTTTCGCGGAGCGGAGAACTCGATCCTAGGCCGGTCGTCCGTGTTCAATGGCGCTCCAGCAGCATATTCCGCGAGTTCCCGTCCTCCCATCAGGTAAGCGCAGAGCAGGGTGATGGCATCGTTCCCAAAGGCAACACCGCGCGAGACTTCTATCCTCTGCAGGCGGTGGCGAATGCCAGCGACCTCAATTCGGGCAGGGCCAATCCTCCCGAGCAAGCCCACGACCGGGTACGCCATGTCCGGATCTCCCAGCCACAGCTCCGCCTCGGGGAACACTGCGAGGAATGTAGCGGCTAGTGTCCGGAACTCATCTTCGGTCAGCTGATAGAGCGGAACCCACTGGACCAGCAAGCCTCCGTCCGCCAGTCTCGACTTGGCGAGCCGGTAATTTTCGAGGGAGTACAGGCTTCCTGTTCCGGCACTGGCCGGAAAGAAGATATCGGCTACGATCACGTCGAAGCGCTCGTCCGTGGTGAGCAGGAAGTTGCGGCCGTCCCCGACAGTGAAGCGTGTCCGGCTGTCGCCAAGAACGTCGTAGTTCTGCTGCGAGAAGTACCGCGCTGCCTCCGCCAGGCTGCCGACCAGATCAACGATTCGGACGTTGTCGACCGGATGCCGCGTGACCGCGCCCGCGGTCATGCCTGCACCCATCCCGATAGTCAAGACCCGGCGAGGATCAGGATGGAGAAGCATCGGGATGTGCCCCAGTCCCTGCGAGGACCGTGCTCCCAGCCTTCCAGCCTGAACCTTGTTGTCGATCATTAGCATGACGTTGTCCGCGGTCTGTTCCACGCGCACGTTCGCTACCAAGCCGTCGTTGTAGTAGAGGAGCTTCCTAGCCTCAGCGGACGCGCCGATGCCAACGAAGGGCTCGGTTGCGTGCCCCGCAACGAGCCCGCTGACCGCGAGGGATGCCGTCGCGGCCATTGCCGACCGTCTCGCACGGTGGCTGGCACCTGGCGCGAACCCGAGCAAGGCCATGGCAACCGCAATGCTGGCGGCTGAAACGAGCATCATCCCGGACTTCACACCGATTGTCGGAATGATCACGAAGCCTGCAAGGAAGGAGCCGGCGATCGCGCCGATGCAGTTCACTGCGTAGACCCTGCCGACCGTGCTGCCCAGTCCCTCCACGGCGGTCACGCAGATTCGGGTGGCCAAGGGAAACGTGCATCCCAGCAGCAAGGTCGGAATCAGCATGACCAGGAAGCACAGCAGGAGCTGAAGCACGACCATGGCCCCCCAGTCGGCCTCCTTGGGCTGAATCACCGCCGAGGCCAGATCCGGCATCACCCGGAAGAAATGAATCAGTACCAATGCGTAGATGCCGACTGCGGCCTGAATGGCTCCGAACAAGAAGACAGGTCGCCGAGATCGCTGCAGGTACCTTCCGTACAGAAGGCTCCCCAGCCCGATTCCGCCAAGGAATGCCGTAAGGATCAACGTAAAGCTGTAGGTCGTCGAATGGAGGGTCACGCCGAGGTTGCGCGTCCAGAGGATTTCGTATGCCAAAGCGGCCGCGCCTGAGATCCCAAACGCGCCCAAGACCAACAGGACAATTCCTCTCGCATACATGGCAGGGGGCGGGTCCGCGAGCGACCCGGGCTGCGCGGCGCGCTTTGAACGGGCAGGACCAGTCCTCTTGCGGCTGCGGCGCGACGGCGTGGCGCGAAGCCGGGAACCGTCTGGCTTTGGGGGATCCACAGGCTCCGACGCAGCGGTTCGATGCAGCACCAGTGCGACGCATCCGACAGCAACGTTGAGAATGATCGCGAGCGTATGGGTTGTCGAGACACCTAGGGTCTCGATCAGAAAGAAGCCCGTGACCAAGCAGCCCAGCGCCGCTCCAATGGTGTTGACGGCGTACAGGTAGCCTAGGTCCCTGCCGATGCGTTCCCGGTTCTCAACCATGAACCGGCTCAAGACCGGTAGCGAGGCACCCATGAGCGTAGTCGGCAGCAGAATCAGCAGGAGGCTGACGGCGAAGCGCACGAGCGAGACGGCGTAGAACGAGTCCGGTGCGTGCTGGCTCAGGTTCGCGGAGATGCCTTGCGCGTGTGAAATCAGAGCGGGGACAAAGGCCGCGTAAAGGCCGATCCCCACCTCCAGCAAGCCGTAGAGGAGCAGGGGCTTGCCGAGCCGATCAACGATTCTTCCGAATGCCCAGCTACCCAAGGCAAGGCCGGCGAAGAACGCCGCCAGCACCGTGCTGACTGCAAGGACGGTGGCACCGAAAACCAGAGTGAACATGCGAGCCCACAGCAGCTCGTACACCAGCCCCGTGAAGCCCGTTATTAGGAAGAGGCCTAGCAGTGCCGGCTGGAGACGACGCATGTCGCTGGGTGGCTCAGGTTCGTGCGGTAGCGGAACCGTATTTGCGACAAGCTACCGTACCAGTTGCCGCCGAGTCCCCGCAATGTATCCCCCATGCTCTGCGCTACCTCGGTCGTCGCCACAAGATACGTAGCTTCGTACCGCCAAGTAGCAAATCACCCCTGCCACCGACTCTGAAGTCCTCTGGAGATTCTGTAACGTCCTTGCATGGACGGCAGGCACTGGTCGGAAACAGGGTGAGGCGCCCGCCACGCCGAGCGTCGCGGTTTAGCGCCCATCACGCGCAAAGAGTTCACGAAGCTGCCAGC
>LXNI01001518.1_pt1 | contig 19615 bp, 10 predicted proteins | sample 809091 | NCBI WGS metagenome assembly LXNI01 (sample SAMN04870527, study PRJNA318959) | sponge metagenome | biome: 01000161; feature: marine sponge reef; material: water | host: Sarcotragus foetidus | place: Greece: Milos, Mediterranean Sea | collected 2013-05-29 | depth 5-7 m | reverse complement strand
TCGACTTCCTCGGCGACCTCTACACCGTGCCGATCACCGGCGGCACCGCCACGCCCCTCACTCAAGGGATGGCCTTCGACGGGCAGCCGCGCTTCAGCCCCGACGGCACCCGCGTCGTCTTCACCTCCGACCGCAGCGGCGGCGAAGGAATCCACATCATCTCGCTGGACATGAGCGACACCGTGCAGCTCACCCGGGGCAAGTCGAGCGCCTACCAGTCCCCCGAATGGACGCCCGACGGCAACTACGTCATCGCCACCCGGCAGGGGCCCGGACAGGGCAAGCTGTGGATGTACCACGTGGACGGTGGCTCGGGGATCCAGCTGATCGACGAGCCCGCGAACCTGAGGACCACCGGCGCAGCCTTCGGCGACGACGACCGCTACATCTGGTATGCGCAACGCAGCGGCACCTGGGAGTACAACTCGGGCATGCGGCAATACCAGCTCGCCGTCTACGACCGCGAGACCGGCGAATCCACGACCCGCTCCTTCCGTTACGGCGGCGCCTTCCGTCCTGTCCTGAGCCCCGACGGGCGCTGGCTGGTTTTCGGCTCCCGGCACGTCGCCGAGACAGGGCTCCGCATCCGCGACCTGGAGTCGGGCGACGAACGGTGGCTCGTCTTCCCCGTGCAGCGCGACGACCAGGAGTCGCGCGCGTCCCGCGACGCCTATCCGGGCATGTCGTTCACGCCCGATTCGCGCGAGGTGATCGCGTACTGGGGCGGCGGGATCTGGCGGGTCCCGGTCGACGGGTCCGAGCCCACGCCGATTCCGTTCCGCGTGGACGTGGAGATGGCCATCGGGCCCGAGGTCGACTTCGACTACCCGATCGAGGACACGCCGACATTCGTGGCCAAGCAGGTCCGCGACGCGGTGCCTTCGCCGAGCGGCGACCGGATCGCCTTCTCGCTGATGGCGCGCGTCTACGTCATGCAATGGCCCGATGGGACCCCCACCCGCCTCACCGACGCCGAAGTCAACGAGCACATGCCCGCATGGTCGCCCGACGGCGAGCGAATCGCCTACACCACCTGGAGCGACGATGTGGGCGGCCACATCTACGGCGTTGACGCGGACGGCGGCGCCCCCGAGCGCCTCACCACCGCCCCCGCCCTCTACAACAATCCCCTCTGGTCCCCCGACGGCGAACGCATCGTCGCGATCCGCGGCCCGGCCCGCGCCTACGACGAGGCCCTCACCCGCGGTGTCCCCGGCGGCGCCGACGACCTGGTCTGGATTCCCTCCGACGGCGGCGACGCCACCGTCATCTCGCCCGCCCGCTACTCCGCGCACCACTTCACCCAAAACCCCGCCCGGATCTACGCCTACGCATTCGGCGACGGCCTCGTCTCGTTCCGCTGGGACGGCACCGACGTGAAGCGGCATGTGCGCGTTGTGGGAGCCGGAGCCCCCGGTTCGAGCGCGCCCGCCACCGCCTCGCTCGTGATGATGGCCCCACAAGGCGACCAGGCGCTGGCCCGTGTCCTGAACCACCTCTACACGGTCACCGTCCCGGTCGTGGGCGGCGATCCCCCCACGATCAACGTCGGCAACCCCGAGAGCGCGTCCTTCCCGGCGCGGCAGCTCACCGAGGTGGGCGGCGAGTTCCCCGCGTGGGGACACGACGGCCGCACCGTGCACTGGACCATCGGCAACGCGCACCTGGTCTACAATCTGGATGACGCGCAGGCCCTCGAGGACTCGGTCGAGGCGGCGGCCCGTGACGAGGAGGCTGAGGAGGACGAAGAGGAGGAGGGAGGGGAGGAGGACGAGCCCGCGGGCGCGGAGGCCGAAGCAGCCGAGGCGACGGAACAGGTTGAAGACGAGGAAGACGCCCGCTACCGGCCCAACGAGGTCCGCATCCAGGTCGACTTCCCCCGCGACATCTCCCAGGGGACCGCGCTCCTGACCGGCGCCCGCGTCATCACCATGGCAGGCAACGAAGTCCTCGATCAGGGCGACATCCTCATCGAGAACAACCGAATCTCCGCCGTCGGCCCCACCGGCTCACTCACCGTCCCGGAAGGCGCAGACACCGTCGACCTCTCCGGCAAGACCGTCGTCCCCGGCTTCATCGACACGCACGCCCACCTGCGCGCCCAGATCAACATCCTGCGCAGCCAGCCCTGGTCCTACGCCGCCAACCTGGCCTACGGCGTCACCACCACGCGCGACCCCCAGACCGGTACCACCGACGTGGTCAGCTACGAGGACCTGGTCCGCGCCGGCCGGATCCTCTCCCCCCGCATCTACTCGACCGGCCCCGGCGTCTTCTCGTCCGAGAACGTGAAGGATCTCGACCACGCCCGGAACATCCTGCGCCGCTACAGCGACTACTACGACACCAAGACCATCAAGATGTACGCCGCCGGCAACCGCGAGCAGCGCCAGTGGATCATCGAGGCGGCGCGCGAGCTGGGGCTCATGCCCACCACCGAGGGCGGCCTCGACACCAAGGTCAACATGACCATGGCCATCGACGGCTACTCGGGCGTCGAGCACAACATGCCCGGCTTCCCCATGTACGCCGACATGGTCGAGCTGGTGGCGCAGTCGAAGATGGCGTATACGCCGACGATTCTGGTCACCTACGGCGGTCCGTGGGCGGAGAACCATTTCTACGCGACCGAGGACGTTCTGGGGGACGAGAAGCTGGCCCGTTTCACCCCGGTCGAAGAGATCCATAGCAAGGCGACGCGCCGGGTGCCCGGGTGGTTCCATCCCGAAGTTCACACCTTCGACCTGGTGTCGGCGTTCGTGCGCGATGTGATCCGGGCGGGGGGAAGGGCGGGGGTCGGCAGTCACGGGCAGCTGCAGGGGCTGGGCTATCACTGGGAGCTGTGGGCGACTCAGGCGGGGGGGATGACCGAACATGAGGCGCTGCAGGTGGCGACGATCATTGGCGCGCACTCGCTGGGGCTGGACCGCGATCTGGGCTCGATCGAGGTGGGCAAGCTCGCCGATCTGGTCATTCTCGACGCGAACCCGCTGGACGACATCCGCAACTCCAACGCGATCGCGCAGGTCATGATGAACGGGCGGCTGTACAACGGCGACACGCTCGACCAGGTGTGGCCGGAGCAGGTGACCGCCGGGCCGTTCTACTGGCAGCGCGAGGGGGCGCCGGAGGGGAATTGACCCCGACCGTGAGTCACGCCGGCCTGGATCGCCTCGTCAGCGGGGAAGCCGCCGAGTCGGAAGATCTGCGCACCAACCGCCTCGGCCTGATCGCGCACCCCGCGTCCGTCACCTCGGATCTGACGCACGCCGCGGACGCCATCCGCAACGCCGGCTACGACCTCCACGCCCTCTTCGGCCCCCAACACGGCGCCCGCGGCGAGAAGCAGGACAACATGATCGAGTCCGACCACTACCTGGACCCAGTCACCGGTCTCCCCGTCCACTCCCTCTACGGCGAGACCCGGAAGCCCACCCCCGCAATGCTCGACGGACTCAACGCCCTCCTCTTCGATCTCCAGGACGTGGGCGTGCGCGTCTACACCTTCATCTGGACGATGGCCCTCGCCATGGAAGCCTGCGCCGAGGCGAACGTCCGCTTCGTCGTCCTGGACCGCCCCAACCCCATCGGCGGGATCCGGCGCGAGGGCCCCGTGCTTCAATCCGGCTTCGAGTCCTTCGTCGGCCTGCACCCGGTCCCCCTCCGCCACGGCCTCACCTGCGGCGAGATGGCTCGCTGGCTCAATGGGGAGCGCGGCATCGGCTGCGATCTCACCGTCATCCCATGCGACGGCTGGGAGCGCTCCATCCTCTGGCCCGACACCGGTCTCCCCTGGGTCATGCCCAGCCCCAACCTCCCCACCCCTCATTCCTGCGTTGTCTACCCCGGCATGGTGCTGCTCGAAGGCACCAACCTCTCCGAAGGACGCGGCACGACCCGCCCCTTCGAACTCTTCGGCGCCCCCTGGCTGGACCCCACCGCCCTCGCCGCCCGGCTCACCGACGCCCACCTCCCCGGCGTCCATTTCCGCCCCTGCCACTTCGAACCCACCTTCCAGAAGCATGCCGGCACGCTGTGCGGCGGCGCCCAGCTGCACGTAACCGACCCCATCGCCTTCGAGCCGGTTCGCACCGCCGTCGAGATCCTCGTCGCGGCCCGCGCGCTGGCTCCGCACGCCTTCGCCTGGCGTGAACCCCCCTACGAATACGAAGACAACCTGCCCCCCATCGACATCCTGTGGGGGCACTCGGGGCTGCGGGAAGGTGTACAGGATGATGCGGCCACCGACGAGATTATGGAGGGTGAGAAAGCCGATTTGGAGGCCTTCGACGCGTCGGTGGAGCGGTACCTGCTGTACTGACCTGGCTGACTGACGTGGAGGATATCGATGCCGCTGGCCCGAGGGCGTGGGTACTACGTGCCAGCAAGCGGCAACTGGAGCGATCAGCGAGTCCTCGTCCCGATGACCGTCGGAAGCCGATCCGCGAATCGTCATGTGTCCCCTGTCGACTCTCGTTCCGGCTCGTACCTTCGCACCTCAACCTTGTCCGCCCGGGCACGCATTCGGCGCCCCCGATACGTTGAGTCCCAACTCCTCGACTACCTCGGCTCGAATGAACTCCCCCGGATGAGAGGGGGTCATGGCAACCTGAATGTCCTGTACCGCCATCAGTGGTAGTCCTCGGAGTTACACAATGTAAATTGCAGTTGACATAATGTAATTGAGAGTTGACATTTCGTCCCCCTACAGAATCGCGTCCGCGTACAGATAGAACCGGAACCGCTTCTCCGGCCCCCTCAACCCGTTCGCGATGTCGGCCCGCACCAGCCCGTCCAGCACGGTGAGGCCCAGTCCGGCCGCCGACAACAGGTCGCCCCCGTCGAAGCCACCCCGCTCCCCCGCCCACCCCACGTCGTAGAACACGCTCACACCCACCCCCTCGAAGACCCGGGCCACCTCCACGCGACCGCGCACAAAACTCGAACCCCCCATCACCGACGGCTCGTACCCACGCAGCGTCGCCGCCGAGCCGAGAAACCATGCCCGCTGCGCCGATGCATCTCCCCAGGTCGTGCCACCCGCCGCTTCCACACCCAGACGCCAGCCCGTCCATTCGTCCCCCGCAAACGGAATCCTCGCCCGCGCCACAGCGCTGCTCCGGAAAAAGCTCGCTGCCTCCCCCTCCCCTCCCACCGGCCGGTTCCTCGCGACCTGACCGTACCACTCCACACCCGCCTGCGCCCGATCCGGCTCCTCCCCCCACCATGACCGCACCGTCACCTCGGCCCCCGCTTCATCCACCTCGTCGGCCTCCAGGTTGGGCGCGAAGCTCCAGTCATCGTCGAACGCCTGGAAAAACGCGAAGCCCGCCCGCGTCTCCGCCGCCTCCTGTCGCTCTCCGTACGCCCGAAAAACGAACGACTCCCGCTCACCCTCCGGGGACCGCCACCTCAAATCGAAGCCCGTCGCCCGGTAGTACTCGCCCTCGTCTCTCCCGGTGACCAGGGCCGTGATCGAGTTGCCGAAACGGAAGTGGCCCGCCTCCGCGTCCGTGCTGCGGAGTTCGTGAAATCCCCCCAGAGTCAGCCTGCGCAATTCGGTCGAGCGCTCAAGGTCGATGCGTGCCTTCAACTTGCCGTCGGCCAAGCCGAACGAGGTGGAGGTCAGCACCTTGTGCGGGCCGCCAATCACCGCGTCGAACTCCAACCCGGCCGCCAGACCCTCGACACGGTTGTAACGAACCATTTCGGGACTCCCCCAGCCGTACCGGAACGCCCACGGTGTGCGACTGTACGAGGCGACCGGCACCTGGGCGAGCGTGCCCACCAGGTCCTCCACCTCCCCGATCGTCGCGAACTGCGGCGCGTCCTCCCAGATCGGCGGCGGCAGTTCGGGGCTGATTTCCAGAAGCCTGCGGTCCTTCGGGACGATGAACCTGGTGTCCTTGCCCCGAGCCACGGATTGGCTCGTCAGTTCGTATCCGGCACCCGCCAGGGAGAGCAGCGTGGCGACGAAGGCGCTGTCGGCGGCCTCGTCGTGCCCCGCGGCGGCGCCCGGATCCTCGGACACGCTGGTGAAGGACTCGATTTCGTACGACACGTCGACCGTGACCCGGCCCTTGAGGGCCCCGGCGGTCGCCACCACCTCCCAGCGGGCCCTGTGCGGCAGCCAGTGCTCGAATTCCCACAGCGCGTAGTCGACGAAGATCGAATTGAGGCGCAGGCTGACCGGCTTGAAGACGCCCGGCATGAGACGAAGCGCCAGGTTCGCTTCCGGCGTGCCGGGGTCATCAACGTCCCGCAGGAAGTCCATTTCCACGCTGGGCCGGTAGACCGCGCGTATCAGCACGCCCGACACGGGATCGATCCAAAGAGTGCCCGTCAGCAGGAACGCCTCCGCCCGATAGGGGATGAACTGCAGCGCGACGGCGCGGACCTGGCGGCCGTCCGGAAAGGACACGGTGATCGTGTCGCCGCTGCGGAAGCGGTAGGCCTGGTCGGCTCCATGGGAGAGGGGATGCACGAGCGCGCGGCCATCGGCACCGGGGGGACCCACTTCGTCTTCGCGGTTCCAGCCGAAGAGGAGGTGGTCGTCGCCGGGCGAGAACGGTTCGGCGTAGGGCATCGCGTCGAGCCGGTCCGCCTCGCCCCGCCGCAGCATGAAGTCACGGCCGGGGTGGCGGGTGCGGTTCCCGAGGACCATCGTGACGGGGTCCGCTCCCCGCCTCCACCAGGTGCGCACGGCGTGTTCGTTGCTGTACACGACCCGGTCCCGGAGCGGCGTGCGCACCGCGCCGGCGACACGTTGCCGGATCAGAGCCGTGTAGCTGGCGACCGTCGTGTCGAGGGCGTGCCAGCGGTCGTAGGCGTCCGTGTAGAGTTGACGCGCGACCGGGTCCTCGAAGGCGCCGGGTACGAAGCGGGACTGGGCGAGGGTGGGTGGGGGGATGGCGGCGGCGAGGGCGACTGCGGCGGCGAATGCGGAATGTGTACCGGGCGGAGGTTTCATGGTGCGGGGGGTGGCGGGTGTCCCGTATCAAGCGGAGGTCGACGATCTCAACCTCAATGGACGCAGATTGTGAGCCCCGGGTTGCAACTGCGCAGGGTGTGCAGGCCCTATGCCGACCGCTCAACGAAGCGTGAAATCCACCACCAGCGGCAGATGGTCGGACTGCAGCGTGTCGGATTCGCGGACGCCGAGCTGCGCCAGCGATTCGGGCGACAGGTCGGCTGCGTCGAAGACTAAAGCGCGTTCGATGCGCAGCACCGTACCCCGGTAGAGGACGTAGTCCAGCCTGCCGGGCGAGAACGGGTCCCCGGCGCGGGTGCTGCGCCAGGTCGCCAGGGAGCGATCGCGGAGTCGTTCCAGCCGAGCGATGCTCAGGTCGCCACCGGTGAGCCCGAGGCCGGACCGAAGTGCTTCCAGAGGACGCGCGGACCCGACCACATTCAGGTCGCCGCCGATGACGAGGCCGGCGTCGGGCCGGTCGGCGAGCACGGCCCCGATCGCCTGGCTGAGCGTTTGCGCCTGAAGTTCACGGAGCCGGTCGCGCGGAGAACCGTCGTATCCCGCGCTCTGCAGGTCGACGGGGACGAAGAGCACCGGGTGGCCTTCCACGGTGACCCAGGCTCCGGTCGTCGAAAGGCCGCCGGCCGCTTCCGCGCGGGCCAGCCTGGAAGGCGGCGGCATGCGGGGCGACTCCGGTTCGTCGCCGACCTCGCGCAGCCACTGGTCAAGCGCGCCCGGTGGGTGGTCCACTCGGGCCAATGCGGTCTCTCCACGCAACTCCAGGCCCCTCGCGCCGACGGCGGTGCGCTGTCGGCCGCCGCCCGCTGCCAGCCACCAGTTCCACGACGATTCGTTCACCGGGCCCAGACCCTGGCTGAAGCGGGAAAGATCCGCCAGGGCGACATCGGCGTAGACCTCGTCGAGGAGAACCACGTCGGGCTCGAGGGCGGCCAGTACGCGACGGAAGGGCTCCGGGCGGTCGCGGAAGTTCCCGTCCGAGACGTTCCAGGTGACGACGCGCAGGGTGTTGGGGATTCTCGCCACCGCGTCCGCGTCCAGCAACGGCGGGGCCTCACCCGGCGCAGTGGCCAGCGTGTGCGTGAAGACAGGGGTTTCGTCGACCACGGCACCGGCTCGCAGATAGCGCATCCGCCCCATCAGGACCCTCCCGGCGACAACCGCGGGGCGCGCAGTTCGCTCCTCCACCCCACCGGCCCCATCCGATCGCTCGGCAAACCGATCCCGCAGCCTGAGCCGCTCCAGCCGCACCTCGAACCGGTCGGACGAGTAGGTCGGGGACACGAGAAGACCGACGGTTGACGCGCTCTCGATGTCGCCGACACCGCTTTCGTCGATCCAGCGAACCCCCACTCCGGCCCCATGAACATCCGCCACCGGCTCCCGCTGGCGGGACAGGACAATGGCCAGATCGGCACCCGCCACCCCGCCATGAGACGCCCCCGTCCCCCCATCCCCGTCAGCGTCGAGCACGATCTCAACACTCCCCGGCATCCCCTGCACCGTGATCGTGTCACCCAGGTCGACCAGCAGGTGGACGAAGCGGGGATCGTCGTGCACGAACACCGCGCCCAGGTCCACTGGCGAGCCCTGCGGTACATCGCCCGCGGAATCGACCACGGCGGGAGCGACGCCCACCCATTCCTCGAACACGCCATCGGTCCACACGACGGGGACCGGAGGACCCGAGTCGCCGCCCGGACTACATGCTGAAAGGGCGATGAGGGCGGCGGAGCAGACCAAGGGCGAGGAATTGTGGGAGGGCATGGGAGCGTCCAAACGGAAGAGTTCAAGGCCGGGACATCTTACGCGTGCCGACCCCCAAGTGACCATCACCTTCGGGCCAATGGGGCATTCGACCCCCGCCCCTCCAGGCACCGCAAACGCGCCCACGCTATCTTGAATGCCCCTGCGGCGGCCCCTTGCCGCTGCCGGAATCTCTTCAACGAGTTGTGCCAACGCATGCTGCCAGGTTCCCAATTCCGATTCCCGCTCGCGTTACTCCTGGCAACAGCCGCCACGGCCTGCGAGCCCCGCCCCGCCGAACCGGAGAAGGACACCCCTCCACCAGTCACGATCCGCGACTCGGCCGGCATCCGGATCGTCGAGAATCATGCGCCCGAATGGGCCGGCGGCGACTCCTGGACCATCGATCCCGAACCCATCATCGTCATCGGCGGCGATCCGGGGATCGGTGTCGCTACGGAGGATTCCGTCCATCTCATCTGGCGAGTCACAGCGCTGGGCCGCCTTTCGGACGGGAGGGTCGCCGTTCTCTCCAGCGGCAGCAAGTCACTTCGGCTCTTCCACCCTTCGGGCAGACTGTCGAAGTCGATCGGCCGTGCAGGGGAGGGTCCGGGCGAATTCAACCATCCGTCCTACCTGCAAGTCCTCCCTGGCGACACCCTGGCCGTCTGGAGCGATTGGTTCGGCTACGTCTCCTACTTCGATACCGCCGGCACCGTGGTGAACCACCGCCGGATCGATGTGGGCAGAGTTTTCGATCAAACCGAAATCCCCGGGCAGAGCCCGCCCGAGAGAATCCATATGCCCCTGGCCGACGGGTCCTTCCTGGTGATCGTGGGCCGGCGCGACGTAGCGATTCCGGAAGGGGACGAGTTCTTCCGGCCAGACTGGTCATTCGTCAGGATCGATACCGCCTACGCGGCGCATTCATTGGGTTGGTGGGGCGGGATCGAACAACGCAGCCTCCGGTCTTTCGATCTCACTACCCGGTGGCCTCTTCCCCTCTTCGGCGTGATATCACATGTGGCCGCGGGCGGCGATCCGCTGACGATCTACGTCAGCAACGGGGACCGGGACGAGGTTCACCAGTTCTCGCCCGCGGGCGATCTGCAGCGGATCTTCCGCCGCACGATCGGCCCGATCCCGATCACCGACGAGGAGCGCGAACGAGCGAAAGCGGCGATTCTTGAGTCGAACCGCTCGGCTCGAAGGGAAGCACTCGACGCCCTTCCGCCACAGGACTTCCATCCCCCCGTAAACGGCCTCCTGGTGGATGCGACAGGCTATCTGTGGGTACGTCACAACTCGGGCCGGTGGAGCGTCTTCCACCCCGAGGGGCGCTGGCTGGGCACGTTGACGCTGCCGTTCCGCGGGCGAGCACCGTGGGTGGGAGAAGACCTGATCCTGGGAGTCCGCAGCGACCCCGACACAGGCGTGGAGCGGGTAGAGGGGTACCGCCTGAATCGGTAAAGGACGATCCCCCGTCCTACCGCCCCCGTCCCCCCCCACCACGACCCGGCCGCCCGAAGCCGCCCCTCATCCCCAGCCGGTACATGACCCGCACCATGAAGTACTGGCCGAGCGACTCGGTCCGCGACTCCTGGATAAAGCTGGCGGAATTGGAGATGCTCACGGCCTGGTTCTGGTTGAGCAGGTCGTAGGCGCGCAGCTCCAGTTCGGCCCGGTCGTTGAGCAGCCGCCGCGATGCACTGGCGTCCCAGCGCGCGACATTCCTGCCCGGCGTGTTGACCTCGCCGCCGGTCTGGCCACCCTGGCTGTAGATGTCCTCGTCGTACACCCTCCAGTTGAAGGTCGACCCGAGGGTCCAGGACCCCAGGTAGAGGGTCCCGTTCGCGAAGTAGCGGCTGTTCACGTAGTCGCGGTTCAGCGAGTGGTTCAGCGAGTATTCCACGTCGTTGAAGGTGTAGTTCGCGCCCACGCGAAGGTCGAAGAGGTCCTTGGTGCGGTTCTCCAGGCTGGCCTCGACGGTGTTCCTCACCACGCGGCTCTGGTTCGTCTCCCGGTTCACCTGCTCCCATCCCTTGGTGTACGTGACCCGGTACTCCAGATCGACGTCGACGCCCAGTTTCCTGATGGGCGTCCCGAAGTTGAAGCGGGTGTTGGCCGCCCACTGCGGGTCGGTGTTGATCGGAGTGATCGTCTGGAACCCCTGCTCGTCGAAGATGCGTGCGCGCGCGATCGGGTTGTCGGTGTACTCGAAGCCCGTCCGCACAAACAGGTTGAGAAAGCTGAACTGGTCGAAGAAGCGGTAGTCCGCCTCGAACTCGTGGGTGTACTCGGGCTGCAGATCGGGGTTGCCGACGTACACGTTGATGGGGTCGCGGTTGTCGACGAAGGGCTGGAGCTCCGTGAGGGACGGCTCGTCGGTCGAACCGTCGTACTCGAAGCTGATGGTCTGGTCTTCCTTGAACTGCCACCTGAAGTCCAGGTTGGCGAGCAGGTGCGTGTAGCCGCTGGTGATCGTCTGGTCGCGGTCCACGATCGTCCCTTCGAGCGACGACCGCTGCCCCCGCAGTCCGAGTGTGATCCAGGAGTTCTCCGAGTTGCGGCTCAGGCGGGCCCCGGCGTTGACGTAACTGTAGGCGCGTTCGAACCCCGAGCTCAGATCGGCGACGCGAATCGGCTGATCGCTGGTCAGGTCGTACACCGACTGGTCCTGGTCCTGGTCCACGGTGTTGGCGCGGCCGAAGACCTCCATGGAAAAGGAGTCCCCCATCCGCTGCGTGAGCGAGAACCGGCCGGAGTTGTTCCAGGTCTCCCCCGTGTTGTTCTGCTCCTGCAGAATGTGTTGCACCTGGTCGCGTCCGCCGCGCGACTGGCCCTCGATTGTCGACTCCAGATCGGTCACGCGATCGGAGTCCTGAAGCCCGCCGCGGTATTCCACCACCACGCTGCGGCCGCCGTCGCCCAGGCGCTTGCGCCAGGTAAGCTGGAGATCCCCGCGCCGCTGGCTGCTTTCCACGAGATTGGTGGTTGACGCGGTGTTCAGCGGCTGGCCCTCAGCCGTCTGGGTCACGCGATCCTGGAACGACTCGGACGACGAAGACCCGGCGTTCACGTTTGCGCGGACGCGCAGCTGGTGACCGGGCGAGAACGTGTATTGTCCGTTCAGGTTCACGCGGTGATTGTTGTTGCCCGACTCCTCGTCACGCGTCTCGTCGACGAGCGAAGCGATGTTCGCGCCGAAGAGCGCCTGTTGCTGCAGGGTCCGGTTCTGCTCGTTGTCCACCGCGCTCAGGAAATAGCTGCTCCTGATCCATGTGTTGTCGCTGCCGAAGTCACGGCTGGCGTTGAGCCCGAGCCCCACCGATTCGGTGAATCCGTCGTCGCCGCCACCACCGCGTCCCCCCCCATCCTCCCACGAGAACCCTTCCTGGTTGACGTTGTTCGTGTTCGCGGTCAGGGCCAGCTGCTGGGTCGGCGAGAAGCGGTTCAGGTTGAACCTGCCGTCGTAGCGAAGGTCGTTTCCGACGGGGTCGCTGCCGACGGTGGGACCCAGACGGCCGACATTGTTCACGTCGCCCCCGAAACCGCCGGTCGCGCGGCCGAAGTACCCGACCCTGGCCTCCTCGCGAAGCCTCAGGTCGATCGTGCGCTGGTCGTCGCCGTCGGGGATTCCCGTGAACTCGGCCATGTCCGACTGCTTGTCATACACATCGACCCGCTCGACCGCGTCGGCCGGAAGATTGCGCGTGGCGATCTTCGGATCCCGGCCGAAGAATTCCTTGCCCTCGACCAGGACGTTCTGCACCTCCTCGCCCTGCGCGGTGATCGTGCCGTCGGTGTCGACATCGATCCCGGGTAGCCGGCGCAGCAACTCCTCGACCATCGCGTTCGGCGGGGTCGGGAAGGCGTTTACGTTGTAGCTGAGCGTGTCGCGCCGGTTGATGAAGGGGACGTGCTCGACGCTCACAACGAGGGAATCGACCTCGATCGCCTGCATGGTCACGGTCACGGAACCCAGGTCGACGTCGGCGCCGGTCACGTCGAAGTCGTTGCGAATGGCGGCGTATCCGATCAGCGTGACCTGCAGGATGTACGCGCCGGGCTGCAGATTCTCAATGACGAAGTTCCCGTCGGAGTTCGAGAGGGCATACTTCACGAGTACCGAGTCTTCCCGGCTCAGGGCCACCACCATGGCGTTCTGCATGGCCAGACCGGCGGAATCCGCGACCTTGCCGCGCACATCGTATTCCTGCTGTGCCCGGACGGGCGCTGCCGTGGCGAGGAACGCGACCGCGCACACCAGGGCCGGCAGACACCAGGCATGCGCGCCCCGAAGGGCTGCATTCCGGCACATCATCGCGTATTGCTTCCAGGTCATCATTGCTCATTCTCCAATGGCCCGCCGTCCGAACCGGGGGGCCTTCTCGATCTTGTCATTTCCTCGATCCGCTCCTTGACGAGCTTCTCGAATTCCTCGTAAGAGACCTCGTCGCCGTCTTCCGGCGGAGCGATCAGTCCCGCTTCCAATTCCTGCAGCACCACCTCCGTGGCCTGATACTGTGTCTGTCCGTCGTTCAGAGAGAGCACGAGGATCATGCCGGGCAGTCCCCCGTACGATGCCGGGCCACCCTGAATCGGGATCTGCGGCGTGAACCAGGCCTCGACGGTCGTGCTGTCGTGCTCCGCGGTGGCCTTCATCACCGTGTAGCCGAGGTGCTCCGCCTGCTCGGTCCCGATGCGCCAACCGTAGGCAGGCCGTTCGCGCGCGACGCGGAAGGTGCGGCCCAGGAAACCACGGGCTTCGATCATCTTCCCCTCCGCGTAGTCCAGGTAGGCGGCCTGCAGGGTAGTGACCTGGTCCGGACCTGCATCCGGTCTGAAGCCGAAGCCGAAGCGCCCACCTCCGCGCCGATCACGAAAACCGGCTCCGTCCACCGCACGGTCGCCCCCGCCGCCAAAGCGCCGTCCGCCCTCACCTTGACGACGCGGATTCGCGCCCCGGACCATCAGCGACTTTGTCGGGCTGAAGTGGACGAGTATGGTGTTCGTCTGCGGTGGCGGAGGCTCCCGCATCCTCTCCGCGAAACCGGGCGGAAGCTCCCGCTTGACCACATGGTCGTAGGTGACGGTCCCCTGTTGGGCCATCAGCGGGGCCGATGCCGCAAGAAGCGCCAGGCCCAGAACGGCCAGGAGGAATGTAATCGCGCCACGGCGCGGCGGTCCGGTGATTTCGGAGCGAATCCGTTGGCGGAATCGAACGGAAGGTGCAACCAAGCGCATATTCGCGGGTCTCCTGGTGGGGGGGGCTTCCCGGGGCCAACCAGTGAGCCGGAGCGTTCCGCCGGCGTCACCAATCCGCCCACTAACTGGGACACGTTCGGGTCCAGTTCCGTTAGGTCTGTGAGATCAAACCCAATCCGGGTCGGCAGCGGGCGACTCCAAAACCCACCCGCCCCACACAACGCCAACGATCGCGAGGGCGGAAAGAGTCACCCCTCTCCGCCCTCGCGGCCCCTGCCTGCCCCCCATCTCCTCAACCCCGCCCAGGCCGCCCGAATCCCCCCATCCCCAGCCGGTACATGACCCGCACCATGAAGTACTGGCCCAGCGATTCGGTGCGCGACTCCTGGATGAAGCTGCCCGAATTGGAGATGTTGACCGCCTGGCTCTGGTTCAGCAGGTCGAAGGCCTGCAGTTCGAGTTCGGCCCGATCATTCAGGAGCCGCCGCGACGCGCTCGCGTCCCAGCGGGCGACGTTGCGGCCCGGAGACGGCGAATACGACTCCCCCCGTGCCCCGGCACCCAGGTTGTACATGTCCTGGTCGTAGACCCGCCAGCTGAAGTTCGAACCGAGGGTCCAGGAACCCAGGTAGAGGGTGCCTCTTGCGGAGTACCGGCTGTTCATGTAGTCACGATTGAGCGCCTCGTTCAGCGAGTACTCCACGTCGTTGAAGGTGAAGTTCGCGCCCGCGGTGATTTCGAATCTCTCCTTGTTCCGGTTCGACAGGCTGGCTCCGACGGTGTTGCCGATGACCCGGCTGTCGTTCAGAGACCGATTGATCACCTCCGTGCCCTGGGAGTAGTTGATGCCGTACTGCAGGTTGATGTCGATGCCCAGCTTCCGGATCGGCGTCCCGAAGTTCGTGTTGCCGTTGACGGACCAGGAGGCGTCGGTGTTGATCGGCGAGATCGTCTGGAAGCCCTGGTCGTCGAAGACGCGCGAGTTGGCGATCGGATTGCTTGTGTAGTTGAATCCGGCCCGGGTGGAGAAGTTGACGAAGCTGAACTGGTCGAAGAAGCGGTAGTCGGTGTTCAGCCGGTGCGAGTATGAAGGCTCCAGATCCGGGTTGCCGACGTACACGTTGATCGGATCCCGGTTGTCGATGAAGGGCTGCAGCTGGTTCAGGGAGGGCTCGCGGGTCGAGGTGCTGTAGCCGGCGCCGAAGAATTGGCCGTCCTTCACCTCCCACTTGAGGTCCACGTTGCCGAGCACATGGGTATAGCCGTTGCTGATCGTCTCGTCGCGGTCCACGATCGTCCCGCTCAGATCGGACCTCTGCGCGCGCAGCCCCACCGTGACCCACGACTTTTCGTTGTTTCGGCTCAGACGGGCCCCCGCGTTGTAGTAGTTGTAGCTGCGCTCGAACCCCGAACTCAATTCCGTGTTGCGGATCAGAACGCCGTCGACGATGTCGGACACCGTCCTGTCCTGGTCTTGCGATGTGGTGTTGCCCCGGCCAAAGACCTCCATCACGTAGCGTTCTCCCAGCGGCTGCGTGAACGAGACCCGCGCGGAGTTGTTCCAGCTCCGGCCCGTGTTGTGTTGCTCCTGTTCGATGTCCTGCGCGCCGCCGCTGCCGGACCTGCCGGTGAACTCGCCGGTGATGGTCGACTCCAGGTCCGCCAACTGATCGTTGTCCCGAAGGGTGCTGTTGAATTCGGCCACAATGCTGCGACCACCCTCTCCCAACCGCTTGCGCCAGGTCAGCTGGGCATTGCCACTCGAATTGCTGCCGTCGGCGAGATAGGAGGTGACCGCCGTGTTCAGCGCCTGACCACCAACCGTCTGTGTTTCGCGTTCCTGGAAGGATCTCGACCCCGACGCCGTCCGGTTGGCGTTCACCCTGATCCGCAGCTGGTGTCCCGGGGAGAACGCGTACTGGCCGTTCAGGTTCAGCCGGTGACTCGTGTTGCCCGACTCCTGGTTGCTGGTCTCGTCGATGATCGACGCGACGTTGGCGCCGAACAGCGCCTGTTGCAGCAGCGTGCGGTCCTGCTCGCTGTCGGCGTCGCTGAGAAAATAGCTGCTCCGGATCCACCCCTTTTCGCCGAAGTCGCGGCTCAGGTTGACGCCGGCACCCCTCGAATCACCGAATCCGCCACCTCCACCTCCGGAAAACCCCCCGCGCGCCATCATTTCTTCGACCACGAACTGCCGCCCGCCACCCATGGCCATCAGGCCTTCCATGCCGTCTACCGAGAACCCCGCCCGATTGACGTTGTTCGTGTTCGCGTTCACGGACAGCTGCATGGTCGGCGAAAAGCGGTTCAGGGTGAACGCGCCATTGTAGCGCAGATCGTTCGTCGCGAGTTCGCCGAGGCGCGCCGCACTGTTCACATCCCCCCCCAGGCCACCCGACATGCGGCCGAAGTACCCCCGCTTGGCCTCTTCCCTGAGCTTGAGGTCGATGGTCCGTTCGTCGTCGCCGTCGGGGATACCGGTGAATTCGGCCATGTCCGACTCCTTGTCATAGACATCGACCTGTTTCACGGCGTCGGCCGGAAGGTTGCGCGTGGCGACCTTGGGGTCCTTGCCGAAGAACTCCTTGCCGTCCACCAGCACGTTCTCTACCTGCTCGCCCTGCGCGGTGATTCCTCCGTCCTCATCCACTTCGATCCCGGGCAGCCGCTTCAGCAGATCCTCCACCATGGCGTTCGGCGGGGTCGGGAAGGCGAGCACATTGTAGCTGAGCGTGTCACCCCGATTGATGAACGGGACGTGCTCCACGCTCACGACCAGCGAATCCAGCTCCACCGCCATCACCGACATGTTGACCGCGCCCGCGTCGACATCGGCGTCGGTGATCTCGAAGTCACGCCGGAAAGTCGCGTAGCCGATCAGCGTAGCCTGGAGGATGTACCGGTTCGGGGGGAGGCCGTCTATGACGAAACGGCCCTCGCCATTCGTCAGCGCATATTCGGTCAGCACCGAATCCGTCTGCGTCAGCGCCACCACCATCGCGTTTCTCAGCGGCGTCCCCGCCGAGTCCGTCACCTGCCCGCTCACCTCGTATTCCTGCTGGGCCTGTAGCGGCGCGGCCACTGCGGCGAGGGCCAATACGGCACACCCGGCCAACACACCGGGGCGGCAACATCGACTAATGCGTCGGCTGCTCATCGGCCACCTCCCCCAATATCACGGATTCGCCCGCCCATCAGCTTCCGCATTTCCTCCATCTTCTCTTCAACAACCCTGTCGTATTCTTCCCTGGACATTTCTCTACCCTCGTCCGGCGCTTGAATGAGCCCCTCCTCAACGTCCCCCAACGCGATCTCCGTCGCGAAGTACTTCGTCTCACCGCCGTCAATCGAGACGACCAGGATCATCCCCGGCAGGCCCCCATAGGGCCCCGGTCCCCCCTGCACCGGGATCTCGGGCGTGAACCAGGCCTCGATGGACGTGCTGTCGTGCTCGGCCGTGGCCTTGATCACCATGTATCCCAGGTGCTCCGCCTGCTCGCTGGTCAGCCGCCACTCGTATTCCGGCCGCTGGTCCACAACGCGGAAAGTGCGCCCCATGAACTCGTGGGTCTCGACGATTCGTCCCTCGTCGAGGGCGACATAGGACTCCGCGGCAGGGCTCTGACCGGTGGCCGCCTTGCCGCCGAGCTTCATGCCAACGGGGCCCATGAACATGGCCACCTCGGAGAGCATGGCCATCTCGATCACCACTTCCTCCCTCCGCCCCTTCTTGTCTGCCCCCTTCGGCGCCGGGACCATCAGCGACGCCAACGGGTCGAAGTGCACGAGCACGTCCTGGGTCACCGCCGAGGGCATCTCGGGCATCTCGCCCGCCATCATCGCGAGTTCCGGGGGCAGTTCGATTTCGATGTTGATCGAGTGGGTGTAGGTGATGGTGCCCTGCTGGGCGCCCAGAGCCAGCGGCGACATGAGCAGAAGCCCTGGCAGAGCGCACTGAAAGAGGGTCCTGCCGAGTTGCGTGGTCATTGCCACGGTTCTCCTCCTGTTTGGTCCCGGGAACCTGCGTCCCGGTTTCTCTTCATGTAGGACAGCGGCCACCGGTGGTAGCGTTGCATTTCCGGCGCCTCGGGACCGGATGCGACGACCTCGCCACTTCCGCAGCGGATCGCTCCGGCCACGACGCAAGACGAGAGACGGTGTGGGTTTGTGTCGCGCTCCCCCTGCCGGTCAGTTCCCGCTCCTTCCGTCGTTCCCCTCCCTACCATCTTCCTCTTCATCTTCTTCAGGGGCCTCCCAGAAGTCCGGGTTCGAGGGCGCAACTGTCGCCATACCCCTACTGTACATCGCCGCGTTGAAAAGGATCCGGAAATTGCCGAAGGGCTGGCCGCGCCACTGTGGTCTCATGCCGAGCAGCACCACCCGGCCGTCGCCGTGGGCCACGTCCAGGGCAGCCGCGTAGCCCTGCAGGTGTTCTTCGCCCAGGAGATAGCCGGAAAGCAGGGGTGACCCCTCCTCGGAGTACTTCGCGAGCACCGCCCCCTCGAAGCCCTCCTCCGTGGTGAAGACCGGGCTGCGCTCCACCACCACCTTGGCGCGCTCGGGCATCCCCGACATGACCGGGTGGGAAGGGTCCACCTCCATTTCGACGATCGACCCGGACATGAAGTAGTCGGCGGATTCGAGGTCGGTCGTGACGTTTCGGACCGGCAGATGGAACTGCTGGATGGCGAACATGCTCGCGTTGTTGAGGGTGACCAGCGTGCCCCCGGCGCGTACGAACGCATCCAGCTCCCGCACCCCCCTCCCCCCGATCCCCCCCTCGTAACGGGGCGGCACCGACCCCTTGGCGAAGCCGTTCAGGATCTGCCCCCCGCCCATGTCGGCGATGACGATCACGTCGTAGCGGTCGCGCAGGCCGCCGGCGAGGATGTCCGGGTTGTAGAGGCTGGTGAAGTCGAAGTCGTACATCTCGAGCAGCCAGCGCGTCCACCCCTCGTCCATGGATGCGCTCCAGGGGCGGTAGAGGCCGATGCGGGGCTGTGGCAGGCGCGCACCGTCGCTGCCGCCGCGGGTCGCGGCGCGCAGGTGCAGGCTGGACACGAGGGCGGTGCGCACGCTGCCGGAGAGACCTTCGACCACATAGTGCCCCGAGCTGCCCGCCGCCCCCTCTGTCTGGTGACCCGGCCCGACGGCTCGTTCCTACCCTTGGCCCCCTCCCTGGCCGTGGCGAACCACAGTCCGGGCGGGTTCGCGTGGGGGTACGAAGGGAGCGGCCCGGCGCGAGGGCGTTGTCGTTGCAGTGGCGGGGCCGGGACTTGGTGAAGGTGGGGACGTGGAGCTTGTTGAGCAGGTCCGCGACGAAGCGGTTGGCCCTGCCCGATGCCGAAACCCTCCTCCGCCCCGGCGTAACTCTCGACGCCCTCGATCAACACGCCGCCGCAACAACCCACCTCGCCGCCGCCCAGGCCGCCCAACACGCCCGCGACGAACTCTTCCGTGGTGTCGGCCAGGCCCGCAACTCCGTCGCATGACCCGCCTCGCGCCGACCGCTGCCTGCCCGGAGACCCTCCCGCAAACCGGCCTCTCCCAACTCGCCGGTTGCCCCTCTCCCCTGTTCCAAGAGATAATGAAACACCCTCAACCACTACCTGCCCCTTCCCCAGGCCTCGCCCCTCACCCTTCAGAGCTCCCCGAGTTCAGGCTCATCTCCGC
>LXNI01001517.1_pt1 | contig 19617 bp, 10 predicted proteins | sample 809091 | NCBI WGS metagenome assembly LXNI01 (sample SAMN04870527, study PRJNA318959) | sponge metagenome | biome: 01000161; feature: marine sponge reef; material: water | host: Sarcotragus foetidus | place: Greece: Milos, Mediterranean Sea | collected 2013-05-29 | depth 5-7 m | reverse complement strand
CACCATCAACAAACCTCCCATCGACACGCCTCAACGCTCAACGTGACCGTCCAAAGCCAACACCGCGAAGCGCTACAAACGCGCCGAAACACCCACTTGCAAAATGGTGGGGAGTCCCAGTGAATCAGTGAGCGTTGCCGCCGGCGGTCGGGGTGACCCCGGATGCCGAAGCCGGTTGGCGGTCGGACTCGACCGCGATCGTCTGCAGCAGGTCGAGCATCGTCTGCCACCCGCGCTCGATGTTCTGGACCGAGATCCGCTCGTTGTTGCCGTGAACGCCGCCCTGGTCGGAGCTCGGGATGATGGCGGGCGAGAATCCGTAGGCGACGATCCCGAGATCACGAAAGAAGTGGCTGTCCGTGAAGCCGGCGGTGACGGCGGGCATGAGCGTCGAACCCGGATACCGCCGCGCGGTGACGTTCTCGAGTGCCCGGTACAGCTCCGTGTCGGTCGAGGAAACCGCCGGCGTGAAGGAGATCAGGACCTCGATCGAGATGGAAGGCTGGTCGAGGGCGGACCTCAGGTCGCGGATGAAGAGGCGCGGGCTCTGATCCGGTAGCAGGCGGCAGTCGAGTTCGGCGGTGGCGGCGGGGGCCACGACGTTGATCTTGCTCGACGCCTTGAGCCGGGTGACCGCGCAGGTGTTCCTGGTCAGGGCGTGGAGCATCGGATTCGTCCGGTGCAGGGCGGCGAGCCTGTCCGGCTCCGCGATCAGTCGCTCGGGATCGGCGAGGTCCGCCGCTCCGGCCTCGAGGTCGGCCAGGTTGCGGAAGAAGTCGCCCACCGCGGGCACGATCCGCGGCGCGAAGGGGTTCCGGCGCAGGCGCTCGAGCGCTTCGACCAGGTCGGTGACCGCGCTTCGAGTCGTTGGGCTCGAGCCGTGACCGGCGGGGCCCACCGCGTTGAGTCTCAGCCAGAGCGGCACTTTCTGCGTCACCTCGACGCTGAACACCACGCGGTTGCCGAGGATCCGGCCGCTGCCGCCCTCGTTCAGGAGCAGACCGACGCCTTCGAGCAGGTCGGGCCGGTGACGGAGGAGCCAGCCGGCGCCCAGGAGACCGCCGGCCTCCTCGTCCGCCGTGGCGAGGAAGATGACGTCGCGACTCAAGGGCTTGCCGGAACGGGCCAGAGCCAGGAACGCCTCCAGGTGCATGATGCCCAGACCCTTCGTGTCGAGCGCGCCGCGACCGTTCAGGTAGCCGTTCTCGTAGGTCCCGGACAGTGGATCGTGCTTCCAGAACCGCGGGTCGGCGGGCACGACGTCGATGTGGTGGAGGAGGATGATGCCCGGCGCCGATCCACCTTCCAGCCGTGCCCAGATGCTGCCGCGGCCGGGCGCCGGCTCCACGGTTTCGTAGGGGATCCCCTCGCTCTCGAAGATGGCGGCGAAGAAGGCGACCGCCTCGCTCTCGTTGCCGGGCGGGTTCGTCGTGTCGATCCGCAGGTACTCCTGCACGCGGGCCGACGCCAGCGGCAGAGCGGGATCGTCAGCCTGGCCCGCTACGGGCGCACCGGCGGGGCCCATGGCCGCGAGGGCTGCCATGGCCAGCGCGATCGTGGCCGGCTTGAGCATGCTTGGTTGTCGGAGTCGGGTGGGAGTACGGATCGTGTTCGTGAAGAGACGGGCAAGCATACAAGTATGATCGCGCGGCCGCGCACCCATCCAAGGAGAGCCGCGTTGAACAGACACGTATTGACCAGAGCACGACGAACCCTCGCCCCGTCGATCGTCCTATCCGCGCTGCTGCTGGCCGCGCCCGCGGCCCGGGCCCAGCAGGGCGTCGGCGCCGGCGACTGGCCTTCCTACGGCGGCGACTACGGCAGCACGAAGTACACCGCGCTCGACCAGATCGACCGGGACAACGTCGCCGACCTGGAGGTGGCCTGGCGCTGGGAGTCGCCCGACAACGCGGAGACGGCCGGGCGGAGCCGGATGCTCATGCCGGGCGGCTACAAGGTGACCCCGCTCATGAAGGGCGGCGTGCTCTACGTGTCGACCTCTTTTGGCCAGGTAGCCGCGATCGACGGCGAGACCGGCGAGCAGAAGTGGGTCTTCGACACGGAAGACTGGCGCACGAGCCGACCCACGAACCTCGGCTACAACCACCGCGGCGTCGGCTACTGGACGGACGGCGAGCAGGCTCGAATCCTGATGCCGACGAACCAGGCCTGGCTGTGGGCGATTGACGCCCATACCGGCGAGCCGGTCGGCGGCTTCGGTACGGAGGGCAAGGTCGATCTGACCAAGGGCCTCGGACGGCCCGTGCAGCGCCGCGTCTACTCCGTCATCTCGGCGCCGATGATCATCGGCGACACGGTGGTCGTCGGTTCCTCGATCTTCGACGGCCCGACGCGCAAGGAGATGCCGCCCGGTCACGTACGCGGCTTCGACGTGCGCACGGGCGAGCAGAAGTGGATCTTCCACACGATCCCCCAGGGCGACGAGCCGGGCGTCGAAACCTGGGAGAACGACTCCTGGACCTACAGCGGCAACACGAACGTCTGGACCGTGATGAGCGGCGACCCGGAGCTGGGCTACGTCTACCTGCCGATCGGCACGCCGACGAACGACTGGTACGGCGGCCACCGCCTGGGCGACAACCTCTACGCCGAGAGCCTGGTCTGCCTCGACGCGGCCACGGGCGAGAAGGTCTGGCACTTCCAGTTCGTGCACCACGGGCTCTGGGACTACGACGTGCCGGCGGCGCCGAACCTGGTCGACATCACGGTCGACGGCAAACAGATCAAGGCGGTCGCCCAGATCACGAAGCAGGGCTTCATCTACGTCTTCGATCGCGAAACCGGCGAGCACGTCTGGCCGATCGAGGAGCGGCCGGTGCCGCAGACCGACGTTCCCGGCGAGCGCACCTCGCCGACCCAGCCGTTCCCGACGAAGCCCGCTCCCTACGAGCATCAGGGCTTCGAGAGCGACGACATGCTGATCTCGTTCACGCCCGAACTCCACGAGGCGGCGAAGAAGATCCGCGACCAGTGGGTTGCCGGACCGCTGTTCATGCCGCCTTCGCTGCAAGGCACCCTGCTCCTGCCGGGCTGGGGCGGGGGCGCGAACTGGTTCGGCGCCGCGGTCGACCCCGAGACCTCGACGATCTACATCCCGTCCTACACGATGCCGATGGTCGTCAAGCTGGTCGAACCGGACGGCGCGCGTTCGAACTTCCGCTACGTGCGCGGCATGAGCGGCGTCGAGAGCTTCTTCCTGCCCGGGCCGATGGGCCTGCCGCTGACCAAGCCGCCGTACGGCCGGATCACGGCGATCGACCTGAACACCGGCGAGCACGCCTGGATGAAGCCCCTCGGCGACGGACCGCGGGCCCAGATCGAGCGAATCACCGGCGAAGATCCCGGGCCACTCGGTGCGGCGCCCTCGGCGGGACCTCTGCTGACGAAGACCCTGCTGTTCCAGGCTCAGGGCGGCGGCGCGGCTTTGACCGGCGCGCCTGGCGGCGGGGATTCCGTTCTGCGGGCGCACGACAAGGGGACGGGCGACGTGATCCACGAGATCGTGCTGGACGCGGCGCCGAACGGAACGCCGATGTCGTACGCCGTCGGCGGGCGCCAGTACATCGCGCTCGCGGTCGGCGGCGAGGCCGACGCGGGAATCGTCGCCCTGGCGCTGCCGAGGGCTGCTGCGAAGGAGGCTGGACCATGAAGCTCCTTTCCCTTCTGCGGGACGGCCGGTCCGCCATCGGTGTGCTCGCCGATGACGAAACGGTTGCCGATCTGAGCGTTGCCGCGCCCGAACTGCCGCGCGGCATGTGCCGGTTCCTGGCTGCCGGCGAGGAGGCGATGGAGGCGGCGCGCCGCGCCGTCGACTCCGGTGCCGGCCGTGTGCCCCTGGCGGATCAGACGCTGCTGGCCCCCGTGCCGCGGCCGCGGAAGTTCCTGGCGATCGGCCTGAACTACGCCGACCACGCGGCGGAGACCGGCCAGACGCCGCCGTCCTTCCCAACGGTCTTCAACAAGCAGGTCACCTGCATCAACCGGCCGGGAGGCGACATTCACATCCCGCGGGCATCGACCGCGGTCGACTACGAGGGTGAGTTCGCCTTCGTCATCGGTCGCCGTTGCCGCGGCGTCGCGGCAGCCGATGCCGAGGCCGTGATCGCGGGTTACACGATCGTCAACGACGTGTCCGTCCGCGACTGGCAGGGTCGTTCGCCGACGATGATCCTGGGCAAGGGCTGGGACACCCACGGGCCGATGGGTCCGTACCTCGTTACGGCGGACGAGGTCGACGACCCGAAGGCGCTTGGGATCCGCACCTGGGTCAACGGCGAACTGCGACAGGACTCGAACACGAGCGAGCTGGTCTTCGACTGTCCGACGCTGGTCGAGACGATCTCGACGATGTGCACGCTCGAGCCCGGCGACGTGGTGACTACCGGCACGCCCGCCGGCGTCGGTATGGGCTACAAGCCGCCGAAGTTCCTTGTTCCCGGGGATGTCGTGCGGATCGAGATCGACGGCCTCGGCGTGCTGGAGAACCCGGTCGTCGCGGAGCCCTAACCGCGGCCGCGGCCGACCGCCATGCGCACCTCGCGATCCTTCGCCCCGGACTTCAGTTCGACCTTGATCGACTGGACCTCCTTCGAAGTCAGGGGTGCGCCGGTGGAGTAGCCGAGCATGTACTGGCTGCGGAGCTCATTGCCGATGTGCCCGTAGGCCCAGAGCACGGCGTCCATGCTGCCGACGTAGTAGACGCGCCCGCCGCTGGCCTTGGCGATCGCCTCCATGTCGGGCTTCCGGGGTCCCCGGCTCCAGGGATCCTCGCCCTGGATCATGTTGATCACGTAGATCGGCACGCCGGTGTTCCCGGCGGTCCTGAACGTCCTGCGATAGCCGGCCTGGCTACCGTAGTCGTCGCCGTCCGTCAGGACGACGAGGGCGCGACGGCCCTGGTCGCGGGCGAGATGGACGAGGCTGAACTCCATCGCATCGTAGAGGGCGGTCTGGCCGTCGGCCCGGATGTCCTTCAGGCTGCCGATCAGGTCTGCTACGTCGGCCGTCGTGTCGGAGACAAGCCGCGGGCGGGTGTCGAAGTCGACGAGGAACGCCTGATCGAGCCTGGTCAGGGTGTTGCCGAGGAAGCGGGCGGCCGCACTGCGCACGTCCGGCATCAAGGCCCACATGCTCTGGGAGCTGTCGACGGCGAGGCCCAGGACCAGGGGCACGTCCTCTGCGACCGCGAAGCGCTCGATCGGGATCTGGCTGCGACCGCCGCGGAGGACGAAGTCCTCCCGGCTCAACGTGGTGATCGGCTTGCCCTCCTCGTCGTTGACGACGACGTACACCTCGACCAGGTTGACGATCGTCTCGGCAACGGGATTGTCGGACGACAGGAACTCGACGTCCTCGATCATCGAGCCGTCCTCGAGATAGACGGCGATGCGGGCGAAGTCGGCGCCCGGCATGACCGGACCCGGAAGGACCGTTCGGAAGGGGGCCCTGGTCATCGTGGCCGCCAGCCGGTCGTTGCGGTAGAACTCCACGCGGTCGAGCCGGCGTCCGGCGACGAGTTCGACCTGCGCTTCGATCGCGTAGCTCCCTTCGGCCCGGGCTTCGACGGAGGCGATGGAGATCTCGGTGTTTCGCTGTGGCTGGTTGATTGGCAGTTCGTCTTCGTCGAGTCGCCTGCCCGCGCGGTCGTAACCGACGATACGCACGACGTGGGGGACCGCTTCGGGTCCGAGGTCGATCCGGGTGGCAAAGGGCTTCCGCTTGTCGTCGAAGACGAGTTCGTCGTCGAAGTAGAACTCGACGCGCCGCACGACCTCGCTCGTCGTCACCGTAGCGAAGAGCTTCTTCCCGGTGAGTCCCGATCGTTCGCCGCGTGGAGGAACCAGACGCACCCAGTTGCCCTGCGGCGCCTCGTCCTCGTTGCCGGGACCGCCAGTCCAGCCGGCGCGTCGGGCAGCGGACCGCGCCTCCGCGAGGATCGCGGCCTCGGTGACTTCGGCTGAACCCCTTCCGCCGGTTCCGTCCGGGGCCAGCAGCTCGACATCGCTTCGTTCGTCCAGGGGATGGCGTCCCTGCTCGAGGAAGGTGACGTGCCAGCGGTCGTTTCGCAGGTCCTCGACCATCAGGACCAGCTCGTCGATCGCTGTCGGCAGGTTCAGCAGCGTTCGGAACCGCCAGGTCCCGCCGTCGAGATCGGCGCCCGCGCCGGAGCGGTGAATCTTGAGGGGGGGCGCGTCGAGACCCCTGCCGTAGACCGTGACGCGCAGGGCGTCGCTCGATGCCGGGGGCCGGTCGCCGAGATCGGCGAGACCGTCGATCGTGACCAGTTCGGCGGGCGCACCACCGTCGGCGGTGGACGCGATGCCCTGCGGCAGCAGTACGCCGCGGAGGGTGAGTTCCGTGCTGCCGGCGGTGTCGGCGCCATCGCCGCCGTACGCCATCGTCTCGAGTGCCCGACTGGCGCGCAGGCCTACCAGATCCGTGGGCGCGGCGATCGTGGCCCAATGGCGAGCGGTCACATCGGGCGGCGGTCCGCCGGAGGAGGAAGCGATACGCACGTTGACCGGATGGGTCGCTCCGTCGCGAGGTCCCGCCGAGTTGTAGAGCACTCGCCACGACTCGCCGAGGAGCTCCAGCGCGGTGGTCAGTTCGTCCGCGGCGGTGAGCAACCGGCCGCCGCTGGTCCGGGCGAACTCCTCGGAGTGCAAACGGTGACCGGGGAAGAGATCCGCGATCTCCGTCGTGGCGGGCGCGGCGTGAAGCGGGTAGACGCGCCAGCCCAGGGCGGCCACCGCCCGCGCCAGACTCCGCTGCTGACGCTGTTCGCTGACGGCGGTACGCTCGAAGGCCGGAGTCGGCCCGCCGAGCAGTCGCTGCGCGAAGGCGTCCGCGTTCAGATCCATGCCGTCGCGCACGAGGAACAGGGCCCTCGGCGGGCCCCGGGTCCACGAGGTCGTGTGCAACGACTCGAGCAGGCTCGACCGCTGCCGACCGAGGGTGTCCAGTTCCTGCAGAAAGCCCTCCAGAAGGTCGGCCGTCCGGAGACCGTCCGCGTTCGGGTCGCCGGAACGGGCAGCGGCGGCGGCCTTCATTTCCCGGCGCAGCGTGAGGACGCCTCCGGCCTCGTGCGCGCGTCCCGCGATCTCGGCCGCGGCCTGACGAAGTTCGCCGGCGTCCCTGGTGGGCTCCAGGACGACTTCGACGATCCGGTCGCTGGTGACCACCTCGACATCGCCGAGGGCCACGAGCCCCTCGGCCACCTCGCCGAGGGCCGTTGCGGCCGCCTCCACGCCCTCCGGTGTCGAGGCGGGCAGGTCGAAGTAGATGACGATGCGCCAGCGGTCGGCTACCGGGTCCACCGCAAGCACCTGACGCCTTTCGCCGTTCTCCAGGACCGCGACGGTTCCGGCGTCCGGCCGCACCGCCGGAGCGGGGGGGACCTGGAAGATGATCTCGCTCTCGCGGCTCAGGAGCTGGGCGCCAGCCGGCTCGGGGCCGGGGAACATCGCCAGCGCGGCGAGGGCAAACGCCGGAATGGACCGGCCGAGCGTTGGTGCTCTCGACCTGGCCCGGATCGCGGCATCGTTGGCCAGAGGCTTCACGTCGTATTTACCGCACCTCGCGGCCCTCGATTGTTCGGGCGGTCACCCCGTTGCGCGTGAGTTCCACGTTGACCTGCCGCCAGTTCGGCCCGCCCGGCTCCTCCTTCGGGTAGTAGGTGAGGAGGTAGTGGCTGCGGAGTTCGCGGCTGATCGAGGCGAAGATCGGGGCCAGGTCCTCGTCGTGACGGACGTAGTAGACGCGGCCGCCGCCCGCTCTCGCCATGCGTTCCAGCTTGCTGACGAAGGTACGGGTACTGAAGCTGCGCCCGTCCGTGCGCGCCGCCTCGTCGTTCATCAGCACGAGGTAGACCGGAACGCGAGCGCGCCGGGCCTGCTCCAGGCTCTGCCGGAAGGCGGAGTCGGAGTCCTGGTCGTCGCCGTCGTAGAAGACGACCAGGGCCTTGCGACCGCGGAGGCCCTCGAGTTGGTCCAGAGCCAGGGAAAGCGCGCCCCACACCGCGGTGCGGCCCCGGGGCCGCAACGAGCCGATGCCGCCGCGCACCGCGTTCAGGTTGTACGTGGCGGCGCGGACCAGCCGCGCTTCCGTGCCGAAACCGACCAGGAACGCGCGGTCGCGCCTGGCCTCCAGGGAGTCGAGAAACGCGGTGGCGGCGCGCTTGACGTCCGGCATGCGCAGGAACAGGCTGCTCGAGGTGTCGATCGCCAGGCCAAGGGTCAGAGGTAGATCGAAGGCGACCCGAAACGACTCGAGCTCCTGGGCGCGGTCGTCCTCGAAAACGGAGAAATCGGCAGCCGAGAGGTCGCGGACGGGTTGTCCGGAACGATCGGTCGCGACGACGTAGAGCTGCACCAGTTCGACACCGATCCGGGCCGAGAGGCCGGGCCGGTTGAGGAAGATGACGTCCTCGGCGATGCGGCCGTCGAGCAACTGGGCTTCGACCCGCAGGAAGGTCTCCGGGTCGCCAACCGGCACGAGAACTTCGCGGCGGAACGGTTCCTCCCGTGCAGTTGCCGCCAGCCTGTCCTTGACGAAGAAGCGCATTTCACCCAAGCGGCTGCCGCGCGGCACCTTGACCTCGGCGGCCATGTTGACGCGACCCGCCTGGGGCCCGTCCTCGGGTTCCGTGATGCGCACCCAGAATGCGTGCGGCGGCTGGTTGACCAGCAGCTCATGGCGGTCGAGTTCCCGGTCCTCGGCGTCGAAGGCGACTGCCTCGACCCGGCCGAGGCGGTCGCCTCGCCCCAGATCGATCCGGGCCCGGTATGGCGCCCGGTTGCGGGCCGCCACGCGCCGGCCGTTGTAGTAGAAGATGACCCTTTGCACCCGGTCGGTGAACCCTTCCAGGACCTCGGCGACGAAGGCGACGCGACCGCGGCTGTCGGTGGGATCCTCGGGCTTCAGGTCGATCGCGCGCGACAGGGTACGGGGTTCGGCTTCCACCGCCCGGTCCGTCAGGTCGACGAAGTCGACCAGCGCATAGCCCCAGCGCCCGGTCGCGAGATTCTCGGCCAGCACGATCGCGGAGTCGGTACCGGGCGGGAGCCTGAGGGGCCGCTCGAAGGACAGGTGCTCTCCGTCGGGCGGTCCGAAGGGCTGGCCGTGACTCGTCACGACGCTGCCGTCCTCCCGGTGGAGGCCGGTGCTGACCCGCCACGATGCGGCCTCGCCCGGCGGTGCGCCATCGGGCGGCACAATCGTGCTGGTCAGGCGTCCGGCCAACCGTTCGGGTGACGTGGACTCGAGCTGGATCGAGGCAACGACTTCGATACCGCCGCCTCCGCCCTCGAACTCGCTGTCGAGTTCGCCCTCGAAGGCGCGCCGCAGCCGGACCTCAGCCACGGCGGTTGGCGAACCCGCCCCGGGGACCACGGTCGGCGCGCGGAGTGCGCGGTCTTCATCTCGTGGTCGCAGCTCGAGCGGACCGGCGGCGGTGGCGTTCTCGGGCAACTCGAACCTCGCCTCGAGACGGCGGGGAAGGCGGTCGATCCACTCAGCGATCTCCAGGCCGTTCGAGAGCACCGCGCCCCCGGTGGCCGCGGCAGCGCCTTCCCAGTCGGCCGGTTGGACGAACAGTGCGAGCTCCTCCTCGACCGTCTGCTGCCCGCCGGACCGCGGCCGGTTGAACCGGAGCGTGAAGCCGACCGTGACCTCGTTCGAGCTGATGTCGACGCCGTCGTCGTCTTCGGGCGCGAAGGCCACGGGCGCCGCCGTCCAGCCGTAGGCCGCCGCCGTGCGGCCGACGGGTTCGAGCCCCGGCATGCCGGCTGCCTCCACGGCGAGCGAACCGGCGGTCGGTACGAGCTCCAGGTAGTAGCTCAGCGGATCCGTGGCCAGACCGTCGCTGAGCAGTACCAGGTGCCGGCGCGCCACGCGCTCTTCGTCTCCTTCGGCGGTGTCGTCATCCGGCGACGTCAGGGTCCGGAGGGTCGTGCGTCTCAGGTCCTCGCGGTCGGCCAGAAAGGCAACGAGCCCGTCGATCTGGCGGCGGCGCATCTCTGCCTCATCGCGAAGCGCATCGGTCGCCATCTGCTGGAGCGCGGCTTCGAGGTCGGCGTTTCCTGCTTCTCCGGTACCACCCGGGCGGCGTTGCGCACGCGAGATCTCGAGTTGCCGCTCGCTGGCGAACAGGCGCCGCCTTTCGACCAGAGAGCTCGCGGCTTCTTCGCCGACAATGAGTCGGTTCAGCGCGGCTTCGGCCAGTTCAGGATCGCGAGTCGGCGGCAGGATCGTGCGAGCCGAGGGGTCCGCCACGACGATCTCGAGGCTGCCGGCGGCCAGCAGGGCCTCGAGGTGCCCAAGCAGCGAATTCGCCAGTTTGTGAACGGAGCTGGGCGTGGTCAGAGCGAAGTCGACATAGACCAGGGTCTGCCAACCGTCTTCGGCCGTCGCGATTCCGTCGACCTCTACCGGCTTTCCATCGACCAGGAGTTCCAGTTGCCCGGACAGGGCCGCCGCCGACGCGCCGTCCGCCTCGAACGTGACGGTCTGCTGCGCAAGCGCCGCATTCACCCCGCAAACCAGTAGCAGAGCCGCCGCCAGCCGGTGTCTGCCCGATCGTCGACGCCCGTCAGCCGGCCCGGAGGACGGAAGGGGTCGCCGTCCAGCGGGCTCGGAGCGAGCGACGCCCGATGTCGCTTCAGTCGGCGATGTCGTACCGGAGCGAGCGAAGTGAAGTGAGCGCCGACGGTTCATGTTCTTCCTGAGCGCGAACGGCCGCTGGCCGACGACCCCTTCCGTCCTTCGGGCGGGCGGGTGAACCCGCGACGTTCCGCGGACGGCACAGCCCTAGGCGACGATCTGGTGGATCGGCTTCGCGCCTTCGACGCCGACCAGCTTCTGGTCGAGGCCGGCGTGGAAGTAGGAGAGGGCGTTCGGGTCGAGACCGAGTTGCTGGAGGATCGTGGCGTGGAGGTTCTTGACGTGGAAGCGGTCGACCTCGGCCCGGTTGCCGAGCTCGTCCGTCTCACCGACGCTCGTCCCGCCCTTGATCCCGCCCCCGGCCATCCACATCGTGAAGCCGTAGGCGTTGTGGTCGCGTCCGGTGCCCTCCGCGTACTCGGCCGTCGGCTGGCGACCGAACTCGCCGCCCCAGATGACCAGGGTGCTGTCGAGCAGACCCCGCTGCTTCAGGTCGCGCAGCAGGCCGGCGATTGGCTTGTCCGTTGCGCCGGCGTGGTACTCGTGGTTCTTTACCAGATCGCCGTGGGCGTCCCAGTTGTTGTCGTTGTGGTTGCCGCCCGAGTACACCTGAATGAAGCGTACGCCGCGCTCGACCAGACGGCGCGCCAGCAGGCAGCGCCTGCCGAAGTCCTTCGTGTGGTCCTGGTCGAGGCCGTAGAGGCCCTGGATCTCCTCCGACTCGCCGGACAGGTCGACGGCTTCCGGCGCGTGCTGCTGCATCCGGTAGGCGAGTTCGTAGCTCGCGATGCGGGCCGCCAGCTCGCTGTTCTCGGAGTGCTTTGCGGCGTGCTCCTCGTTGTACTCGCGCAGGCGATCGAGCAAACGGCGCTGCGCCTGGCGCGACATGCCGGGCGGCGGGTCGAGCGCCAGGATCGGCGTGCCGCTCGACCGGATCACCGTGCCCTGGTAGCTGGCCGGCATGTAGCCGCTCGACCAGTTCTTGGCGCCGCTGATCGGCCCGCCGGTCGGGTCGAGCATGACGACGAAGCCGGGCAGGTTCTCGTTCTCCGTGCCCAGGCCGTAGTTCACCCAGGAGCCGAGAGCGGGACTGCCGGAGAGGATGCGGCCGCTGTTCATCTGCAGCATGGCGGAGCCGTGGAGCGGCGCGTCCGCGGTCATCGAGTGGATGAATGCGAGGTCGTCGACGCAGCCGCCGAGGTTCGGGAACAGGTCGGACACCCACTTGCCGCATTCGCCGTACTGCTTGAACTGCCACTTAGGGCCCACCACCCGGCCCTGGTTCCTCGTGCCGCCGCGGCCCTTCGTGTTGATCTCGATCGTCTTGCCGTCCAGCGGGTAGAGGTCCGGCTTGTAGTCGAAGGTGTCGACCTGGCTGGGGCCGCCGTACATGAACAGGAAGATGACGGCCTTGGCCGGTCCGTCGAAGTGGGGCGGCTTGGCCGCCAGGGGGTTCTGCCACTCGCTCACTCCGTCGGCGCCGACGGTCTGGGCGGCGAGGAAGTTGTCCGTCGACAGCATGCTCGCCAGAGCGACGGAGGTGAAGGCGCCTCCGGCCTCCCAGAGGAACTCGCGCCGGGTCTGACCGCAGAAGGTGTTGCGGGGGCGGTCTGGGTCGTGGGTCATCGTTCTGCTCCTTCCTCGAAACTCAGTCGAGGTAGACGAACTCATTCAGATTCAACAACAAAAGGGAGTAGGCCGCAAACGCGGACTCGGCATCGAAGCCCTCTTCGCGGCGGAGTTCCTCGATCAGATCGACACCGCGCGCGATCTCCGGGATGCCTGGCTGGCGCGCGAGAACGGCCTGAAGCGCAACGGCTACGCGGTCCTCCAGTGCTCCGCCGGAGCTGTCGACACGGTCCGCAAGCGCCGCCGCCTGTTCGCTCATGAACTCGCCGTTCAGCATCATCAGGGCCTGGGTGGGCTGCGTCGTCGTGAAGCGGACGGGGCAGGTCGAGTCCGTGTCGGCCATGTCGAGACTCTCGAGCAGCGGATGCAGCAGGGAGCGCTTGACGTGGATGTAGACGCTGCGGCGGGATGCCTGCTCGGTCGTCGCCTCACCCCAGGCCTCGTCGGGACGCGAGGCCGTGGCGAGCACTTCAGCGGGCATCGGCGGGTACACGCTGGGGCCGCCGAGTTCCAGGTTGAGCCGGCCGGTCGCGGCCAAAACGGAGTCCCGGATTTCTTCGGCGGTCAGCCGTCTCATGTTGAAGCGGCTGAACAGGTCGTTACCGGGGTCGGTTTCGAGTGCTCCGTCGGGTGGGCGCGAGGACATCCGGTAGGCGCGGCTCGTCATGATCAGCCGGTGCATCGCCTTGAGGCTCCAGTCACGGGCAGTGAACTCGACTGCCAGCCAGTCGAGCAACTCGGGGTGGGTCGCCTCTTGCCCGAAACGGCCGAAGTCGTTCGGCGTCGGAGACAGACCGCGCCCGAAGTGGTACTGCCACAGGCGGTTCGCCATCACCCGGGAGGTGCGCAGGTTGCCGTCGTCGGCGATCCAGCGGGCCAGGGCTCGACGGCGGCCGGTGGTGGGGGAGTCGACGGCTCGCTTCACAAGCCCCGGGTCGGCGTTGCCGAGGATGAGCGGGAACCCGGGCTCCACCCGTTCCGCCGGCGCGTGCGGGTTACCTCGGATCAGCACGTGGGTCGGCGGCGCCTCGGGGCCGATCTCCTTCACCCGCAGGACCTCGATCAGATTCGCGGGCGGACCCTCGACGACCGGGCCGCCGTCGTCCGCCGTTCCCAAATCGGCCGGAATCCAGTCCGTGTAGTTCTCGGGCGTCGGCTGGTTGCCGCCGCCGACCTTGTAGGGCGCGATGCCGCGGAAGAACGACAGCATCCGGTAGTAGTCGGTCTGCGGAATCGGGTCGCCGCGGTGGTTGTGGCAGCGGGCACAGCCGATCGACATGCCGAGCATCACCCGGGAGGTTGTGTCGAGGACCGAGTCGAGATCGTCGTACTGGGCGAGCGCGGTGTCCGTCGGTTCGTCGTCCCAGATCCCCAGTCGCAGATAGGCGGTGGCGACGATCGAGGCGGCCGTCGGGCTGTCGATCTCGTCGCCGGCGAGCTGGTGGGTCAGGAACTCGTTGTACGGCATGTCCGCGTTGAGCGCGTCGATCACCCAGTCGCGGTAGCGCCAGGCGGAGGGCTTCTTGCGGTCCCGCTCGTAGCCGTCCGTCTCCGCGTAGCGGACGAGGTCGAGCCAGTGCCGGCCCCAGCGCTCGCCGTAGTGCGGCGACGCGAGCAGGCGGTCGATCAGGCGCTCCCAGGCGTCGGGGCGTTGATCCCGCTCGAAGGCCTCGACCTCCTTCAGGGTCGGCGGCAGCCCCGTCAGGTCGTAGGTTGCGCGCCGGATCAGCGCCCGGCGGTCGGCGGTCTCTGGCGGCTCGAGGCCGGCAGCCTCGATTCTGGCGAGCAGGAAGTTGTCGATCGGGTTGAGCGGCCAGTCCGCGTCCGCCACCGCGGGGGCGTCGGGGCGCGCGAGCGGTCGCACGGACCACCATGCGCGGTCGGCTTCGGTGATCTCGAACGCGTCCTCGGCCGGCGCGACCTCCGTGAGCTCGTCCTCGTCGCCGCCGAAAGGCGCGCCGAGCAGCACCCACTGCCGGATCGATTCGATCTCCGTGTCGGCCAGCCGACCTGAGGGCGGCATCTGCAGTTGGTCGTCGCCGTACTCGACCGCGTGGAGCAGCAGGCTCAGGGGAGGCTCGGAGGTGGAGATCGCCGGACCCCGTTCGCCGCCGCGCAGCAGTCCCGCCCTGGTGGTGAGCAGGAAGCCGTTCTCGGCACGGTCCGGATCCGAATGGCACATGAAGCAGTTCTGCTCCAGGACCGGCCGGACGTTCTCCTCGAACAGCTTGATGCCGTCGGCCGGCGTCTGGGCGGTCTGCGCGCCCGCCGACGCCGCAGTCAGCAGCGCGAGGATGGCCGCAGCACCCGGGCGGGCGACGGGCCGCACCTGTTGCGCGGACTTAAGGCGCGGCTCCCCGGATGCCCTGGCAGGCCAAGGCGATACCCACCGCTGCTCTCGACGCATCGTGCGTATGATCATATCGCGACCCGAACTGCGTACGCCTGCTCCGGGGTTCGCCGCCCGTGGCCATCCGGGGCGGCCGGGCCGCATGTACACTCGGTCGCGTCGTGGTCCAGCACAAGCACGGTTCCTTGCCAGCGCACCACGACGCGACCGCGACCCTGCTGCTCAGTTGCGACGACGCGATCGGCATCATCGCGACCGTGACCGGGTTCGTGAACGATCACGGTGGCATCATCTGTTCGTCCGAGACCCACCGGGACGAGGAGCAGGGCAAGTTCTTTCAGCGCATCGAGTTCGAGATCGATCACTTCGATCTTGACCGGGAGATGATCCAGCCGCTGCTGGAGTGGGAGATCGGAGATCACTTCTCGGTCAGGAGCCGGATCGCCTTCTCGGACAAGGAGCAGCGGGTTGGCGTGCTGGCCTCGAAACCGGCCCATTGCCTCCACGATCTGCTGTCCCGCTGGCGCCTCGGCGAGCTGCCGGGACGGCCGGTCTGCATGATCAGCAATCACCCGGATCACGCCGCGGAGGCGGAGTACAACGGCCTGCCGTACCACCACCTGCCCGTGACGCGCGAGACCCGCAGCGAGCAGGAAGAGCAGATGATCGGGATCCTGGAGGAGGAGCGCGTCGACCTGGTCGTGCTGGCCCGGTACATGCAGATCCTCACGCCACGCTTCCTCGAGTGCTTCCCGAACCGGGTGATCAACATCCACCACTCCTTTCTACCGGCGTTCCCGGGCGGCAGCCCGTACCGGCAGGCGTATCTGCGCGGAGTCAAGGTCGTCGGCGCGACGGCGCATTACGCGACGGCGGATCTCGATCAGGGACCGATCATCGAGCAGGACGTAACGAGGGTCAGTCACCGCGACTCGGTGACGACTCTCGTGCGTCGCGGCAGGGACCTGGAGCGGGTGGTCCTCGCCCGCGCGGTCCAGGCTCACCTGGAACACCGCGTCCTCGTCGTGGAGAACCGCGCCATCGTCTTCGGCTAGCAGCTTGCGCGGCAGAAACTGGGTGCGCCGGCGTCCCCGCCGGCATCCGGCGCGAGAGCGCCGGTTTCCGGACGTTCTGCCGCGCTACTGCCGGGCGCAGATGGTCTGTAGTTGTCCCAGCGTCTGGATGAGGGCGGGGTCGTTGGGAGTCAGGCGTCGGCCGTCCTGGAGGAGTTGCAGGCCTTCGGGGCAGCGGTTCTCCTGGACCAGGAGGGAGGCGAGGCGGAGACGGGCCGGGGTGAGATCCGGGCGGACGGCCAAGGCGGCGGCCAGGGCCCGAACGGCCTCTTCCGTGCGGCCCAGGTCGGCCTGGATCATGCCGAGCATGAAGCTGGTCTGAGCCTCGGTCGGGTTGAGCCGCTGAGCCGTCTGCAACTCCCTTGCCGCGTCGCGGAGTCGACCCTGAATGGCGAAGATGCCACCGAGTTCCGTTCGTAGTCGCGCCTCGCCGGCGGGCGAGAATCCGCCGGACGCGAGGGCGCTTTCGAGGGTCGTTCGCGCTTCCACCAGCCGGTTCTGCTGCCGCAGGACGACGCTCAGGGCCTGAAGGGCGGCGCCGTCGGTTGGAGCGGCGGCGATCCTGGCTTCGAGGATCCGGATCGCCTCTGCGGGGCGCCCAAGAGCGGCAAGGGTGGCGGCGCGCCTTGTAGCTGCCTCGCCGAAGTCGGGATCCAGGGCGAGGACCCGGTCGTAGCGAGCGAGTGCTTCGCTGGGCCGGCCAGTTCGGTCGAGGAGAAGGGCGAGCTGGTAGTGGGCCTGCTTGTAGTCCGGCGCGAGCTCCGTCGCGCGAGTCAGGTGTCGGATCGCCTCGGCGGGTCGGCCGCGGCTGGCGAGAAGCCGGGCGAGTTCGAGGCGTGCCGAGGCCTGGGTCGGGTCGAGGGCAAGTAGCTCTTCGTAGGCGGTTTGGGCCAGGTCGGGCTTCCCCGCGTCGGCCTGGGCCAGCGCGAGTTGCCTTCGGGCTTCCGAATTCGTGGGATCGGCCTCGACGGCTCGGCGGAAGAGGGTAGCCGCGGCGGCAAACTCGCCGGCCTGGACCGCGATCAGCCCTTGCTGGACGAGGTTCGTGCTTCCATCGGGCAGGTAGGCGAGTTCGCGGACGAGGGGATCGTCCAGTGTGAAGTCCGTGTGGCTGGCCTGAGCAAGGTGGGCGGTGGCCTTCTCCTCGTCACCGAGCCTGCGATAGGCCAGGCCCAGAGAGTAGTGGCCGCGGCCGGTGCCGGGTTGGGCCGCGAGGGCCCGTTCCAGGTAGTCGGCGGCGGCCTGTGGGTCGCCACGGTCGAGCGCCAGGGTTCCGAGACCGTAGAGGGCTGGAGCGAGTCCGGATTCGAGTTCCAGGGCGCGGTTCCACTGGGCGGCCGCCTCGTCCGGTCGGCCTCGCGCCGCTTCGGTCTCGGCAAGATGGTGAAGGGCCGGGATCAGATCGGGTTCAATGGCCAGCACGCTCCGGTAGGCGGCGGCGGCGGCATCGAGATCGCCCTGGGACTGGGCCGCGAAGGCGCTCAGGTAGGGCCAGCGGTGGTCGGAGGGCTCGAGTCGCTGCGCTTCGCCGTAGCAGTGTTCGGCCGCCTCAAGCGCGTTGAACGCATGGGTGTCGAGCAGTTGCACGCCGTGGTAGAGCCGGCCGAGTTCGCCAACGGCGGCTGCCAGTTCGGCATCCGTTGCTGCTTCGGCTTCCAGGGTGCGAACACGCCGCTCCAGGCTTGCGATCTGTGAGCGGACCGCCGGGTCGTGAGCTTCGTAGGTGGAGGGGAGGGGAAGGCCAGCGCCGCCCGTGCAAGCGACGACGGTGAGCGCGAGGCCACCCAGGGCCCTGAACGCTCCGGTCGGTCTGGATGAGGTCTGCACGGTCGTCATCGGCTGCCCTGTCCCTGGCGCAGTTCGTGGTAGGTCCCGGTCGAGAGCGGTCCGAAGGACTCCTCTGCGCCGCCAAGCCAGGTCACCCGAACGTCCTCGACGCCGGCGGCGCCGATGCCGACCAGCACCCTCGGGTCGCTGGACGAGGCGTAGCTCATGGCCGTTCGAACCCGGCGCGTGAGCGTTCGGCCATCGTCGAGGACCACATGGACGAGGCTGCCGAGGGCGTCCCTTTTGCCGTTGTCGGTGAGTATCCGGAGCCCGATCCAGCCGTTGTCCTGGCCGACGACGTTCACGATCAGCCGGGCCGGTCCGTTGTTGTTCGTGATCAGGACGTCCGTGTCGCCGTCGTTGTCCACGTCGCCGAAGGCCGCTCCGCGGGAGACCTCGAAAGCCGTGAAGGAGGCGCCCCCAAGTGCCGACACGTCTTCGAAGCGGCCGCCTCCGAGATTGCGGAAGAGCTGATTCGGCTGTCCGAAGCGGCGTTCGTGGTCGCTCACCGCGGCACCCCGCGCGGCGGCTTCGGCTCCGCTACGGGCGCGGTCGAGGCGCCGCACCGCGCCGTTGACCGCCAGCACGTCGAGGTCGCCGTCGTTGTCGAAGTCGAACCAGCCGGTGCCGAAACCGGTCATTGCCAGGCTGGGCGCGTCGAGTCCGGCGACCATACCGGCGTCGGTGAACAGACCGTTGCCGTCGTTCAGGTAGAGGGTGCTGGTTTCCCCGGTGATGTGGGTCACGTAGAGGTCTTCGTCGCCGTCGCCGTCAAAGTCGCCGGCGTCTACCCCCATGCCGGCCTCGGCCTCGCCTCTTCCATTGACTGCCGCTCCCGCGAACAGGGCGCGGTTCTCGAACCGGCGTTTGCCGAGGTTCATCCACATCTGGTTCGACGTGCCGTCGTTGGCGACGTAGAGATCGAGCCGTCCGTCGAGATCGAAGTCGGCCGGTACGGCGCCGAGGCCGTTGCCGAACTCGGCTCCGATGCCGGCGCGATCCGTCGTCTGCTCGAAACGACCGTTGCCGAGGTTACGGAAGAGGCGATCGGGCTCCGGCCGGTACGTCTTCGGGCTGCAGTAGTCCGGTTCGCCGCTGCCGAAGGTGCACAGCGTGTGACTGCCGAGGTTGAAGTCGACGTAGTTGGCCAGGAACAGGTCCAGCGCCCCATCGCTGTCGTAGTCGAAGAAGACGGCCGGGACGCTCCACCGCAGGTCGTCGACTGCTGCGGCAGCCGTCGCATCCTCGAACCGGCCGCCGCCCAGGTTGCGCCAGAGCCGATTCGGCCCGAAGTTCGTCACGTAGAGGTCAGTCTTGCCATCGCCGTCGTAGTCCGCCGCCGCGACGCCCATGCCGTAGCCGGTGGACTCGATGCCTGAGTCGGCGGTGACGTCGACGAATCGGAGGTCGCCGGTTTCGGTGAGTTCGTTACGGAAGAGGCGGTCTCGGGTGGAGGAGTCGGCGGAAGCCGGGCCCGCGCCGGGTTCGAGTTCGACCCCCTGCACCAAGTACGCGTCCAGATCCCCGTCGTCGTCGAAGTCGAACAAGGCGGTGCCGGATCCCATGATCTCGGGCAGCAGATAGCGACCGGTTCCGCCGTTTCGGTGTTGGAAGGCGAGGCCTGTAGCTACGGCACGCTCCTCGAAGGCGAGAGGTAGCGCGGGTATCCCCGATGTCGTGGGTTCGGAGGCGTGTGGGACTCCGGGGTCCTGGGCGCAGGCCGCGACGGCCAGCGAAACCAGCGCGATACGAGCGCTACTCATCGGCTCCCGGGAAGCTAGCAGAGCCAGCGCGGGCGCCCGATGACGTGTTCCAGGGCGTTCCGGTCTGGAAGGTCAGGTGGCCGCCCAGCGTCAGGTCCTGGTTGTCCTGGAGTTGCCTCGGTGCGTTCGTGGATCGCGCGCACCCGCTCCACCAGAGCGTTGTCCGATTTCTCCTAGCAGCCCGGGGTGAAAGTGGGTTTACTGGTGTGAGGGAGGCGTTCTTGCGGTGCTCGTTCGGCGTTGCGGGTCATGCGCACGGGAGCGTGGCGAGTTCGGATCGCCGGGGATTCGTTGC
>LXNI01001516.1_pt1 | contig 19622 bp, 18 predicted proteins | sample 809091 | NCBI WGS metagenome assembly LXNI01 (sample SAMN04870527, study PRJNA318959) | sponge metagenome | biome: 01000161; feature: marine sponge reef; material: water | host: Sarcotragus foetidus | place: Greece: Milos, Mediterranean Sea | collected 2013-05-29 | depth 5-7 m | reverse complement strand
ACGCGGCATCAAGATCAGCGACAAACAGATGAAACAAATCCCGCTGCGACCACACCAATGGCACGGCGAATGGAACTACACCATCACACCCAACCACGCGACCTAACCCGCGGCGGGCCCTAATTCTGAGTTGCTTGGTTCCCAACTGACCGAGCAGGCTCGCCTCCAGTTCATCGTCCTCGCGCCCGAATTTTCGCAACAAAGCTTGGGGTCCCGGTCCGGCGAGCAACCATGCCAGCGCCGTTGCGAGGCTCGTCTTGCCTGACTCGTTGGCACCCAGCAGGACCACGAAGTCATCGTCCAGCTTTTTCAGCAGGAAGCCCGAGGCCCGACCCCACCTTTTAATCTTGACTTCCTCAACTCGGAGTTGTTCGGTCACTGCATCTCATCCTGCGCGTTGGAATATGTGCCCAACAGCAGCCGCTCGGCCAAGGCGAGGACATCGCCCATGATCTCAGGACTCTCGTCAATCATCTCATCCCACTCACTCTCGAGCGTCTCTGGCAGCCCGTCGCGCAGCAGCTCGGTCAACTCTGGAGTCGTCGCGTCGCCCGCTTCTCCCGCAAGCCCGAACTCGTAGAGTTTCGTCAGTACCGCAGCACGCAAGTCTTTGGCAGCCAGGATCGCCTTGCGGTCGATAGCGCGTCGCACTGAGAACCCAACCTGACACAGGCCGCCGCCGTTGAGCCGACCGGACAACTCGTCGGCGAGGTCTCTCAACTGTTTGCCGCTCACTATCGCCGTGTGCCGCCGCGCTACCTCAGTGTTGGTACCGGTCAACTGCAAGCGCCACGCCACTGGCAGGTTCGGGTGCTTGCCTCCCTGCAAGGACGCCTCATCCGCGATGTTGGCGCGCAGACTTGAGATGGTGTCATCGGGATGCACCGGAAGTTCGCTCCGTACGAAGCGAACTTGGTCGCATGGGACGAATTCTGGCTCGTCGATGTGCCTGCTCTCGATCGGCACGACAAGGGCGCCCTTGGGGCCACATTCGGATGGTTTGAAGCTGCGGCCCTGCAGATTGCCGCAGTACGCGGCCCACGCGCCGCTCTTCCGCAGTGGGCGGACGTTGCGCTTGTGAATGTGACCCAGAGCCCAGTAATCAACGGGGGCTTTATCGAGATCGTCATACTCGCAGGGGGCGTACGGATCGTGCTCTGACTTCGCCCCAACATTCGCATGCATGACTGCAATGTGTGCCACGGAACCCGGCAGGGGTTCGAGTCCATGAAAGCGCAGTGCCAGATTCTCGGTCTCACTTCGAGTTCGAAAGCTGACACCACTGACTTGCACCACTTCGCGACTGCTGCGCAACTCGACCGAACGTGACTGCGGTTCGCCTGGCTCGAAGCGCACGACGCGCTGCGGTAGCTTACCGATCAGCTGGGAGTCTCTGATCAGAGGGTCGTGGTTGCCGTGACAGATGAACACGTGCACGCCTCTGCAATCGAGTTGCTCGAGTCCGTGCAAGAAGACCTGCTGCACGAGGTCACCGGCTGCCGCTTCGTGGAAGATGTCACCGGCCAGCACCAGGAACGAAGCCTCTCTATCGATGCAGAGTTGCACCAGGCGATCCCACGCGCGCGCCGCTCGCTCGGAAAGATCACCTCGTCGCTCCTCGTCGAGCATCCCGAGGTTGCCGAGCGGCGCGTCAAGGTGAAGATCGGATGCGTGCACGAAGCAGTCCGCCATGGGACCGATGCTATGCGGCGCACCCTTGGGCCGAGCCGAACACAAGCGAGATGCTGACGGCCAGTCACAGCCTGAGCCATGCGCTCGATTTGAAGGCGCTTCCGCATCTGCCGCTTGGATTCGCCGCTATCCCGAAACGCCGACGGATGTTTCAAATGGAGGTCTCGGTCAGCGTGTGTCCAGCAGTAGCTACGAAGACGCCCCTCGAGCGTGGCGCCGTCGTGATGTGCCCGCATACGCATCTGCCAGCCGTTCGGCGGCGAAGTAGACCATCGCCGGTGTCCGAAGATCGGCGGGCACGCCCTGTTCGATGAGGTCGAACAGCTCGCTCTCGGTGCGGATGCCGATGGAGCGGATGAGGATCTCGCAGTCGGCCTCGTCGATCTGGCGTCCGCTGGCGAGCTTCATCACGAGCACGTATCGGTCCCCTGCCGAGTCAATCAGCAGGCGTTCGCCGGTGTAGAGGCGCTCGGGTTCCATGGGCAGGCTGACGCGATGCAGCTTTGCGCCGTCGTTTAGCCAGTCCGGGCGCAGTCCCTGATGGCGCCGGCTGACCTCGGCGACGCACTGGCGCAGCTGCTCGGTCATGCCCTCGGAGACGACGTCGACGTCGGTGGTGAGCCGAGCGTCGGTCTTGACAGCAATGACCGCTCCCCCGCCGACGAACAGGTGGACCATGGTGCTGGCACCGGTACTGACCAAAATGCTGTCAAGCTCTGAGAAGTAGCGGAGCATCTCGCTCCCGGTGAACGGGAGATCGTCGCCCGCCGATGCGCTCTCAGCGGAATCCATGCACTCGATGGTCGTCGAGGTCGACTTCGCGGAACCACACGTTGTGCCATGCACAGGATGCGGGCGCCTCGGAGCGGATGTGATCATTCCAGGGCGTCGCAGGGAAGGCGGACTGGGTCAGAGTGATCGGACGCGACGCTCGACTCAAGCCGGCCCACGCCGGCACAGGCACACCGTCGCGGTCGCATAGTGCCGCGACGACAGCCGCTATGCGGGCCAAATCGAAGCGCCTGTCGTTGAAGCGATGCCACCAGCGACGGCGGCGGGGTGCGTCGCAGACCATCTCGCGACGGCGGTCGGGGTCCGATGTCGCCCAGTCCTTGACGAACTGCCGGATGGCAACGACGCGGCCGCGGCCGTCGTCATCCGCGATCAGCGCCGGCAGATCGCAGGCACGCAGGAACCGATCAGCGAGGCTCAATGCCGGAGGGGCGGCGATGGGCTCCATACCCGAATCGTAACGGCGCGCCTGCGCGAGCCAGACTGAGCCGCAACGGTGCCTAACATCGCCGCGATGTCACAGGACCATGCAGCCAACGACGCCGACGATCGAACCCCGACCGACGATCCCGACGCTGCCGTGCTCTATGAAGTCGCGGGCGGGGTGGCGACGATCACCCTGAATCGACCCGATTATCGCAATGCGCTCAGCGTCGAGATTGTCAACGGCGTCGGCGACCACTTTGAGGCGGCGCTGGCTGATCCTGCGGTGCGGGCGATCCTGTTCACCCACGTGGGCAACACGTTCTGTGCCGGTGCCGACCTTCGGGCCGCTCAGCCGGGGGTGCCTCAGCCGACGCTGCGCCACAACTTCGTCGAGATCCTCGAGCAGATCATGACCTGTGACAAGCCGGTGGTGGGCCGGCTGGCGGGTCATGTGACCGCAGGCGGGGTGGGGCTGGCGGCGGCCATGGACATCTCGATCGCGGCCGACGACGCAATCATCGGCTTCACCGAGGTCCGCATCGGCGTAGCGCCCGCGGTGATCTCGGTGGTCTGCCTGCCGAAGCTGCGCCGTGCCGATGCCAGCGAACTGTTCCTGGAAGGCGAGCGGGTACCCGCACCTCGGGCAGCGGCGGCGGGGCTCATCAACCGCGCGGTGCCCCGCGACCAGCTCGACGACGAGGTGTCGGTGACGCTACGGCGACTGGTGCGGGGAGGCCCCAACGCACTGGCGAACACGAAACAGCTCGTGACGAGGGTGCCGGAGCTGGATCGCGCCGAGGCCTGGGAGTGGACTGCGGAGTTGAGCCAGCGTCTATTCCAAAGCGACGAGGCCGCCGAGGGCATTGCCGCCTTCCGGGAGCGTCGCGACGCGAGCTGGGTGCCACCGGAATCGTGAGCGGGAGCCCGCCCGCCTCCTGAAGGTTTTGGGCCGAGTGCGGGTCGCAACCCGTTGACGGTGCTCAGCACGCCCGGCATGTCTGCGGGTCTGGCGGTAGCGTCAGCCGCCGTGAGTGGGCAGGTGCATCTCGAACGCGACGGTCATGTGGGCCGCATCATCTTGGACCATCCGGAGCGGCACAACGCCATCAGCGCGCAGATGTGGGACGGCATCACTGCCACCGCGACCGAGCTGGGCAATGACCACGAGATCCGGGTGGTCGTGATCCAAGGCGCCGGCGAGCGCGCCTTCGCCGCCGGCGCCGACATCAGTCAGTTCAGCGACCAGAGGTCGGACGCAAGCGGCAACCGCGACTACGACGACACGACGTCGCGAGCGCATGCGGCGCTGCTGGGCCTGTCCAAGCCGCTCATCGCGGCGATTCACGGCTATTGCATCGGCGGTGGGCTCGCCGTGGCACTGACAGCCGACCTGCGCGTTGCCGCCGACGACGCCCAGTTCACCATCCCCGCCGCTCGGCTCGGACTTGGCTACGGCGCCGCAGGAATCGGCACGTTGATGCGCCTGGTCGGGCCATCCGCGGCGAAGCGCATCTTCTTCTTGGCTGATCGCTTCGGGGCGCAGGAGGCGCTGCAGATGGGTCTCGTCAACCGGGTTGTCCCGAAGGCGCACCTCGAGGCCTCGGTCAGCGAGTGGACCGATCTCATTGGCCAGAATGCACCGATGACCATTGCCGCCGCCAAGGCAGCGTTGACGCAGTGGCAGAAGCCCGAGTCTCAGCGCGACTTCACCGAGGTGGAGGCAATGATCCGGGCGTGCTTCGACAGCGAGGACTACCAAGAGGGCGTCGACGCGTTCATGAACAAGCGGCGACCCGAGTTCAAGGGCCGCTGAGCTCGGCGAGACGCCGACGCCTCAGCGAGCGGCGCGCCCGCTGCGGAACGGATCGCCAGTGTCCATGTCCGCCACGAGCTCAAGGTAGGTGCGCAGGCGCTGCGACGCCAGCTCACCATCGGCCACCGCAGCAGTGACGGCGCAGTCCGGTTCGACGGTGTGCGCGCAGTCGGCGAAGCGGCAACCCTGAGACAGCCCAACGATCTCGCTGAAGGCTGATGCAAGGCCACCGAGGCCACTCGGGGTCCTAGCCAGTCCCAAGTCACCGACCCACGGGATCAGATCCTGCAGGCCTGGCGTGTCCACGAGGGTCCCGCCGCCCAGTCCGCCGACAGGAACGAGTTGGCGCCGCACGGTGGTGTGCCGTCCGCGGCCGTCCGGGCTCAGGAGCGCCACCGGCACGACATCAGCCCCCGCAAGCCGATTCACCAGCGACGATTTGCCCACCCCTGACGGACCGCTGAAGGCCACCGTCGCACCGTCTCGGGCCAATGCTGCGAGGCCGTCGAGCCCGCGACCGTCGAGGGCGCACGTCTCCAAGATTGGCACGTCGTCGGCTGCCGCACCGAGGCGGCGGCGCAAGGCGTCGACGGTCGTCTCGCACTCGGCTTGGGACACTGTGTCGATCTTGTTCACCACGATCACCGGGCGAACTCCCCCACCGAATGCTGCGGTCAGATACCACTCGATCCGATGACCGGCGCCGGCCGTTGCCGCGGCGGTCGCGCTGCCGGCTGGCCCAGGCGTGGTGACAACCGCCAGGACATCCGCGTTCGCCGCCACGAGCTGCGGCTGCGCTCGTGGCCCAGCAGCGCGCCGGCAGAGCACGGAGCTGCGTTCGAGCACCCCCGTGATCACGACGCGTTGGTTGTGTCGGGCTTCGAGCGAGCGAACGACCCAGTCGCCGACCGTCGGGTAATCGAACGGAGTCCCGGCGGCGTCGCGTACCGCTGCATCCAATGCCCCGGTCGCCTGGCCCCCATCGTCGACGAGTTCGTAGGCGCCGCGGTGCTCCACCGCGACGCGGCTCACGCCGTGATCCGGCGGGACCCGCGGGCCCGGGCTTGGCCGCCGGAGCCAGCCGAGTTGCGCGAGCGCAGGGGTTTGCAGCGAGTCGGCGGGGTGGGGATCGACACCGTCACTCACGGCGCAGCCACACCTCGTCGTAACGGCCGACGCCGAGCCGCTGGCCTTCGACCACAGTGCCGTCGGGAAGCGTCGTACGCCCGAGCCCCGCGATGTCTGCGCTGGCCGCGAGGACGCTCGAGGAGTAGGCCAGATACACGTAGGGCGCCTCGTTGGTGAGCTCTGCCATGAATTGCGCGACCGCTTGGCGCCGGTCATCGCCTTCATCGGTCGACTTGATCAGGCTCGCCAGCGCGCCAAGGTGCTCTCCGGTGAAGTTGGACACATTCAGCGGCGTGGTGCGGATCGGACCGACGGCAGCCGACGCCAGTACCGCAGGGTCGGACTCGCCTCCGACGCGCCAGCACGTTGCTCCGAAGTCGCCAGCGAACGACGGGCTCTGCACCACCGAGCCCATGACACGGCTGATGAGCCCCGTGCGGGCGACCGTCTCGACGTCGACATTGACGAGGCCGGTGTCCTCCCATTGGCGCTCGAGTTCGGCCGTCATAGCCATGAGGGCGAGATCGTCGGTGCACAGGATGCGGATACGCACGGGCTCGCCGGGATCCCGGTCGTCGGAGCGCTCTGGATCCTCGATGTACTCGCGTAGCAACGAGCGGGCGCGCTCGGCGTCGTGGCTGGGCCAAGCCGCTGTAACTTCGTCCGAATGCCAGATGCTTCCCGGCGACCACCACTGGGTCGCGGCCAACGAGTCGACATCAGGACCGAGTGCGGAAACGAGCTGGGACTGGTCCGCGGCCGCTGTCAACCCCCGCCGTACCCGGATGTCGTCGAGCGGGGCCCTCAGCAGATTGAACAACACGACACCGGCGTTGTCGTCGAACCGCTGGATTGCGGTGAGCGAGCGGCCGCCGCTGTCGGTCGCCGTGGCCACGGCGGTGGCAAGCTCAGCCGACCTCGACATCAGGATGTCACCTCGGCCGTCGAGCAGCGACGCGAGGCGATCCCGCTCATCGGGAATCTCGGTGAAGACAATCTCGGCTGTCCACGGCAGTGTCGAACCATCAGCTCCAGTCCGCCAGTAGTCAGGGTTGGCTTGCAGCACCGCTGGCTCTCCGGCCGACCAGCGCCGGAAGACGAACGGTCCGGTGCCCACCGGTGCTCTGGCGAAGGTGTCCGGATCGGCCTCGGCTGCGACGACGGAGAAAACGCGCCCGACCGGGCCCGCAAGGGCAGCGGGCAGGCCGGCGTTGGGCTCGCTCAGCTCGAAGGTCAGGGTGAGTTCGTCGACGAGGACGACCGACGTGATGCGGGCGTCTCGCAGGTGGCCGCCGCTGGCTCGACCTGAGCGCAGGTAGGCGTCGATGCCGGTCTTGACGGTGAGCGCATCGAGGGGCTCGCCGTCGGTGAAGGTGATGCCCGGTCGCAGTGTCACCGTCCAGCGCTGCAATGACGCGTCGACCGAGACCGACTCCGCCAGCCAGGGCACAACGGTTCCGTCGGGTGCCACAACCATGAGCGTCTCCACGACATGGTCCAGCACGTTTCGGCACGACCATGCGCACACGTGATCCCACGGTGTCCAGCCGGTGATCGGCGTGGGGTCGGCCGCCAGCAGCACGCGCAATGTGCCGCCGCGTCGTGGCCCCGTGTCCGCCGGCGTCTGCGTTGTGGGCACAGCGGCCGGCGCTTCGGGCGTGGAGGACACGGGATCCTCGACGGAGGCGTCGCCGAGGGCCTGCGTCGTGCGCGGGGCGGTCGTCGGCGTGAGCTGCTCGTCGGCGCTGGGACTGCACGCCGCCGCCAGCAGCATCACCGCGAACGCGACCGCTGCGGCGCGGCGGGGACTCAGGAGCCCGGGCCTTTGTCGCTCGCGGCCCATGAGCGCGTGCTGGCGTTCGTGCTGTGCACCGCTGCTGACGCTAGTGGCGCGGCGGTCAGAGTCGATTGCGGGGCGAGAAATGAGCGCTGCCGTGTCGCACCCCCTCGCTAGACAGTGAGGAGCGCTCGTTGGCCAGGCGCGTTCGCAGAATGCGCTTGCCAGCCGTCACCAAGGAGTGAGACACATGTCCACAGGGTTTGCCGTCGTGCTCGGTGTGCTGGTCGGTCTGGCCGTTGGCGCAGGTGCCGTATGGGCTGTTCTGTCCCGTCGACTGGCCACAGTCACGGCGGAGCGCGACGACCGCTCCCACCGCAATACCGAGCTGGTCGGCGAGCGAGACGAAGCGCGAATCGAAGCGGATCGCCAGCGCGACGCCGCCGCAGACCTGCGCGTCAAGTTGGCGTCTGCTGAGGCAGAACGGGACGCGCGCGTCGAGGAGATGACGAAGAAGCAGGCCGAGATCGAGGGACGCTTCAAGGAGATCGCCGCCCAGGTCAGCGAGACGACGCGCGACACGTTCATGAAGGAGTTCCGCGACCTCACCACAGAGCAGACCAAGACGGCAGGCAAAACCGTCAAGGAGCTGGTTGAACCGATGCGTGAACGGCTGGCGGAACTGCAGAAGTACGTGAACACGGCCGACACAGCGCGGGCCGAAGACACCGCCAAGGTTTCTCAGAGTGTCGACAAGCTCGTATCAGAGACGAGCGGACTGCGTCAGATCCTGCGCGACTCAAAAATGCGCGGTGCTTGGGGTGAGCAGCACCTCCGCAATGTCATCGAGGCGGCTGGCATGAGCCGACACATTGGCTACGTCGAGCAGGCCACAGTCGGCGAACTCGGCGCTGAGGGACGGCTGCGACCCGATGTGGTGGTCAAGGTGCCGGGCGGGGCGAGCGTCGTGATCGATGCGAAGACACCGTTTGCCGCCTACGACCGGGCTGTGCAGGCATCGGATGAAACAGAACAACAGCAGGCCCTCGCAGAGCATGCGGCAGCCCTGAGTGAGCGCGCCAAGGAGCTCGGCGATCGCGATTACGGCCGGTGGGTGTCAGGATCTCCCGACTTCGTCCTCATGTACGTGCCGACCGACCCGATGCTCGATGTGGCCATGGACGCCGACGGCGAAGTGTGGCAGAACGCGTGGCACCGACACCGAGTGCTGATCGCGACCCCCGGCCTGTTGATTGCCTTCCTGAGGACCGTGGCACTGGCCTGGCAGCGTCAGGACATCGCCCGCAATGCGGAGAAGGTCGCCGACTTGGGAAGCGAGCTGTACTCCCGACTCTCGACCTACATCGAGCACGTAGACAAAATGGGGCGAGGCTTGCGCACCGCTGTCGGTGCCTTCAACGACGGTGTCGGTTCGTTTCAGCGCCGGGTGCTTCCCCAGGCCCGACGCTTCCGCGAATTGGGTTCAGTGACGGGGGGCGAAGAGCTCGGCGAGCCGGCTCCGGTCGTGCTGGATGTTCAAGACGTCAGCGCCCCTGAGCTGAGTTCCGGCGAGGACTAGTCAGATCTGGAACTCAGGGTGCCTCGGCGGTGGCGTCGGTGATTGCCTGCCAGACGCGTTGGGGTGTGAGCGGCATGTCGATGTGGCGGATGCCTAGGTGGGCGACGGCGTCGATCACTGCGTTCTGGACGGCGGGCGTGGAACCGACCGTGCCCGCCTCGCCGATGCCCTTGGCACCCAGCGGGTTGATGTGGGTGGGCGTCTCGAGCACCACACGGTCGAAGAACGGCAGCTCCGCTGCCGAGATGATCGGGTAGTCCGCGAAGTTCCCGGTGAGCGGGTTGCCGTCGTCGTCGTAGACGAATTCCTCGTACAGCGCCTGGGCCGCGCCTTGGGCCAGGCCCCCGTGCACCTGCCCGGCCGCCAGCAGCGGGTTGAGGATGGTTCCCGCGTCGTCGCAGGCGACGAGGCGGACCAGCTCCACGTCGCCGGTGTGGCGGTCGACTTCTACCACGGCTACATGGGTGCCAAAGGGAAACGTGGGTGCTTCGGAGTCGAACACCTCTTCGGCATGCAGCAGGCGCGGACCCGCCTCTCCATTGGCCGAGGCGAGATGCTGGGCGATGGCAGCCCAGTCCACCGACACCGCCGGGGTGCCCACGACGTGGAATGCGCCGGCCTCAGTGTCGAGCGTGATGTCGGCAGGGTCGGCTTCGAGCAGCGTTGCCGCCACCTCCCGGGCCTGGTCCACCAGCGTGGCAGAGGCCTCCCAGATCGCAGTGCCAGCGAGTTGCACCGAACGAGAGCCACCGGTCACCTCGCCGCGAGGCACCTCGTCGGTGTCGCCGTGGATGATGTCGATGTTTCCCATCGGCACGCCGGTGCGGTCGGAGATCAGCATCGCCCACGAGGTGTGGTGTCCTTGCCCGTAGGGCGATGAGCCGGTGCGGGCCACGATGCGACCGCCCGCAGTCAGCTCCACCGCTCCGTACTCGGACCGCCCCACGCCAGCGGTGCGTTCGACGTAGGTCGCCAGGCCGATGCCGAGCAGCTTGTCGTCGCCGTCTGCGCGGCGGCGGGCCTGCTCTGCGCGCAGTGAGCTGTAGTCGGCCGCTTCGAGCGCAGCATCGAGGCTGGCCTCGTATGCGCCGGTGTCATACGGCATGCCGGTGCGCGTGGTGAGCGGGAAGACTTCGGGCGCCAAGAAGTTCTTCCGGCGCACCTCGGCGGGGTCCATGCCGATCTCGGCGGCGAAAGCGTCAACGGCACGCTCGATCGCGGCGGCGGCTTCGGGCCGGCCGGCGCCTCGGTAGGGACCGGTCGGCGTGGTGTTGGTGAGCACCGACACCGACGTGAAACCGAGCGAGGCGATGTCGTAGCAGCCCGCCAGCATCGCCTTGACATTGTTCGGCAATGCCGCACCCATGTTCCCGTAGGCCCCGGCTTGCTGCACCACATGCACCCCAAAGGCGGTGATGCGCCCCTCGCGGGTGCCGCCGATGCGGCAGTACTGGATCTGGCCGCGCCCGTGGACGAGCCCCACCATGTCATCGGTGCGCGAGGGCACCCACATGACCGGCCGACCGACACGCGCCGCCAGCCAGCCCAGCAGCGCTTCCTCGGGATGCGGTCGAGCCTTGGCACCGAAGCTGCCGCCCACGTCACGCGAAAGCACGCGCATCTGCGAACGGTCGAGGTCGAGGATCTTGGCGAGACCGGCGCGCACCGGGTGGGCGCCCTGGCCGGCATTGACATGGTGCAGGCGCCCGTCATCGGCCCAGCGGCTCGCTGCAACGCGCGGCTCCAGCGGGCACGGAGCGATGCGGTTGTTGACCGTGCGCACCTCCACGACGGCTTCGCACCCCTCGAAATCGGCCTCGGAGTTCTCGAGCGACATGCGGACTACGACGTTCGGTTCGGCCATGCCCTCGAACAGAGCGGGGCCGTCGAGCGCCGCTTCAGGATCGACGATCGCCGGCAGCGGCTCGTAGTCGACGACGACCATTTCGGCTGCGTCGATCGCGGCAGCCGGGGTATCTGCCACCACGACGGCGACGGGCTCGCCCACGAACCGCACTCGATCGGTGGCCAGCATCGGGCGCACGATGGCGGCGTCGAACGCCGGGTTCGGCGACGGATACGGATCCAGGTTGACATCGGCTGCCGTGACGACGTCGACGACGCCAGAGGCGCTGCGTGCCCCGCTCACGTCCAGGCCGGCGATGCTGGCGTGGGGAACCGTTGAGGTCACGTAGCAGGCATGCGCCAAGCCATCCCAATCCGCATCGGACGTGAGGTCTGCGACGAACTGTCCCTGCCCGCGCAGCAGCGGCTCGTCCTCGCGCCGGACGACAGATGTTCCTCGCAATGCCATGAATCGACTCCGATGCCCGTCCGTGGTCACAAACCCCGGCGATTGTGGCAGGTCCGTGCCCTGCTCACAGGTGCCCACGGCGCCAAGATCGTGGCGGGCCGTGGCGAATTGACGGGTTCGCCCTACCAGACCGCGGAAGGATCGATCGTGAGCACCTCGACCATCTCGGCGTGCAGTGCCGCAAAGTGAGGCGAGCGCTGGCCGTCTCGACCGCTCGCCGGTGAACCCAGCTCTTTGTGGGCGGGCCACTTGGGCTGGTACCCGACCTGAGCGAGTGCCTCGTCAATCGTTGCCTGCCACTCGGCGCGCTGATCGTCCAAGGGACTGGACATCACGCCGCCTGCAACGAGGTCATCCGAAGAACATCCCGACGGCACATCAAACAGCTCGCACGCCATTGGCGCGAACTGATCGAACAGCGGGAGCAGTTGGGAACAGCCCGACTCAGTGCGCAGCAGCCGCGAGAGCAGCCCAGAGGCGTGACGCAAGTGCGACCGTTCCTCGGCCAGGGCTCGGCGCGCAACGGCGCCGAGGGCTTCCCACGACGAGTCTGCGAACGCCGCCCAGCGAATGCTCTCGGCGGTGTCGTACAGGAAGTGCCGGACCAAGGTCTCGCCCCAGTCGCGGCAGGGCAGCTCGGTGAGATGCGCGCTGCGGTACTCATGGGGCTGGCGGCCGTATGCCAGTGCGTCGATGTCGTCGCCGAGCAGCCCGTACAGCGCCCGAGCGTGGCCCAGCTCGTCCTGGCTGATGGAGGTCAGCGCCAAGTCCTCCTCGAGGAACGGACCGACAGCAATCCACCACGCGAGGTTCTGGCCGACGCACAGCTCGTCGTCGGCAAGCGCGAGCACCACTTGGCGCGCGTCGCTTGGGTCTGGTCTGTTCACGTCGCTCATGAGGCGGGCGAGTCTCCTGCCTTGCGCAGATCCCGCAGCAGCGCACCGTCATTGTGGCGGTGGGACCGATCAGCCATTTCCAGCTCGACGGAATCGGCGACCAGCAGCTCAGAGCGCGCCACCACCCACATCTGCTCCCCCTCGGATCGCCGTGCGTAGCAGTCGCGAGCGAAGCTGAGCGCCAGTTCGTCGTCGGGCGCTTCGAGTGCTCCGACGTGAGTGAACGGATCCTTGCCGGGGCGCTTGAGGAACACCTCGTAGGTCTTCACGCCGACACCGCGATGTCGACCCTGCCGACCACCTCGATCGGGTTGCGACAGTTCGGGCACCACTCCACGCTGCGACACGGTGTCGGCCCGAAATCAGAGCGGTGCTCGAGTGCCGCGTTGCCGCAAATGGGGCACGTCGCATCGGTCAGGGCGCTGCGGACTGCCACGGAGTATTCGCGGGCCATGAAAGCCACGGCCGACGGCGCGATTCGGTCGGGCGTCCACACCGGGTCGGCCACGAACACCACCTCGATTCGAGCCTTGGCGCCTACGCACGCCGACTGCGCCGCAGCAGCAACGTCGCGCCGGATCACATCGAGGGCCGGGCATCCGAGCATGGTCGGCACCAGCTCGATGCGCACAACCGAGCCGTCATCGGTCGTCGAAACGCTCTCCAGAATGCCCAGCTCGGCAATGGTCACGTCGGGGTACTCGGGGTCGCACACCGACGACACCGCGTCAAGAACCGCTGCCTCCAAGACCGCCGCCTCCATGGCGGCTGGGCTCGCCGCCGCCGTGGTCACTGTGGCTGCGTCACTCACGCAGGCACCGCCGCTGCTTCGTCGAGCGCGGTACGAACCCATGCCGCACCGTCCCAGGCGTTGCGCGCATCGCGCAAACGTCGTTCGCTGTCGGGCCCCCGACCTGCGATCGCTGCCTTGAGGGCATCCCAGTCGATCTTGCCGCTGATCCAGCGTCCGGTGTCAGGATCTTGGCGCAGGTCCGGGTCGGGGATCGTGAAGCCCGCGGCTGTCAGCTGCGGCACCATCTTCTGTACGAACCGGTCGCGCAGCACCTCGTTGCGCTCAGACTTGATGTGCCAGCGCAGCAGCACGTCATCGGGCCGGGTGTCGGGCCCAAACAGCTGCACCGACGGCCACCACCACCGGTCGATGCCTTCCTGCATCAAGTCGTGCTGCTGGGAGGTGCCCTTGGCCATCTTCAGCAACAGCTCCTCGCCGTTGCGCATGTGGAACCCCTCCTCGGCGATGATGCGCCGCAGGATGCGCTTGTAGGGCCCGTAGCTGCAGTTCTTGAACACGGCCTGCTGGCTGGCGAGCGCCGCAGCATCGACCAGGTACGCGATCGCGATCTGGTCGCCCCAGCTGTAGGCCCGGTAGTGGAACACGTTGTGGAAGGTGGTGCGGCCGGCAAGCAGGTCGACGGTCATCTCGTCACGGGTCTTGATGCCCATGTCTGCCGCGACCATGTACAGCAGGTGCGCGTGACCGATCTCGTCCTGGGTCTTGGCCAGCGCCGTCAGCTTGTTGGCGAGGCCCGGCGCCTTCGCGATCCAGTCACGCTCGGTCAGCCCCCCCATGTACTCGCTGTTGGCATGCAATTCGATGAACCGGAAGACCGCCTCGCGGTACGCGTCGGGCATGGCGTCGCCGGGCTCCACCAAGCCGCCGTCATCGAGAAACGCCTCGAAGTCGTCCATCGAGTCCCAGCTGCGCATCGACTGCTCCCTGCTGTCTCGTCTTCGTTCGAATGCTACGCCCGAGGGGGGTGACGCCGATCGCACATCGCGGATCGTGCGATGTCACAACTGCGGAACGCGCAGGTGATGATCGGTCTCTCGCTGGAATGCCTCGCCGACGGCGGCGAGCGTCCGCTCGGCGAACGGTCGGCCGATCAGCTGCAAGCCAATGGGCAGGCCGTCGGGGGCGAACCCGCCCGGCAGGGCGATCGCGGGGAGTCCCGCACCGTTGACAGGAAACGTGAACTGCGTCGTCGCCGGAATGAGCGGCACCCCGCCCAGCTCGACAGCCCCGTGGGGGACCACCTGATTGGGGTTCACCGGGGCGATGATCAGGTCGACGCCCTGATCATCGAACACATCGAGACAAGCCCGTTCGAACGACACCCGCTGCGCCTGGGCCGACGCGAGCACCGTTGCCGGAATCTCAGCGCCGGCGCCCAGAATTTCCCGCACTTCGGGGCCGATCAGGTCGCTGTTCTCGGTGCGCAGACCCTCGAGCAGCGCAGCCGCTTCTGACACGACGATCGCCAAGCCCATCTCGGCGTGCTGAGCGCTGTTGGGCACGTCCGCCGGAGCCACGTTTCGCACGACGGTGCGCACCACCTCGATCGCCGCGTCCATCACCGCGCGCACCTGCGGATCGGTGTCGATGCCCTCGAAGAACCCGTCGGTGGGCACGCCCAGCGTGAGCTCGCCCGGAGCCCGCGCGTCGCTCAACGGCTCGGGGCCCGAATACGGGTCTGCCCGCGAGGCCCCGGCGATGACCTCGAGCAGGATCCGGCAGTCTTCGGCACTGCGCGCCATCGGGCCGACCGTGTCGTAGGTCCACGAGATCAGGTGGACCCCGTCACGCGGCACCGCACCACGCGTGGTCTTGATGCCGGTCGTGCCGCAGCAGTTCGACGGGATGCGGACCGATCCGCCCGTGTCGGTGCCGAGCGCTCCGAACACCTGCCGCGCCGCCAAGGCTGCGGCACTGCCTCCTGAGGAGCCCCCCGTCGAGCGCCGCGTGTCCCATGGATTGCGCGAGGCCGGGCAGGAGACACCGAAAGCCAGCTCATGGGTGTTCGTCTTGCCCACGATGACCGCCCCGGCCGCGCGCAGGCGCCCGACGACCGTCGCGTCGTGGGTGGGGACGAATCCCCTCAGGGCCTCGCAGTTCGCCTCGGCCGGCACTCCTTCGGTGAAGAAGAGGTCCTTGAGGGCGATGGGGACACCGTGCAGCGGACCCGTGATCTCCCCCGCGTCGAGTTGGGCGGCAGCGGTCTGCGCCGCGGCAGCCTGGGTCGACGCGAATGCACTGATCACGGGCTCGGTCTGTTCGATCCTCGCCAAGCAGGCGTCGAGCAGCTCGACGGCGGTGACATCTCGTGCCCGCACTGCTCGCGCCGCTTCGGCGAGGCTCATCTGAGTCAGTTCTGTCATAGCTGTTTCCCCTTGTGCTGCTTTTTTCTCATATCGCGAGGTGCCGGCTCAGCCGGTCCGCGAGATCGCGTTCTCCTGCTGAACCGCTGTCGACGATCTCGCCCTTGGAGAGCACGATGAAGCGGTCGGCAAGACGTGTCGCGAGCGCCAGGTGCTGCTCGACCAGCAGTATCCCGCGACCCGAGTTCCGTGCCGCGTCGAGACGGTCGCCGAGCACTTCGACATTTGAGGGCTGCAGACCCTCGGTCGGCTCGTCCATCAACAAGATGGACGCAGTCGACGCGAGCGCCGAGGCCGCCGCGAGCATTTTCTGCTCGCCGCCCGACAGGGTGCCCGCCCGCTGGGCTGAACGCCCCACCAACGAGTCGCCGAACACGGCCAGGACGTGCTCGGGCACGGGGTGCCCGCTCAGACGCAAGTTGTCAGCCACCGAGAGCTGACTAAACAGCGGGCGTTCCTGAAAGGCGGCCCGCAGGCCCGCTCGAATGCGGCGGGACGGCGGATGGCGGGTGATCTGCTCGCCGTCGAGCAGCAGCCGCCCGCCAGTCGCCCGCAGGAGTCCCACGACCGTTTTGACCAGCGTTGTCTTGCCCGCACCGTTGCGGCCCACCAGCGCCACGATCTCGCCGCCGCCCACGCAGAAGCTGACGCCGTGCAGGACCGGCACACCGCCGTGACCCGAGCGCAGCTCATGCGCTTCAAGGCGCATCAGGTGTCCACCCCCGAGTAGATGGCGCGCACGTGCGGGTTGGCCTCCACCTCGGCGACGTCGCCGTCGGCCAGCACCGCGCCACGCGCCAGCACCGTGACCCGGTCTGCAACAGCCCGTATGAACGTCATGTCGTGCTCGACAATCACGATGGGGAGGCCGTGGCGAGCGTGCAGATCGCGCAGCAGCGCTGCCGCTTCCAGGCTCTCCGCGACCGTCATGCCCGCGGTGGGTTCGTCCAGCAGCAGGAGCCGGCAATTGCCCGCCAACGCCATTGCGACTTCAAGCCACTGCTTATCGCCATGGGACAGGTCCCCTGCTCGGGCCCCGAGCCGCTCCCCGAGCCCAGTTCGTTCCAGGATCTCCGACGCCGCCGGCGGGATGGGAGCGTTCCAGCTCCTTCGCACGAGGCCCCACGGTGACGAGTCAGCTCCCCACGCGGCGATGGCCACATTGGTCGCGACGGAGAGGTCGTCGATGAGCTGCGGCGACTGGAACTTGCGGCTCACGCCGTTCCTCGCGAACTCCCAGGAAGGCTCGCCCGTGCACTCCTGTCCGAAGACGCGAACGGTGCCTGCCTGGCATCCCTGCTGACCGCACAGGATGTCGAGCAGCGTCGACTTGCCGGCACCGTTGGGACCGATCAAGCACCGCAGCTCGGGCTCGTCCATTCGGAGTGTGAGACCGTCGATCAGGCGAAAGAACCCGAAGCTCTTGTGAACGTCGATGGCCTCGAAGATGGCCCCGTCGTGTGGAGGGGCACCCGAGGGCTCTGCGTCGGCGGGGAGCAACGTGGGCTGGCGGCGACGACCGGCGGGGCGTTGCAGGCTCGGGACCACGCCGTCGGGCATCACGACCACGACGAGCCGTACGTCACGACCCAGCATCCCGCCGTCGGCGTTGATCTCGTCGACGGCGAGCTGCGCGCAGTTCACCGTGGAGCGCCCCAGGATTCCGGCGCTGCCCGACAGCGACGTCAGCAGGCCGAGGGGTACCTCCCAGTCCTCGACATTGGCGCAGGAATGGAGTCCGAAGTCGGCGCCGAGGCGCACGAGCTCCCGATCGTCGATGGTGACGCGGATGCGCAGGCGAGTGCCGCGCCGGGGAGCGCATCGAGTTGGCACATCACACGGCCCGCCCACGGCGTCTCGTGCACGAGATCGATCCGGCGCCCGGGCGTGCAGCGTTGAACCCTCGCCGTTCCCGGCGCACGTGCCCCCTCGCCGATCGGGAGCGTGAGTCGCACGAGCGCACCGGGTCGGAGGGCGTCGGCTTCCGAGCCGAACAGCCAGCCCAGTGACGGGTCGCCTGAGCCGAACAGCGCGAACAGCTCGCTCGGGCATGCCTCGAGACGGGCCTCGCTGCGGAGAACGAGCTCAGCCATGCCAGCGCGGCTAAGCGCTCAGCTCGTCGTCTCGCTGGACCGTGTTGCCGGCTGCCGCCACCGCTTCGGTCATTGCCGCGGAGAGCTGGTCGAGCGAGTTCTGGTACACGGAAGCAAGAAAGGCCACCACCGTGTCGGCCGGCGTCGAGGTGAGCGAGTAGTGCCGGTAGCGGCCGTCTCGGCGTTCGGTGATCAAACCGGCGAGACGCAGGATGCGCAGGTGCGAGGAGACTGCCGTCCGGCCGACTCCGTCGAATCGTGAGGCGATTTCCCCCACCGTGAGCTCGCCGTGCTCCCCGATCAAGCCCAAGATGGCCCGACGCGTCTGGTCGGCCAGAGCAGAGAAGGTGGCATCGCTGGTGGGATCGGTCATGAGCGCGCCCGCACTGTTGAGAGACGACTGTGAGTCAATATCTGTTCACACATAGTGTCACACGGGCTCAGCGTGGCAGCCCTCGTTCATTGGGGCAACGAGCGCCAGTCGTCAGCCCGTCAGATGTTCAAGACGGCGCGACCGAGCAGCGCGAACAACGGGTCCTTGGTGGCTTCGAGGGCCGCCGAGACCTCTTCGTGGGAGATCTCGCCGTCGAACATTCCGGCCGCCATGTTCGCTACCACAGCTACTCCGGCATAGGGAATGGCGGCCTCTCGTGCCAGGGCGACCTCGGGGTAGCCGGTCATCCCGACGACGCTGCCGCCCACCTGCGCGTACATGCGGATCTCCGCGGGCGTCTCGAATCGGGGCCCGTTGGTGCAGACATAGGTGGCGGTGGGCGCCACGTCGATGCCCTCGGCCTGTGCTGCTGCGGCCATCGCAGCCCGCAGTGACGGGTCGTACGGCGTGGACATGTCGGTGTGCACGACGTGGCCCGGCTGATCGAAGAAGGTCACCGCCCGGCCGGTCGTGAACTCCAGGTAGTCGTCGAGCAGCAGGAACGATCCCGTCGGGCGTTCAGGCACCATCGAGCCAACCACGTACACCGCCAGGATCGCGGTCGCACCGAGGTCGCGCATCGCAGCGATGTTGGCCCGGTAGTTGATGGCCGACGGCGGGATCGAGTGATCGCCGCCGTGACGAGGCACGAACACGATCCGCCGCCCGTGCCAGCGGCCGGTCATCGCCGAGGCCTCGCCCCAGTCGGTCTGCACCTCATGGTGCTCGGCCTCGCTCAGGCCGGGCAGCTCGTAGAAACCCGTCCCGGCGATGATCCCGACCGGCGCCCGCTCGGCCGACGCGGTTTCCTTGCCAGGTTCGCTTGTGTCGCTCATGTCCCCGACTCCCGTGCCAGTCGCAGCGCTCGATGCTGAACCTCGTAGCGAGCCCGTGCCTCGTCAACGGTGAGGCACACTCGATCTGCGACCACTCGCTCGCCTCCCACCCACACATCGGTGACGTGGCGGCTGCCGCCCGCCCACGCCACATGGGCGACAAGTTCGTTGGGCGAGGTCACCGGCACGAACGCCGGGTCGTCGATGTCGAGCCGGATCATGTCGGCCCAGCGGCCGGGCTCGAGCACCCCGGTGTGCAGGCCCAGCGCTTCTGCGCCGCCGTGGGTCGCCATCGAGATCACCTGCTGCGCACTCATCAGCGTGGGGTCCAGCGCGGTCACTCTCGCCAGCAGCGATGCGATCTTGATCTCCTCCCACAGGTCCAAGTCGTCGTTGGACGCCGGACCGTCGGTGGCGAGCGACACGGTGATGCCGCGCTCGATCATCTCGGGCACCCTGGCGACACCCGAGCCGAGCTTCATGTTGCTGACCGGGCAGTGAGCCACCGCGACGCCGGCAGAGGCGTAGATGTCCAGGTCAGCATCGTCCAGCCAGACGCTGTGCGCCGCGAGCACACGCCCGTCGAACACGCCGGCATCGGCCAGCAATCGGGGCACGCTCGCTCCGCCGTGCTTGTCGGCCAGCGAAGCGCCTTCATCGGCGGTC
>LXNI01001515.1_pt1 | contig 19628 bp, 18 predicted proteins | sample 809091 | NCBI WGS metagenome assembly LXNI01 (sample SAMN04870527, study PRJNA318959) | sponge metagenome | biome: 01000161; feature: marine sponge reef; material: water | host: Sarcotragus foetidus | place: Greece: Milos, Mediterranean Sea | collected 2013-05-29 | depth 5-7 m | reverse complement strand
ACCACGGTGCGGCCCAGGTAGTCGATCCGGGCATCAACTCCGGACGAGGCGAGGAAGCCCACCAGTTCGTCGCGGTTGAGCGCAAAGCCGACGTCTGCGGGCCCGCGCACCGTAGCGAACGCGATGCCGACAACGTTGCCCTGATGGTCGACGAGCGGCCCGCCCGACTGCCCCGCACGCACGTTGACCGCTAAGACGTAGACACGTCGCCTGGTCCCGTCGCCCCACAATCCGCTCGCACTCACGTAGTGCTCGATACGGGCAGGCGACGCTTCCAGCCGGGAGCCTTCGGGGTAGCCGAGCACGGCTGCGGTTGCTCCGATCCGGCCACGATCGACGCCCAACGCAGGCAGGGGCGCGTCGGTTCGCAGCAGGGCGAGATCCCGTGCTTCGGAGAATCCCACCACCTCCACTGGGAACGACACTGCCGTTGCGGACTCGCCCGCGACGACATCGATCTCTACTGCTGATGCCCCTGCGATGACGTGGGCAGCCCCGATCAGCAGACCTGGGGCGATGGCGAACGCCGTTCCGTTGGAGACGGGTGCGCAGCCCATGGCTCGCAGCGGCACCACCGCACGGGCGACCTCAGCGAGCGTCTCATCGCTGATCGTGAGTGCTACGGGCGGCGCCCCCACCCACACCGGGCCGTCCACGCCTTCGATGTGTGCAACGGGTTCTGGGGGCTCGCCTGCCCTGCCGGCATCGTCGGGATCGGGCGCGCAGCCGGCCAATGTCGACGCCAGTATCAGCGCGTACAGCCCCGCGCACAGCGCCACGGCCGACGCACTGCGCGCACGGGTTCGGGTCCTGATGTGTGGAGTTGCCGCGAGGCCCGTCACGCCTCGATCAATCGAGCGTGCGTCAAGAAGCCGGTGTGGGCGATCATGCGGTGATCGGGCCGCACGGACGCTCCTTCGACGTGCCAGCTGCGGTGCAGCACTTCGATCGTCTCGATCAGGGCCCAAGGTCCGTCTGAGAGCGTTCGGCGCAACTGCTGCACCTGGGTCACCGACGGGTTGTAGGCCACGACGATCCCGCCGCGCCGCAACCTGCCCGGCAGGTGTACCGCGACGCGCCACGGCTCGGGAATGTCGAGCACGGCCCGGTCATAGAGGCACCCCAACCCGGCTGCGGCACCCGGCTGGGCCGAATTCTGTGGCCCCTCCACGGCGTCGTAGGCATCGCGAAGCTGGACGTCGTAGCGCTCGAGTACCCCAGGTCCGGCGATGGCCTCGACGTTGCTCAGCGCCCGATTGGCAAAGTCCTCCCGCAGCTCGTACCCGGTGACGGACGCACCCGTGCGCAGCAGCGTCGCCGACAGTGCGCCCGAGCCCACGCCGGTTTCGAAGACCGCCATGCCCGCCCGGACATCGGCCAGCATCAAGATCGCGCCGAGGTCCTTGGGGTAGATCACCTGCGCCCCGCGCGGCATCTTCAGCACGTGATCGGCGAGCGTGGGACGGACTGCCACGAACCGTGCCCCCGAACCGGTGCGGAACTTCGAGCCTTCGAGCGAGTTGATGATCGCGTCGTGCTGCACGACTCCTGCGTGGGTATGGAACTCGCCGCTTTCGCGCAGCGTCACGAGGTAGCGGCGCTGGCGGCTGTCGATCATCAGCACGGTCTCGCCGGCTTGCAGCTCGGCCGGCTGCGATGCAGCCGACGCCTGGCTCACGTGCCCTCCGCTGTGGGCAGGTCGTCGCCTTCCCCGCGCTGCACCAGACGGATCACGAGCTGCTCGCCAGCCGCAAGCTCGCTCTGAAACACCACTTCTCGCTCGCGCTTGGCGATGCGACGCAACAGCCGCAGCCCGCTGGCGACGATCGCCGCCGCCAGCCACACCCCGCTGCCGCTGCGCGCCCGTCGCCACAGTGCGTCCGCAGCACGGGCGCCTATGCGCCGAGGCATCACGTTGACCTTCACGCTGGTGGGCCTATACCCGTACGACTTCAACGAGCGTGCTGCGACGGCGCCCTCGGCGGCGGCCGAACAAGAACGCAGCCAGCACCAGGCCCGTGCCGAGCGCTGCGGCCACGGCGACGGCGGCGCTGGACACCTGCTCGACCGTATCGCCCGCCCCGCCCATGATCTCTCGCACGCGCCCGGAGATGTCCGACGGCGTGATGCGCTCGCCATTTGTGCCCGAACCGGTCATGAGTCCCCCGTTGCCCTCAGTCATCGTCATCGCCTGTGGCGTGCTCATCGGCCTTCGGTGCGGTGAGGTCTGCCGCGGCACCGTTGCGCCCCGGCCGCACCGCCCGAATCAGCGCCAGGATCGCCAGCACGAGAAAGGCGACACCTGCCAGGTACGGGACGAACGACCAGTTCGCATTGAAGATGCCGGCTTCTGCCTGCAGCACGCGCACCAGTGCCAGCGTCGCAAGCACAACGCCCAAGCTGACCCCCAAAGCGCCGGCAAGCCCGAACAGCAGGTACCGGCCGAGCCCGCGCAGCGGGCCCACCGTCTCTTGGACGGCATAGGCCCGGAGCATCTCGAAGAGTTCGGAAATTTCGGCTCGCAAGCCGGAGTCTCGTCGAGGCACAGTTCGCTCAGGTCCCGTCTGCTGGGGCACACGCTGCGAGGGTGCAGCCGGCTCCCGCACAAGTCGCCACTCGACATGAGCGGGCCGCCCCCGCCCGTGGGGCGACGCTACCGTTCGCCCAGTAGTTCTTCTACGCCGTCGAGGACCTCCCCGATCACCGCCAGCCGGCGGGCAGGATCCGGCGAGCACAGCATCTGATGGCGGTCGAACGGGCCGGCAGGCACGAGCGACGCGAGCTGGAACGACCAGGCCGAAGCGTCGCCAGGCGTCATGGCCAGGCTCGCAAGCTGATCGTCGACGGCAGCCGATTCGGCCGCGGTGATCCCGATGGCACCGATCTCTGACGCACGCGCCCGCAGGCGGCGCAGGCGAGCGACGGCGGCCTGCCGCTCGGTTGCGGCCACCTCGGCGGGTTCGTCGGGCCAATCGGCGGCCAGTGCCCTGGGGTAGGGATCGTCCGCCAGCCACTCGATCACCCGGATCCGCCGATCGCCGGCGGCGATCATCATCCAGCGCCCGTCGGGCAGCTCCTGGTGCTCGACGATGGCGGCCAGGCATCCAACATCGGCACGCACGTCGCCGCCGCCGACCTCGCTGCCGCGTTCGATCATCACGACGCCGAAGGGTTCGGAATTGTCGGTACACCGCCGCGCGAGCGCCCGGTAGCGGGGCTCGAAGATGTGCAGCGGCAGCACGGCCCCTGGCAGCAGCGGCGACCCGAGCGGGAACATCGCACGTTCGCGTGCGTCATTGGGCACAGCACGCTCGCGTGCGTCATCAGAAAGAGCACGTTCGCGTGCGTCATCAGGCAGAGCCACGGGCCAATCCTCGCAGGGCGGTGACGTCGCCCACCGGGTAGCGCAGGAGTTGGCCGACCAATGACTCCTGCAGGTCCAAGCCGACACGACCTTCGGGCGGCACGCCATTGAGCATCTGGGCGAACGTCACCGTGCCGCTGTCGGTCTCGATGAACCCGGCCAGGGCGTTGACACCCCGCAGCAGACCGGTCTTCGCATGCAGCCGCCCGGCTGCAGGATGTTCGGCGAAGCGGTGCGAGAGCGTCCCAGTGCGCGCCGCAACCGGCAGCCCCGCTGCGAATTCGCTCTCGGTGCCGAAATGATCGAGAAGCGCGACGAGGAAGCCGCAGGTGACCATGTTCTGACGATCCAATCCCGAACCGTCCACCACCGCGGGACGTGACCGGTCCGGCAGCAGGTCTGACACGATCCGCTCTGCGGCAGCAGCGCCCGCTGGGGTGGTGCCCTCTCCTGCACTTCGCAGGCCGATCTCGCGCAACATCAGCTCGGCGGTGGTGTTGTCGCTCTCGCGCAGCATCTGCTGGATGATCTCCACCAGCGGCGGCGACGTGAGCCGAGCAATCTCGTTCATGCCGCTCGGCGCCGCCGACACGCCGATCTCGACGTCCACCGAGACGCCTCGAACCCGCAGCAGGTCGGCCAGGGTGGAGACAAACCAGCGTGCCGGGTGTTCCGCAGCAGACAGCGTCGTCGTGAAGCCCGTGATGCCGTCGTTCAGATTCAGCGCAGACAGCGGGCCGCTGTTGAGCTGGGTGATGTAACGCTGCGGCCACGTCTCGGGAAACCGTGTCGTGTCGTAACGAGACTCATCAGCGATGAGATTGCCCCGCAGCGTCTCGATGCCGAGCCCGAGGAGTTCGTCGGCAAGGTCTTCCACCGGCGTGCGGAGTTGCGGCTGGCGGCGGTGAGAATCTGCATACGACTGGGTCATGATCAGCGGATCGCCGCCGCCGACGACCCAGACGGTGCCGTCGAGGGTGCCGTCGACGATCTCGGCATCGGTCAGCACCTGGGTGACGAGCCGTTCATCGGGGTCGACGACGGCCAGCGCTGCTGCGGCGGTGATGAGCTTCTGTACTGATGCGGGGATCACCGGATCGGGATTGCTCGAGAACACCTCGGTGCCGTCAATCGAGATCGCGAGGCAGTGCGGCTCGGGCCAGTCCGAGCTGAACGCGGTCATCTCGGTGCCGATGTGATGCTCCTGCGCTGCTCGCCACAGTGCATCGGGTGCGCGCTCGGCCCGCAGTAGCGGCAGCGCCGACGGCCCGGGCTCGGCACCGTCGTCGGGCGCGGGCGCAAGAACGGGAGTACGCAGCGATGCTGCGTATGTCGCGGCATCGTCAGCCGATGCGTTCATGCGCAGGGCCGCCACCGTGGGCAACAGACCAGCCGCTGCTGTCAACAGCACCAGCACGGCCGTGCGCAGGAGTCTCACGTCACGCGTGGAACGCTGCCGCCCGTGGCGGCACTGTGGCCCTGCGCTTCGTCCATGGCGGCACTGTGGTCCTGCGCGCCGCCCATGGCGGCACTGTGGCCCTGCGCGCCGCCCATGGCGGCGCCGAGCGCCGCAGAGATCTCGCCTGCTTGGGAGGGCACGATTCTTGGACGTGAGTCAGCGGACCGACCGATGAGCAGCGCGTTCACGTGCGCTTCGGCGGATTGCGCCAGCAGATCCCAGTCCTCGCTGAGGCCGCCGCCGATCACGACCATTTCGGGGTCGGTCAAGATGCACAGATTCGAGATGCCCAGCGCCAGCCAGTAGCTGAACTCCTCCAGCACGTCGAGTGCCGCAGCATCCCCGCGACGTGCCGCAGCAGTGACCGCCGGACCGCTGACCTCGGTGCCCAACCGCTCGGCGGCAATCCGTGCCAGCGCGGAGCCGGATGCGTACATCTCCCAGCATCCCCGCCGCCCGCACGCGCAGTGTCGACCATCCGCCTCGACGATCATGTGGCCGGGCTCCCCGGCCAGCCCACCCGAGCCTCGCAACACGCGGCCGTCGAGCATGAATGCGCCGCCGATCCCGGTACCGAGCGCCACCATGACGCCATTGCGGACACCCCGCGCGGCACCAGAGGCCAGTTCCCAACGGGCGGCGCAGTTCACCTCATTGTCAAGAAACACGTCCAGGCCCAGCATCTCGCTGAGCCCCGAGCCGATGTCGGCGCCGTCGACACCGACGAGGTTCGGCGAGACCGTCACGCGACCGTCGATCGTGATCAGGCCGGCCATCCCGACGCCGACCGACACCGGGCCGGATCCGGCCCCGAACTGGGCCACCATGGCCGCAAGCGTCCTCAGCAACGGTTCGGCGCCGTGAGGCGTCGGCTCGCGCAGGGTCCGCTGCAGCTCGCCGCTGCCATCGGTCGCCACGCCGAAGATTTTCGTGCCGCCGACATCGAAGCCGAAGTGCACTGCCGATGTAACCGCATCGTCAGCGCTCGCCGTGCCGGTTGTCATGCGTGTTGCGGCACCCGTTCCCAGGCGCCGCACTCCCGCAGTGGTCTGCTGCGGATCAGAGCTTCCCCAAGATCGAAGAGCAACTCGATACCTCGATGCCGCCTCCGGGCTCCACCTCGAGCGCCGTGACCGTGCCGTCCTCGATGACCGCTGCGTACCGGCGCGAGCGAGAACCCAGGCCGAAGCCGGAGCCATCCATGACCAGGCCCATGGCCTCGGCAAATTCGCCGTTGCCGTCAGCAGCCATCTCGATGGCCTCGGCACCTTGGGCCTGCGCCCAGGCACCCATCGTCCAAGCGTCGTTCACCGAAACGCAGACGATCTTGTCGACGCCCTTGCCGGCAAGCTCGGAAGCGCCCTCGACGTAACCCGGCAAGTGGACGTTGCTGCAGCCAGGCGTGAATGCGCCCGGCACTGCGAACAGCACCACCTTGCCGCTGCCCAGCATCTCGCTGGATTGCACCGGCGCCGGCATGCCGCCATCGTCCAGTACTCGCAGCGTCACATCGGGAATCTGGTCGCCGACTTCAATCGCCATTGCTTTGCTCCGTCCCTAGTAGTTGTCAGAACATGTGGATCGCAGCGTATCCGAGCCGCCCATTTGCCTTGCGGGGTTGCACCGGCGGATCAGCGTCGGGGGCGTCAAGTGCCGCAGCCGCTTTCTGCTGCAGGCACCTGCACGTTCTCGATCCAACGCATCAACTCGTCGTAGGTGAATGCCGCAGGCAGGTCCGGGTTCGCCTCGGTCACTGCCTCGGGGCATCGGAACAGGCTCGCGACATCGGCTGCCCGCAGCATGGTGAGGTCGTTGTAGGAGTCACCGACGGCGGTCACGTGGTAGTTCAGCGCGCGGTATGCCTCGACGGCGCGGCGCTTGGCGTCGTCCACCCGGCGTCGCCAGCCCGCCAAACGCCCGTCGACCACGTCGAGCCGGTGGCACAGCAAGTGTGGGTAACCCATCAGCTCCAAGAAGTGATCGTCGAATTGCTCGAAGGTGTCCGAGAGCAGCACCACGACCCAACGGTGCCGGAGCTCGTCGAGGAATTCTCGCGCTCCCTCCAACAGGGGCAGCTCTGCGATGACCTCGCGAATCTGATCGAGCGACACGTCGTGGGTGTTCAGCACGTCGATCCGGTACCGCATCAGCGCGTCGTAGTCCGGCTCGTCACGGGTCGTGCGTCGCAGTTCGTCGATCCCGGTGCGCTGAGCCACCGCTATCCAGATCTCGGGCGTCAGCACGCCCTCCATGTCCAACGCGATGACCCTCTGCACGAGCGCCGAGTCTGTCATGCATGCAGCGCCTGACGGCATGTCCGCCGCCCGACCGCGGTTCGCGGGTCCGGCCGAGCGGGCCAAGTGCGTGTCGCTGTGCACACCGTGGGGCCCGAGCCTTTCTAAGATTGATTAGATATTGCTGCCGACTCCCCCGGCGCACGAAACAGGAAACGAACCGCATGAGCCTCAGCACCACGAGCCCGACCCCCTCCGCAGCTGACGCCCCAGCGAGCGAGCCGCTGTCGCTGGAACAGGTCTTCCTGCCCGGTATGGACTTCGATCCCGACGCACTGCGCGACCGGTATCGAGTCGAACGCGACAAGCGGCTGCGTGACGATGCCAACGAGCAATACGTCGAAGTCGTCGGCGATTTCTCCAACTACGTCGATGACCCCTACACCGAGCGCGTCGAGCGGGAGCCGCTCTTTGACGAAGTGGACGTCGCCGTCATCGGCGGCGGATTCGGCGGGCTGCTGATGGGCGCCGAACTTCGCAAGGCCGGCTACGAGAGCATTCGAGTCATCGAGAAGGCAGGTGACTTCGGCGGCACGTGGTACTGGAATCGCTACCCCGGGGCAATGTGCGACGTCGAGTCGTACTGCTACCTGCCGCTGCTCGAAGAGCTGGCCTACATGCCCAAGCACAAGTACTCGTTCGCTCCCGAGATCTTCGAGCACTCCAAGGCCATCGCCCGTCACTTTGGGCTGTACGACAACGCGTGCCTGCAGACCTCGGTAGCCGAGATGCGCTGGGACGACGATCAGGCCCAGTGGATCATCTCCACCGATCGGGGCGACCGCATGCGCGCCCGCTACGTGGCGATGGCCAACGGCCCCCTCAACCGGCCCAAGCTGCCTGGAATCTCCGGCATCGACTCCTATGAGGGGCACACCTTTCACACCAGCCGGTGGGACTACGACTACACCGGAGGCAACTCCGAAGGCGAACTCACCAAGCTGACCGACAAGCGGGTCGGCATCATCGGCACGGGCGCCACGGCGGTGCAGTGCATCCCCCACCTCGGCGAGTGGGCCAAGGAACTGTTCGTGTTCCAGCGGACGCCGTCATCGATCGATGTCCGCAACAACTGCGAGACCGACCCCCAGTGGGCTGCTTCGCTGGAGCCCGGCTGGCAGCGCCGCCGCATGGAGAACTTCAACATTCTGGTCAGCGGCGGCGATCAGGACGTCGATTTGGTCTCCGATGGCTGGACGGACATCTTCCGCAACCTCACCGGCATCGCGGCCAAGACGGCGGCTCGGCGGCTCGGGCGCCGTCTTACCGGAGCGGAGAAGGGCCGCCTGATGGAGCTGGCCGATTATCAGAAGATGAACACCGTGCGCTCGCGGGCTGCAGACGTGGTGGAGGAATCCACGACGGCCGAAGCGCTCCAGCCGTGGTACCGGCAGTTCTGCAAGCGGCCCTGCTTTCACGACGAGTATCTGCCCACGTTCAACCGTCCCAACGTGCATCTCGTCGACACCGACGGCCTCGGCGTGGAGCGCATCACGCCCAACGGTGTCGTGGTCGGCGGTAAGGAGTACGCCCTCGACTGCATCGTCTTTGCCACCGGCTTCGAGGTAGGCACCACCTACACCCGCCGTGCCGGTTACGACATCATCGGCCGAGGCGGCCAGACGCTGTCACAGAAGTGGTCCGACGGTGTCAAGACCTTCCACGGCCTGACCAGTCACGGCTTCCCGAACTGCTTCTTCCTGGGCTTCACCCAGAGCGCAGTGACGGTCAACGTGCCGCACGCGCTTGGCGAGCAGGCATCACATGTCGTCTACATGCTCAACGAAGCGGCTAACCGCGGCTGCGTGCGAATCGAGCCCACGATCGAGGCCGAGCAGTGGTGGCAGGACGAGATGGCCGACAAGGCCCGCCTCGGCGTGAAGTTCTTCGAGGCGTGCACACCCGGCTACTACAACAACGAGGGCAAGCTCGGGAACCCCAACGGTTTCTTCTCGGCGATGTATGGCGCCGGACCGATCAAGTTCTTCCGCCTGCTGGACGAATGGCGCTCCACCGGCCGGCTCGAGGGCATCGACCTCAGCTGAACTCTCGGGTCGAAGGCCAACCCCGGAGCACGTCGCGGCACGCCCGATACTGTTGACGCTCAGCGGCCACCTTCGCCAATGGTGACTGAGCCCGAGAGATGGGCCCGCAAGGGTTGGCCGAGAGGAGTTGTCATGGCGTCGCAAGCCACCATTCCGCACGTTCGCCTGCCGACCAAGATGGCTCATTGCGTGTTTCGCACCGACGACATTCCGGCGGTGCGCGACTGGTGGTGCACCGTGCTGGCGGCACAGGTCGTCCATGAGAACGAGTTCATCTGCTTCATCTCCTACGACGACGAACATCACCGGATGGCATTCGTCAACCGGGGCCAGCCGGGTCGCTACGAGTCGCGCAAGGGCACGCTCGAGCACATTGCGTACTCGATGGGCAGCTTCAGTGACCTGATGGACCACTACGAGCGGTTGCGCACCGCCGGCATCATGCCGGTGCGCACAATCAACCACGGGCCGACCACCTCGATGTACTACGCCGATCCCGACGGCAACGGTGTGGAGTTCCAGGTCGAGAATTTCGCCACGATGGAAGAGTGCATCGAGTTCATGAACGGGCCGGTCTTCGCCGAGAACCCGATCGGGGTGCTCTTCGACGCTGATGTGCTGCTCGACCGCTTCCGCCGCGGCGACCCGCTAGCCGAGCTGGTGCAGCAGGGTTCCGCTCCCGCACCTGCTGGCTAGATCACGCGTCGACAGGCACCGCCGGGCGCGCTCGGCGGTGATGCTCGTATCGTGAGATCGCCGCAGGTGGACGCACTGCGGACGGCACATCTCGGAGGCAGTGAGTGAGCATGACCGTCAATCGCAACATCTACATGAGCGATGAGCTGGAGGCGATCTACGAACAGACGGTCGCGTTCGTGGCCAATGAGGTCACGCCAGTCGGCGATGCGTGGGAGGAAACCGGGCAGGTCCCGCGTGAGATCTACAAGCGCATGGGCGAGCTGGGGATGTTCTCGTTGCGCGTCCCCGAGCGATGGGGCGGTCTCGGGCTCGGCCCGCTCGCTTCGGCGACCTTTGCCGAAGCGCTCGGCACCTCGACGTTCGCTGGCTTCGAGGCGAACATCTTGGTGCACACCGACATGGCACTGCCGCACCTGCTCAACGCAGGATCTGAGGCCCAGCTCGAGCACTGGCTGCCGTCGATCCAATCGGGCGACACCATGATGTGCATCGGGGTGACCGAGCCCGACGCAGGTTCCGATGTGGCCGGGCTGCGCACCACCGCGGTGCCCGACGGCGACGGCTGGCGTCTCAACGGCACCAAGACGTTCATCACCGGTGCCGTGTACGGCGATGTGATCGCACTGGCAGCGCGCACCAATCCCGACGACCGCTACGGGATCTCCATGTTCCTGGTGCCGACTGCGGCCGAGGGCTTCGAAGTGGCCCGCAAGCTCGACAAGCACGGTTGGCGCTGTTCGGATACTGCCGAGTTGGTGCTGAACGACGTGTGGCTTCCCGGCGATCATCTGCTCGGCGAGGTACACCGGGGCTTCTACGCCGCCATGCAGAACTTCCAGAACGAGCGGATGGTGATCGTGGGCATGGGCATTGGTGCGGCTCAGGTCGCGATCGACCTGACCAACGCCTACACCCAGCAGCGCAAGGCGTTCGGCAGCTCGTTGTATGACCTAGGCGCTATCCGTCAACGCATGGCGATGAACCAGGCGCAGGTAGACGCGGCGCGGGCCTCGATGTACCACGCCGCATGGCTGGCTGAGCAGGGCATCGACGCAACCAAGGAGATGTCGGGTGTGAAGGCATTCGGGGCCGAGGTTGTCAATCGCGTCATGTACGACTGCATGCAGTTCCACGGCGGCATGGGCTACATGCGCGAGTCGACGATCGAGCGGATGTGCCGCGATGCCCGCATCCTGCCGATCGGCGGCGGCGCCACCGAGGTCATGCTCGAAGAGGTCGCCAAGCGCAGCTACGTCGACATCTGAGCGGCGTGGGCTAGCGCGATTCGAGCCAGTCGCGGACTGCTCCGGCGAACCGGGCTGCGGGAGCGCCGTCGAAGGCCCGGTGGTCCCAGGTCAGTGAGAGCGTGAGCGTCGGGCGGGCTGCCGGCTTGCCATCTGACCAGACGGTGTCCTCACGGATGCGGCCGACGCCCAAGATCGCCGTGTTCGGCGAATTGATGATCGGCGTGAAGGCGTCCACGCCGAACATGCCAAGCGCCGTCACCGTGAATGTGGCGCCCTGGTAGTCGTCGTAGCCCAGCGTGCCGTCGCGGGCCCCAGTTGCGAGTCGCGTGGTCTCCGCCGCAATCTCGTCGAGGCTGAGGCGGTCGGCGTGGCGGACCACTGGCACGAGCAGGCCGTCGTCGAGTGCAACGGCGAGCCCGACATGTATGTGTGGCAAGAGCGCAACCGCATCGTCGGTGACTTGGGAATTCACTCGCGGATGCTCCCCCAACGCAGCCGCGACAGCAGCAACCACGAAGTCGGTGTAGCCCGGCACCACTGCAGTTGTCGAAGCTGCGCCGCCTTCAGGTTCGCCGGCGTCGCCACTGCGAGCCGCCTTGACGAGCGCTTTGCGTTCCGCCACTACGGCACTCATGTCGACATCAATCATGAGCGTGAGTTGGGCCATTGAGCGCAGGGACGCAATCATGCGCTCGGCGATCACGCCTCGCATGCCGCGCAGCGGGATCTGCTCGGACGGCGTCTGCGTCAATGGCGGTGCCGGATCGGACGCTGCGGCCCCGGTTGAAGGCTTGCCTTGCCTGGACGCTTCGCGCGGAGCTTCGCGTGCCGCTGCGGGCCGGGCAGGCTGTGAACCACCTGAGCCGGAGCTCACCTCTAACAGCAGTCTTCTGACGTAGGCGGCCACATCGGCTCGTGAGATGCGTCCATCGGCAGCGCTGGCTTGTACAGCACGCAGGTCGGCCCCGAGCAGGTCGGCAAGCTGCCGCGCCGCAAGCGTCGCCGGCGGTTGCACCGACGCATCCGATGCAGCTATCGCAGCCCCCGCGACCATCGCCGGCAACGGTGCCGAAAGTCCTGGCTCGGGCGCCGTTGCCCCCGAGTCGGCGGCTGCCGGCCCCGACGTTGTGGATCCCCGTCCCGTTGCCGGAGCGGCCACTTGCGATGACGCCGGTGCCGTGCTCGCCGCTCGCACATCGCGCTCGGTGATGCGGCCCTTGGGCCCAGTCCCGGCAACCGCTGCCAACTCCACGCCGAGCTCGCGGGCGATTCGCTTGGCCGCCGGCGACGCCAGGATGCGCTCACCCGGTGCTCGCACCGGCGCGGCCGCAGGTCGCGGGGAGCCGTGCCCGGCCGGGGTGGCAGCAGCCAGCACCGGTGCGACAGCAGGTTGGGCGGAGCCTGGGGGCGCCGGAACTCCGCCGGCCTGCACTGTGCCAGCAGCCGGCGGGCCAGCCGGCGCAGTGTCACTAGCCGGCGGTTCCTCGCCGGCCTCCAGCAGCCAGCCGATCCTCACGCCGCAGAGGTACTCCTCGCCTACCTCGCCGGTCTGGGCGAGCACGCCGCTGCCCGAAGATTCGATCTCGGTCTCGACCTTGTCGGTTTCCACCAGCAGCACCGACTGCCCCGAGGTGACCTCGGCTCGGTCGGGCACCAGCCAACGCAGGATCGTGCCCGACTCCATCGTCAGGCCGAGCTTCGGCATCGCGAACTCAACGGCCATCGACGTCTCCTCGTCCTGCGGGCGCAGGGCTGAAGGGGTAGCGCCGTCGCTGTGCCGCTGCAACCGCTGCGCCCACGTCGATCACATGCGGCCCGTCGGGATTGACGGTGATCGTTGCCCGTTCGCCAGCGCCCAGCACGATCTCTCGCTCCCCGTCCAGGGCCAGCACGCCGGGACCGCGCAGCGTGACGGGCTGGCCGAACGCCAGCCGCTCGCACAGGGCGATGTCGATGTCGGAATAGCTGCCGGGCATCACGGCTGCCCGGATTCGCCTGCCGCTCGGTGCTGATTCCGAACCCGGCGTACATCCCAGACGCACATGGGCCGCGCCGGTCTCGTGGCGTCGAACCGGGGCCACGGCCGCAGCGATGGCGGACAGCCCCACCGAGTCCGGCTCGGCGATCGCAGCGACGATCTCGCTCACCGATGCCGCCTCCCACACGGCGCCTGCGCCCACGAACGATCCCCGCACCAGGCATACGTCCACGAGCGCAACATCGTGCCTCTTCCCCTCCACGGGCTCAGCCTCCAGCGTGACGTCGATGATCTTCGCCTGCGATGTGACTTCGGCTACGCCGGCCCAGCCGCTCGCCACTGCTCCCGCGGCGAAGCCGGCGACCGTGGCCTCAAGTTGGAGCGGGAACACGTTGTTGGTGCCGACCGCCAGCGGCACCAGCGGCACGTGTCGCCAGCCCTTGGCGACATCGCGCTGGGTGCCGTCGCCGCCGAGCGCAATCACCGCCCCTACCCTCTGATCGCGGAATTGTGCGGCGGCCAGTTGCGAATCACGGCCGGTATGCCAGCCATGCGCCGCCAGCACCTCGGCGTGCGGCACAGCGCGACCGGAGCCCTCCCCAGTCGACGGCAGCCTCAGCCCTGCCAGGGCTCGCTCCCCCAGCCGTGCCCGGTCGCCGCTGATCAGCACACGGTTTGCCCCGCCCTCCACTGCGCCCACGACAGCGCGGCGGATCGCGCCGATCTTGACTGCGTCCGAGACCGGTGTGGCGCCCGAGGTCAGGCGTCTGAGGTCTTTGCCGGCGAGCGGGTTGGCCACGATGCCCACTGCGTTGCCGGGCGGTCGTCCCATCGGCGTCATTGAGTTGGCAGCCACTCAGTCAGCCACTCAGCCAGCGTGACTACCCGGCCGACGGGTGCCCGCCTCACGCGGCGGCGAGGGCTCGGATTCGCTCGCCGATCATGTCGGCGTTGGGCACCCATTCCTTCTCGAGTACCGGGCTGAACGGCACCGGGCTGAACGGCGCGCCGACACGTTCGATCGGTGCATCGAGGTAGTCGAAGGCTTCCTCAGCGATCTGCGATGCAATCTCGCCGCCGAGGCCGCCGAACCGGACCGCTTCGTGCACCACCGCGACGCGGCTCGTCCGGCGGGCCGAGGCGATCACCGTGTCGATGTCGAGCGGCTGCAGGGTGCGCAGGTCGATCACGTCGCACTCGACGCCTTCGGCGGCTAACGCGGTCGCAGCCGAGGTCGCCTCGTGCACCATCCGGCCGTAGGTGACCACGGTGATGTCGTCGCCGGATCGCACGGTGTTCGCCGATCCCAACGGGACCTCGTACATATCTTCGGGCACGCCGCCTTTGAGGCCCAGCAGCCGCTTGTGCTTGATGAACACGGTGGGGTTGTCGTCGCGGATGCACGAGATGAGCAGGCCCTTGGCGTCATACGGGTTCGACGGCATCACCACCTTCAGCCCGGGAATGTGGCACAGCATCGCCTCGAGGCTCTGGCTGTGCTGGGCCGCCGCGGACAGCCCGGCACCGGCACTGGTGGTGATCGTCATGGGCAGCGTGGCCTTGCCGCCGAACATGTACTTCAGCTTCGCCGCCTGGTTCACGATCTGGTCCATGGCCACGAGGATGAAGTCCATGAACATCAGGTCGACCACTGGGCGCAGACCGCTTACCGCAGCCCCGGTTCCGAGACCCACGATGGCCTGCTCGCTGATGGGCGTGTCAACTACCCGCAGGTCGCCGAAGCGGTCGTTGAGCCCCCGGAACGAGCCGAACACTCCCCCGGCCCGGCCGACATCCTCGCCGGCCACGAAGACGTCCGGGTCGTCGTCCATCATCTGCGCGAGCCCCTCGGCGAAGGCGGCGCCGTAGGCGATGCTGCGCCCGTTGGGGTCGGTTGCCTGAGTCATGACGAAACTCCTGAGTGCGCGGGCTGGGTGTAGACGTCGACGAGCAGACTGTCGGGATCGGGCAGCGGGCTCTCTTCGGCGAACGCGATGGCCGCCTCGATGTCGGCCTCGGCTGCGGCGTGTACTGCCTGGGCGCCGCCGGCGTCGAGCACGCCGGCTGCGGCGAGCCGATCCTCGAATAGCTCGATCGGGTCTCGCTGTTTCCACTGCGCGAGCTCGTCGTCGCTGCGGTACTTCATACCGAGCGTCTGCACGCCGTGGTGGTTGTAGAAGCGGTAGGTCTTGGCCTCGATGAACGAGGGGCCTTCGCCCCGGCGGGCCCGGCCCACGGCCTCGTTGGCCGCTTCCCACACCGCCACCGCATCCATGCCGTCGACGATTGCGCCGGGCATGCCGTAACCGGCGGCACGGTCGACCACGTCGGTGATGGCCATGGTGCGATCACGCGGCGTGAACTCGCCGTACTCGTTGTTCTCGCAGACGAACAGCACTGGCAGCGACAGAGCGGCTGCCATGTTGGCCGCTTCGTGGAACGCGCCGATGTTCGAGGCGCCGTCGCCGAAGAACACCACCGAGACCCGGTCGTTCCCCCGGTACTTGTTCGCGAACCCCGCACCCACCGCGATCGGCACGCCGCCGCCCACGATGCCGTTGGCGCCGAGCATGCCGAGGTCGAGGTCGCAGATGTGCATGGAGCCGCCCTTGCCCCCGCAGTAGCCGGTGGCCTTGCCCATCAGCTCAGCCATCATCCCGCCGTAGTCACCGCCTTTGGCCACGAGGTGCCCGTGGCCCCGGTGGGTGGAGCTGATCTGGTCGTCGTCGTCGAGATTGGCGCAGACCCCCGCAGCCACGGCTTCCTCCCCCACGTACAGGTGCAGGAACCCGGGCAGCCGGTTCTGTTCGGCGAGCTTGCCAGCGGCTTCCTCGAAGTGGCGGATGCGCACCATGCGCCGGTGCAGATCCAGCAGTACTTCCGGACTCGGATCCATGCGAACCCCCTAGTGGCACGATTCCAGCGCAGTTCACCCTAGTTCTGGGCCTGTGCAGCAGTCGTGGCTGAGCTCCGACCCGTGCCCTTGCGGTGCCGCCCGCGTCGGATGTCGGCGCCTCCATCGCTGACACCGCGGACGCGTAGTGTGGCCCGGTGGCGCCCGAACCAGAATCACATGCGACTGACCCCCGTTCGATGCATCCCGCCGGCGGTCCCGATCCCGGCATCGGACGCGGCGGACTGCGCTCGGCGGCCTGGTTCGACATCGAGGGCGACCCGCTCATGTCGTCGCTCTACCTGGAGCGTTACGCCAACTTCGGCTTGACGCGTGAGGAACTGCAGTCGGGCAAGCCGATCATCGGCATCGCCCAGACCGGTTCAGACCTGTCGCCGTGCAACCGGCACCATCTCGAGCTGGCCAAGCGAGTGCGCGAGGGCATCCGGGAGGCCGGCGGCATTGCGTTCGAGTTCGGCGTGCACCCAATTCAAGAGACCGGCAAGCGGCCGACGGCTTCGCTCGACCGCAACCTGGCCTATCTGGGTCTGGTCGAGGTGTTGCAGGGGTATCCGCTCGACGGTGTGGTGCTCACGATCGGCTGCGACAAGACCACACCGGCGTGCCTGATGGCCGCTGCAACGGTGAACTTGCCGGCGATCGCTCTATCGGTTGGCCCGATGCTGAACGGCTGGCACGAAGGCAGCCGGACGGGGTCGGGCACGGTGGTGTGGAAGGCCCGCGAGCTGTATGCAGCGGGCGAGATTGACGACACCGGCTTCATCGACCTGGTGGCGTCCTCTGCCCCGTCGGTGGGCTACTGCTCCACCATGGGCACGGCGACCACGATGAACTCGCTGGCCGAGACGTTGGGCATGCAGCTTCCCGGCTCTGCCGCCATTCCTGCGCCGTACCGGGAGCGGGCGCAGATGGCGTACCGCACGGGCCTGCGCATCGTGGACATGGTGCGCGAAGACCTTCGACCCTCCGATGTCATGACCCGCGAGGCGTTCGAGAATGCGATCGTGGTCAACTCTGCGATCGGCGGCTCCACCAACGCCCCGATCCATCTGAACGCGATTGCGGCGCATCTGGGCGTTCCGCTCGACAACGACGACTGGCAGAAGCATGGCTTCGCCGTACCGCTGCTGGTGAACCTGATGCCCGCCGGCGAGTACCTCGGTGAGGACTACCACCATGCCGGTGGCGTGCCCGCAGTGGTCGGCGAGCTGATGCGTGCCGGGCTGCTGCCGCACCCCGATGCGCTGACCGCCAACGGCCGCAGCATCGGCGAGAACTGCGCAGACGCGCAGATCAAAGACGCCGATGTGATCAAGCGGGCCAGCGAGCCGCTGCTGGCCGATGCCGGCTTCATCAACCTGTCGGGCAATCTGTTCGACAGCGCCATCATGAAGACGAGCGTCATCTCCGACGAGTTCCGCGAGCGCTACCTGTCAGACCCCGATAATCCCGATGCGTTCGAGGGACGAGCCATCGTCTTCGACGGGCCGGAGGCCTATCGGGCGAATATCGACAATCCTGATCTCGACATCGACGAATGCTGCCTGCTGTTCGTGCGCGGCACTGGTCCCGTCGGCTATCCCGGCGGCGCCGAAGTCGTCAACATGCAGCCGCCCGCGGCACTGCTGGTGCGCGGCGTCCATTCGCTGCCCTGCATCGGTGACGGTCGCCAGTCGGGTACCTCAGGCTCGCCGTCGATCCTGAACGCTGCGCCCGAAGCCGCTGTCGGAGGCGGCCTGGCGTTGCTGCGCACCGGCGACCGTGTGCGGATCGACCTGCGGCGCGGCAGCGCCGACATGCTGGTGGACGACGACGAGCTGGCCCAGCGCCGGGCCGATCTCGACGCGGCCGGCGGCTACCCGGTACCGCCGTCGCATACCCCGTGGCAGGAGATCCAGCGGTCGATCGTTTCGCAGTTCGACGAGGGCATGGTGCTGCGCCCGGCGGTCAAGTACCGCGACACCGCTCGCACCCATGGCACCCCGCGTCACAATCATTAGCAGCCCCCGGCAACGCTCGATGAGAACTGCTCGGCGATGATCTGGGCGTTGCTGGCGCTGCTGGCGGGATTGGTCCTGCTGGTGGTGGCCGGGGATCACTTCGTGGCCGGTGCGTCGCGGCTGGCGACGGCGCTGCACATGCGGCCCGCCGTGATCGGCGCTGTGGTCCTGGGCTTCGGGACGTCCGCGCCCGAAATGGTCGTGTCGTCGCTGGCGGCCATCGACGGCAATCCCGATATCGGCGTGGGCAACATCGTCGGCTCGAACGTGGCCAATCTCAGCCTGGGCCTCGGCGTAGCCGCGCTGCTGATGCCGATCCCGTTCTCGCGCACCGCGCTGAGGCGCGACGTTCCGTGGTCGGTGGCGACCGCTGCCATCTTTGCCTTGCTGGTGATCGACGGCGACCTCAGCCGGCTCGAAGGCGGCCTGCTCGCGGTGCTGATGGCCCTCACGCTGGTCTGGCTCATTCGCTCGTCGCACGACGACCCAGTGGCCGACGCGGGGCCCGCCGGCCTCGCTCAAGACGCCGGGAGGCCGCTGGGAAATCTCGGCAGAGCAGTGGTGGGCCTCCTCGGCGTCCTCGTCGGAGCGCAGCTCGCGGTCGAAGGCGCAACCAACCTGGCGGAAGCCTGGGGCCTCAGCGGCGGGTTCATTGGGTTCTCGGTGGTGGCGTTGGGCACGTCGCTCCCCGAGCTGGCGACTGTCGTAGCTGCCGCCCGAAAGGGCCATACCGAGCTGATCGTGGGCAACCTGTTCGGCTCCAACGTGTTCAACAGCCTTGCCGTGGGCGGGGCGATGGGCCTCGTGGGAGCCGGTGCCATCGACTCCCCGTCGCTGACGAGCCTGGGCCTAGGGGCGATGATGGCTGTAGTGCTGCTGGCCTACCTCGGCGCCCTCGTCGGCAAGCGCGCCGGGCGCATCGACGGCATCGCCTTGCTGGCCATCTACATCGCATCGATGATCCTGCTCGGCACGAGCTGAGCTGCGGTTGATCAGCACTTTGTGGAGGCTCCGAATGCGGCGCTCTCCGAACCGGCTAGCGGGTCGAGGCCAAACCGCGCTGCCAGATGCCGAGCAGCACTATGCCGAGCAGCGAGCAGGCAGCCGCTGCGTAGAAGGCACCGACTGTGGCGCCGAGGAGCCATGCCGACAGGCCCAGAATCGGCCCGCCGATGCCTGCTGAGAGCTCGAAGAACATCGTGAACGTGCTGAGCGCGCGGGCTCGCTCGTTGGGCGGCACGCCTTCGACCGCTGCAACCATGAGCGCCGGGTACAGCAGTGAGCCGCCGAGGGCCAGGATGACCACGGCCACGTACAGCCCGAGGACCGACACGAAGGTGCCCATCACCACCATGCCGGCCGCGGCGCCGATGAGTGCCAGGGTGGCCGTGCGCTTCGTGCCCAAGGTGTCGGGCAGCTTGCGCCCGATGATGCGAAGCACCAGCACCAGCATGCTGTAGACGAAGAACACTGGGCCAAGCCAGCCGAGGCCGTGTTCCTCGGCCAGCTTGGGCAGGTAGCCGTACAGCGCGGGGATGATGATGATTCCCATCGCCAGGATGGTTCCGGGCCACAGGGCGGGCTTGTAGAAGACCCCGCCGGCGTTGGAGGTGGCTGCGGGTGGCTCG